>OCVQ010000768.1_pt1 | contig 27580 bp, 26 predicted proteins | sample 1539061 | NCBI WGS metagenome assembly OCVQ01 (sample SAMEA3355526, study PRJEB22509) | marine metagenome | biome: marine; feature: river plume; material: water | place: USA | collected 2010-08-08 | depth 0.5 m | reverse complement strand
TCTTTAGTTTCTTCATATTCAACACCTTCAACTTTACATAAAAGTTTGATGAATTTTTTCTTTTTTTCTTTATCTTTATCAAAATATTCTTTAAGAGATCCACCTCCTTGTACAACTTGAATTACTTCAATTACCAAAGCACAATCATCCCATAAATTAGTCCCGGTAACTGCTTCGTTTGGAGGGTACGTTTTTCCATCTGTTGGATTAACAGCATCCCAATTAAAATTAGCAGTATTCCATTGAAAGGGGATTCTTGTTGACATTAATTTGTTATTTTATTATAAATATTGTCTTATAAGATAACTTCAGACACATCATATGTGCCATACTTTATATAAACAGCTGGATACATATATAGAGGAAAATCTGGGGGGTAAATAGGGTTGTTTAATTCACCAACCGATACTAGTTCCTCAGGTTGATATTCACCAGTTTCACAAACCACTTTGTTTGGCTCTTTATATAATTTTTCTCCTTTTTCTAAATATATTGGATCCATATTTTTTCGTTTAATGTATGAAAATTACACTTGTTTCTCCACCACTTCCACTAACACTTGTAGTAGTAGCATCAAAATTAACCCCATCATAGCTATATGCTAGTACTGATTCTGCAGATCCAGATGTTGGTGCCTCAAAATATAAAAATGGGCTCTCATATGTTATGTCTTGTATCATAAGTATAGTACCGTTTTAAGTATAGATCCAGACGGAAGTGTAGGAGTTGCAGTATATCGAATATAACTACCTACCGAATTTATAGGGGTTGTTAAAGATGACCAAGTACTTCCAGCATTTGTTGAATATTCCCATGAACCTGAAAGTGCACCTGTGATAGTATCTGTTAATATAACTGCAGAACCACTATATATGTTTATGTTTATATCCGAAGGAAGTGAATTAAATACTGATGATTGTCTCCAAGCAAATGTTTGGTTGCCTAAATCCGTTTCTTGTGGAATCATGTCGTAATTAGATACCGCTTGTTGTGGAAGTGAGCTGCTATATGTTAAAGTTATACCATGTACTCGAGCAGGCATACTATAGTAACCTAGAGTTGAAAACGTCAATTTAAATTGTATACTTTCGGATGCAGCAGGCATCGAACTACTAGGTGTTAGGTATGTCCACGATCCGCTGTTGTCTGTAATTCCGGAAGTTCGGTAATACAAGTAATAGGGTTGTCTAGGGAGAGCAAATCGATTGGTGTTAAAATAATCTGTTGAATCAACGTATATTCCGGTATATGCAGAAGCAGATGGAGTGGATAACTCTGGTGTGATTATACATGCACTAGATGTGGATTCGAATTGCGCATCCGCCTCTAATGGTAAAGTATATATTATGTTATTATCGTTTGTTACATCGCGTACAACAAACATCACTCCATTATTATAATGTGCAGAAAAACGAGATGATAAAAAATTAGGTGTTAGAGTCTCAAATTCATTAACCAAATATGTGGTTTGTTGAATTTGATCATTTGCATGAACTTGGGTTTCAAATTCTCCCCCAGAAACATATCGAGAAATATAATTTCTTCCGGTACCTTGTAAATGTGAAATGTATAATCTATCAATTTGGGGCATATAACATATATCCGCTCGTTGAGAACTCAAAGCAAATGTTGTGGAAGTACCTGGTGGGTTCTCTATCATGTTATCTGCAATGAATGTAGTTGATGCTGCGGCAATACTAGCAGTTGGAATTCGAGATATTCGGGTATAATGTGATACATAATAATTGAAGGAATTATCTTTAACCATTATATCAGTTTCGGATGTGTTTGTACCTCCATGTGCTTGGTTACCTGTTGTAAACACAAAAGATCCACTTGCTCGGCCTGCTGTTAGACTTCCGTTTAAATCAGCTCGTATATTGAATTTTTGTATGCTTATAGTTGTTGCAGCAGGTTTAGATACTGTGTATAAGTATTGTTCGGTAAATGATACTTTTGGCTCTAATACTGATGAAATAGGAGAAAATACAGCTGATGTTGTTGCTCCATCCACTAATCGATAACATGCCCTTAAATTATCTACTGTTGTTGCTGATGGTATAGTTGGAGGAGAAACTGCAAATATTTCAGGGCGTAATCCTTTAACAAGTATTATCCCTCTAGATATGGGTTGGTTACCACCTCTATTAACATATGATATTCTAAAATCCTCAATTACATATGGTACAGATCCCGTTAGATTTAAAACCTGTGGAACTCCATCTGTTACAACCCCATTTGTAATAGTAAGATTAGTATCACTAGAAATAGAGGATATTTCATACCATGTTGTAATATCAGCAGAACTGGTGGAACCAAATCCAATTCGATTTCCTATACATGCACCATCAGTTTGCCAAGTAGTACCACTCCCGGTTACTTGAGTACCAATTACTTGTACAGAACCTGTAGTGTGGAAATCCATTGTAGGGTTTATACTATAACATCCGTGATATGTGTTTGGGGTATTTGTAAAATTTGCACTCTCATAACGATTAGTAATGGTATTGGTAGATTTTTTATATGTAAAGAAGAATATACGTTTGTTTACAGCGACTGATGATTCAATGTCACCATTCGTAGCAAAACACCATATTGTATCCGCATCGTATTGTAAAGAACCTATAGTAGCAAAATCATGACCTGGCCAACTAAATGGGGAATCATCCGTTACTTCAGATCCGCGAGTAAATCTAGGCTCAAACGGTGAAACATAACGTTTACCTTCAGTATCTACCGAACTTGTCATTAACCAACCTAAATTCAATTTTGTTGAATCATATGCAGTAGGGTATGTTACTGTATCTGTGTTGAATTCATATGTTATGTGATTCAGAGCCATAATTATATCTTGTTTAATCCAACACGAAGTTTAATACCAGAAGGAATAAAATCAGCAACATATCTAATGTAATTTCCGACTGCGTCTGCTGTTGCATCCCACGTTAACCATGTAGTACCATCTGTTGAGTATTGCCATGTACCAGATGCATTAGTTGCAGTCGTATCATAGTATACAATCTTGTTATTTGCTGCGTTGTATAGTCGGATCTTTAATTCTGGTATATTTCCATACCATGATTCTGTTTGTTGCCAGGCAAATATGCGGTTTGTTAAATCAGATTTTGCAACAGAAGGAGCATAATGAGAATCTGTTCTGTCATCTTCATAAACTAAAGTGAATCCATATACTCGGTTTGGTAGGCATGTATTACCAGCTACTTGGTATGAAATACGGAATTGGATTTCTAGGTTTTCTAAAACTCCCTCACATACTATATATGCATTTAAATCATTAACCGTAGTGTATTGTTTCCATTCTCCTGTATTATCATCTATACCTGTTGTTCGGTAATGTATAAAGATAGGTTCAGGTGGAATACTGAATGGAGGATTTCCATATTCTTTTTGAATGTTTACATATAATCCAGTTATAGCAACTATATTTGTTAAAGAATATTTAGGTGAGAATAATGCATTTTTAGTAAAATCAGTATATAAAGCTTCACACACTAATGGAAGTGCATACATGTTGTTTTGTATGCTATTTAATGGGCGACATAAATGTAAAACACCATTTTCTACAGCTCCAAAGAATCCAGTACCTAAAGTGTCAGGGTATCGAGAAGCATTTGAATTTGCCGTATTACCTTGTAATTGTCCGAAATTTCCCAAAAATACTTTATCATATGAATTTTCAATAGCTAACTGATTGTATGTATCTCGACCATACAGTGTGTTTGTAAGGGTAGGGAATTGTAAGTCTGTGTGATAATTAGTTATGTAACTTCTTGCAGTTGCACTAGAATTCAACATAATTAATCTGTCAATTGCAGACATGTAATATACTCGTCCAACTGCACCAGCCGTTGCATATGTTGTAGACGACCCAGGGGGGGTTTCTTGCATGAAAGTAAAAGATGTATCAGATGCATTTTGTAAATTATCTAGTGATATTTGAACAATCGAAACCGGATTAGTATCATCTGAGAAGTATGATAAACTACCAGATGCACTACCAGTTTGCATGGTAGCTATGGTAAATTTACCGCTAGCGAAACTAGTTATACCGGTAGTAGTTACATATAACATTTGGGAAGGAGTGTTAAAATTCACATACCCACCGGTATATGCTCGTAATTGTGAATCTTTAATATTTACTCGAGCTAATGTGGTAGATGTATTTTGTATCCAAATATACTGAGTAGATGTATCTTGTTTTGGGAGGATTCGTGTATCATTTGCGGAAGTGCCAATTCTTGTTGTTGGTATATAACCTAAACTATATCTTCCTAACTCATTGATATTAACTAATCCTTTATTTAATGCAATGTAATCTTCTGTGCGTACTGCAACTGAGGTACCCACATTGGTAAAATCATCCCATGAGATGCCTTGTAACAACATGGCACCTATATTACTTTTAGCCATAGTAAACTGTAGGTTTTCAACTACGTATGGAGTTCCTGGTGCAAGTGTACCGGGGGATGAATCTAAAGTTAAAAATTGGGAAGTATAATCTGGAGTTGTGTGAAAATTAAGATCACGATTACCCAATGTAGTATCAACTGATACTAATCCAGCATCTATAGTTGCGTTTGAGCTAGGCACATATAATCTATCTTCAGTGAGATTTAATGCAGGTCGATATAAACTAGAATTAAGAGCTGCATATGTTACGTTAGGACAAAACGTAGGGCCGGTTTCTGCAATTTCAGGTTGTAAAGTAGTAGAATTATATTTACCTGTTACTATACCACTGATATTCACATATAAACTTCCTGATGAATCTGGGGTTATAGTGTATACGTTGCTTTGGGCACTAGTGCCGATCAGTATATCTCCCGTAGAGGATAGTTCAACTAAATATGCATTTCCAGAAACACTTTTCCATGTAGTAAATGACCCTCCTACAACTATGCTGTTTGATCCTGTTTTATAATATATAGTATTAACTGGGCTGTTCAATGCGTTGCTAGCACCAGCTGCACCAACCACAAATGTAGAATCTAAACCGCCGGTTTTACGTATCTTAGCAATATATCTTGAGTTATTAGCGGGTGATCCTACTTGAGTGAAGTTACCTCCGATATATATATCGTCGTTATTATCTACTGCAACCGTCAGTACTGTAGTGTTAGGTGAGCTTGTAGTTACATATGTAGTATCTCGTAAACCCGTGGTTAGTATTTTGGCTAAATATGGAGTGGATGCGCCTTTATATGTGGTAAAAAATCCACCAACCCATAAACTTCCGGTGGAATCAAACTGAATATCGTATACGACGTTGTTGAAGCCAGTTGTATTATCAAAAGAAGTGTCTTTTGTTCCATCTGGGTTTAGCTTTATGATGCGATTAGCAGTAGATCCAGAATATGTGGTAAAGCTACCCCCTACGTATAATTTATCAGACGAATCTATTTGAATTATCTGAACGGGATTATTAAATCCAACTCCAGAATTGAAGGAAGTATCAATTGTGCCATCGGGGTTTAGCTTTATGATGCGATTAGCAGTAGATCCAGAATATGTGGTAAAGTTACCCCCTACGTATAAGCTTCCAGAAGAATCTACCGCTGCGGTATATACAACAGCATTAAATCCAGTTTTATCGACTGCCGTTGGGTAGCTAGCAATCCGGTACCATGTTGTAATATCATCAGGGTTAGTTGAACCAAACCCAATACGTGCACCTACGGGTATACGGTTTGCTATAAAATCGGTACCAGATCCCGTTAATGAAGTACCATTAACTTCTACGGAACCTGTTGAGTAATATTCTAAATTGGCTTTAATTCCTTGCCATGTTCCAGCGCTGGTCTGTGTAGGTGTTACGTTAATGCGGCCTTTATAAGTGTATTCAAAATTATTTTTATCAAATTCCCATGCAGCAATTTCACAGTTTGCGTTTGTTGAAGCAAAACCACGTAATGCAAACACCCATTGTTTGCTTCCAGAATATGTTATAGCATCTATATCACCCCAATTGGATAAACCAGTATCTTGGGTTGGATCCTGGAAACGTGTTGAATTTGGTCCTATCCAATATTCACTAGATGTGGATCCGGTAAATTGTTGTATGTCAGGACCTAACACAGTTTTAGAAGAGGTATAGTTTGCATATGAAACTATATCTGCTGTTGCTGATGAAAATTCTATAATTTGTTTTGACATGTTACTGCTTTGTTATATAAATGCTTAAATTTACTCTGGTTATAGTTGATGTCGAATCTACATAAAATGCAAACACATCGCCTGCAGTTACCGAAGTTGCCCATGTAGATAAAGACAAATCTGATGCAATTTGTTGTGAAGACAATGTTGGTTTTTCTATGCCTGTTATAGTATCTGCTACTGTTGGGATAGTTCCTGCTGCTTTCCAAACATCTATTACACAGTCTCCGGTTTGATTTGCAATCATGGTCCATCCAGTTATTGTACCAGAATATGGTATAGTTGCATATCCTTTATTTCCTATGATAAGTACTGAGCCTGCTCCATCTATTGTTATGCCGAATGATCCGGATAATACTCCGCCAGAAACAGTTCCACTACCAGACCCTGTAGGAACTACAATTGGGAAAGTAGATCCATCTCCTTTTGTAAATGTTATGGTACTATCCGCAATTGAGGCAGTTACTAATAAGGATCCTGTATCTGTTGTTCCCCCTCCTCCATTTAATGCATATGATGCAGTTAAAGCATATGAAGAAGATATCACCGAGTTTGATCCGTATGGTCCGAACACACCAGATGCTGTTATAAAAGAGGCAGTTGTAGCAAAACTAGAGCTAACTGCATTTAAGACATATGATGATGTTTGTGCATTTTGAACATAACTAGCGGTTGATGCAAAACTAGAGCTAAGGGATTCTAAAGCATATGAAGCAGTTATAGCATTTGTCGCCCAACTTGCAGTCCCTAATAATGATCCAGTAAGTGAGGTTGCAGTTAGACTACCTGTTACGGTATATGAACCTGTTAACTGTTTTGAATTTATCCAAATACTCCCAGATTTTACAACTAAATCACCATTAGAAGAACCAGTAATTAAAACATCATGTAATTCTCCAAGTTCATAACCATTCATGATATTTACATAAATAGTTCCTGCTACTCCTTGAGTAATTACTTGCCCTAAACGTACTTCATGTTTGGGAGATACAGGAATAGTTGATGTATAATCTCCACTAGAAGATAAATAAAGCATTGTTCCTGGAGGGTATGCTGAGGTATTTATGTCGCGGAGAATACCATTGGTTAGGGCATATCCTGTTTGGGAATCATTAATGTTTTGAACAATCCATCCTAATGTAGTGGCACTTGATGGATCACCACCCCACGATGCTGTAACTACTGTTGGTCTATTACCTGATTCTCCATCAATATAAACTATTTTCCCTTTGGCTAAAACACCTCCAGTCACGTTTCTGACTCGAACTACATTTTGATGGCCTACTTCAATGTAAAAGTTATTGACATCTGTATCTACGTTTATGGTTTTAGTATCATCTACCCAATGTATTCGACCTTCTTGATGTATTGGGTCTGAGGGGAGGAGAGTAAAATCAATATAATCAACAGTTGATATATGTGATTGGGTGACAAGTAAAGATCCAGTTATAATTACATCTTGATATAAAGGATTAACATATGATGCTGTTGCAGTATATGAACTTGATACAGCATTTAAAACATAACTAGCGGTCTGTGCATAGGAAGCACTAACCGCATTTGAAATACTTCCTGAAAAATATGAAGCGGTTAAAGCAAATGATGCTGTTCCTGCAAATGTACTTAAATTTGATCCTGTATAATGATTAAATGAAGATGTTGTAACAAATGATCCTGTATCTATTCCTGAGGTGGAAGTAACATAGCCAGCATCGTTTATAAATTGGGAAATGTTACTTCCCGAAATAGCAATGTCCTTAAACTTGCTATTTTGCCAATTATAATTATATTTTTTATTTGACGAAAAGTCAGCCATTATAATGAACCTGTTGTTTCTGTCCCTATAGTAACTTTAGATCTGCTATTATATTTTTTAATAGCGGCAGTATCTTTTTGGATTGTATCAGGAACAATATACCCGTATAAATTTAATGTAAAATTACCTCTAACTACTCTATCAGATCCTGTGTTTAGTTCTGTTGTTGTAGCAAATGAATTAACAGCTGCTTTAAATTTAAAACGTTCAGGATCACCCCAATATGAATGTGAAGCATAATTTATAGCTTCAATAATTTTATTTAATTGCTCAATATAGTATGTTTGAATAACAAAACTATATGTTAAAGTAACATAGTCAGGAACAACATTTGCTATAAATTGCTTTGTTGGTACCCTATTATTTAACACGTTAAAATTAGAGTATGAATTTTTTGAATTATATGCTTTCTGCCACGAAGTATATAAGTGTGGGTCATTTGCATCTAATTTATTTGAAATACTTTTATTTTTCTCTATATTATCACGTTTAAACATGATGATAGGAGACATAATTTTACCATTTTTATCCTTATAGTACCCATCTTTTTGAACAGATTTCCATCTTTCCGGGGAACCATATATAAGTGGAACTGGGATTCTGGTTCCATTTTGGTAAACAAATGGTTTAATTACATTTTCAAAATAATATACTAACGATTCATCAATATCTTGTATACCAATTGTAAATGGTTTAGTAGTATCATCTTTGAATGATAATTTTTCTGATCTATTAAAATCTACTCCGTTTTGTTGGTCAGGGGTGAATTGTCTAAAGTCAGATGGCATATTAGGATTCCCCAAAGTCTCTCCATTCTCAGGATTAACATATGGATCAACCTGGTTGTTAGATATCTCTTTTTGAGATTTAGGTGTTGGTTTTCTATATTGCGGCATATTATATTCTTTCTCTAGTTATTTGAACACGATCTGCAGGAGTATAATGAGTTTTACATATAATTGAAATACTTGAACCAAAGTTTTCTAATCCTGGGTTTAGTGGGTTTGTATTATATGGATAATTTGGATCTTTTCCAACGAAGAATTGATTAGCATTTGTTTCATCAACTTCATAATATCCTTCATTATACATGATAATATCCCCAACTTCAGGTACCAAGCTAGCATCTACTAAATCATCTCTAAAGAAACGGAATTCGATGTTCCAAGTAAAGTCTACACCAAAGTCATCAGATGGGCGTGTTTGGTCTTCCCTAGAAATTAACGCGTTTAAAATAACAGGTTCTGCGTAGAATTTCCCTCCAGATGACTCACCATACATGTTTACTTTAGTATCTTCTAAATTTAGTTTATAATAGACACACTGTTGGGTAATAATATCTCCTAACAGTTCTCTGTTTATTTTTCCAAATAATGATATGTCTCGGGCTCCGCCAAATAATGCCATATTATCCTATAAAAATTGTCCACGGAACATAATTTAATTCTTTTTGCAAGTATTCTGCCTCCATTGATTTTCTTTCTAATAATTTTTGACGAGATGACTCATCAAAATATGCCCTTAAACGTTCAATTAATGCATTTTTTTCTGCTGTTGCGGCTGCAATTAGATCACTCTGATTCAATGTTACATCTGCATTTGGTATAGGAATTGTTGAATATTTCCCACGAACATATCCTAAAATTTCTTTAACCAAAGATAAAGCATATTCAAATATCCATGAACGACCAATTGAGTTTATTTGAGAATATGTTGGGTTGTCATATGGAACCTGTGATATATTAGTAATTACTGCTCCTTGACCATTATCAACATATGGATTGTTTCTATCAGATTTTTTAATATATTGTATCCAAAGTTTATCCATTGTTGTACTAGGGATAGGAAATATTCTTAAATTATTATTAATTAATTCAAATGAATATTGCGAACGTCTGATTTGATCGTTAAATTCGATTGCTTGTAATTTTTGCATATCGTAATTGATAGGCATCATTAAGAAGTTAATGGCAGGAGAATAACCACCAAATCCAAATGAATCAAGTAATTGCATCATTCCTGTTCCTGTTCCAGCATACGGGTCAAAATAACGAACAATTGCGGGGGGTGCTTCAAAAAATACTCTTTTAACTTCTAAATCCCCAGCAGCAATTCCTAAATCTAAAGCCCATTCTGTCAAATTATAATCTTGCACTCCAGGAGTCATATCAATTGAACCAGAATACCACGTTACATTTCCCCCCACTCCAGCTTCTGCTCCATATTGGTCTGAGAGTCTTACAATGGTTGCTAAATTTGGTTGAGGTAAACTATTATTTGCAGAGTCTATAGTTAAAGGGGCACCTTGAAAAGATAAAAAGTTTTCTTGGGCTTGATAAGCATACAATTCATTGCCATATGTAGTTACTGCTTCTTCAAGAGCTGCATAGAAGTTTAAATCTTGAAGTTCAATATCTACAATTGGGTATCCTAAACGACGAGAAGCAAAGATAGCAAATTTATCAGCATCTGCTTGGAATTGGGGGTCATTATCATAAAACCCAAATGGTGTTTCTCCTGGTTGGAATGAACTTGAGCCGGGCCAAATTGGAACATTCATAATTTATATTTTGTTATAAATATTAAAAAAAGGCCTCATTTAGAGACCTATTTTAAAAATATTTTTTATATTTTATAAAGTCAATTTATTCCAAGCACTTCCACTACCAAAATAAAAATCTCCACTTGATGAAAAAGCAATGGCCCCATCTATTGAAGTTGGAAGGGGATCAGATGGAGCAATAGTTAAAATTTCTGAAACAAATGATGCAGTAACTGCTGTTTGAGCAAATGATGCTGTTCCTGAGAGTGAACCTGTAATTCCTTCTGTTACAGTTAAGGATCCTGTTATTGAATGGGAACCAGTAAAGTATTGAAAATTACCATCTAATTCATCATTGGTAAGTGGGGAACCTTTTACTGATCTATAAGTTAAATTTGCCATTTTTTATAAAAATTAAGTTGATGCTACAAAATATTCTAATTGAGTGTTTCCTAAAAGTGCTTTTGCTTTTATTGAATTGATATATTGATATGAACTAAAATATGATACATCTACATATGTTGGATCTACATAATCAGACATTGAAAATGAGTTCATATCTGCATCACTTAGCATAAAAGTTTTTCCAGGATTTAAATTAAAAACTGAAATTTCGGAATTATCAGCATAAAGATAAAGAGAAGTATCATATGTAGTAGATAGATTTGTAATTCTAATATATTTTACTTCAGACTTTAGGAATGCTCCTCCGGATTGTTCTTCTTCGCTATCACAAAAACGTAATATTTCAATTCCAGAACCGCTAAAAGTAGTAGAGATAGTATCTACCCTACGTAAAATTTGATTAACGTTTGAGATAGTTTTAAAGACATTTGTTTTTTCTTTAGTAGTATTAGGAAGAAGTATTTCTTCTGTAATAGTTACATGTAGATTAGCCATTCTGTGTTTTATTATAAATATTAGGGGAGGGGTTTTTATTCATTTTATACCCTAATATCTCTGTAGACTTCTAAAATATATTCAACTATTTCGTGTCTGTGGTTTGTTTGGAGTGTGACTACTTCAAATCCAGGAACATCTTTCATATGTTTACATACTACATCAAATCCTGAGGTTTTCTTGTCTTTCAAGTCGATTTGGGCACCATCTCCACAGAAAATCATTTTAGCTCCATGACATATGCGAGTTAAAAGTAGTTCTGTTTGGTTATCTGTTAAGTTTTGGGCTTCATCTACTACAACTAAGCAGTTAGTAAAGTTTCTACCTCGCATAAATGATACAGGTACAATTTCAATTTCACCTTCAGCAATACATTTTTCGATTTTTTCTTTTGAATATAAACGATGCATATTTTCATATACTGGAGCAGTAAATGGGGCTAATTTTTCGTTTACATCTCCTGGGAGGAACCCAATGTCTTGGCCTGCTACTACTGTTGGTCTAGTAATGATAATCTTTTCAACTTCACGGCTAAAAAGTAGATCAAGTGCTACGTTAGCAGCTAATAATGATTTACCGGAACCTGCTTTACCTTTTAAAACCGTTACAGTATTGTTTAGGATTTTTTCTTTAGCAAGTTTTTGTTCTTCGGTTAATTGTATATTAAACTTGATTGGACCTTTTGGTTTTCTTTTTGATTTAAAAACCTCTTGTGCTTCAACACTTCTATTAAAATCAGGCATAAACTTTGTTTTGTTATACATATACAAAAAAAGCCTGGCTTTCGCCAGGCTCTTGGGAATTATTATTCTAAAATTGATTAGACAGAAGCCAAATCATTTACGAATACACGGCCATAGAATTCAGGACGAATCATTTTCTTAGCGTAACGAGTCAATAGACCTTTTCTTGGTGTGAAAGTGTCTGGGTCGTACACAAGTGGAGTCATGATTAATGGAACATATGGAGCAAATACAGCACCTGTTTCAAGGAACTGAGATCCTCTATAACCCATCAAAATAACGTTCTCAGTCATATAAGGGTTCTTATAAACTGTGTAACGGTTATTCAACTGACCTGATTTTTGGATACCGAAAGCGTAAGATGCTTTAGCAACATCACCATCTGAAGTTGAAGCAAATCCAGGGATTGATTCAAGGATTGTAGCAACTGATGGGGAAACAACCATAAAGTTAGCACCTCCACGTAGAGTTTTCTGGTGGATCTTGTTAGAAACTTTCTGAAGCTTAGTTCCCAAAGTTTGGAACCACTGACCCTGTGTGTTATAGAATCCAAGGCTAGTATCCCAAGCTGTTTTATTAGCGTTCAGTGCATTATTATTAATAGCTGACCAATACTCATCCCATGCAGAAGCATCTTGGATCAACATATCTAGGTTTTCAAGGTCAATTTCCAATGAAATATACTCAGACATGATTGAAGTCAATTCAGCTTCAGCATCAAGAGCTTGGTAAGCGTTAAGATCCTGTGCGAATTCAGGTGTCCATTGAGCCTTCAACTTACGAGTCTTAGCAACGATTGCTTCGGACTTAAGTTTAACATCAATTTGTGGAATTGCGATATCATTAGCAGAAGCAGCATTTGGATAACCAGCACCACTTGCATCTTCGAAATCACCTCTACTATTAGCAGCTGGTTGAAGGTTATAGAACAATGTTCCTGTTCCGTTAACTACTCCTGAACCTGAAGCAAATACAAAAGTTACATTTGTTCCATCAGTTGAAGTATATTGTGGAAGAAGGAAACCTGGGTCAGCATTTGAACCACTGAAAGTGAATGCTCTTACACCTTTAAGATCAGCACCTGTAGGAGCAAGAATAGTAACTATTTTCAAATCACCAGCAGCAACTGAAGCTGAAAGTTCAGAATCATAATTAACATTACCCCATCCAGCTGAACCAGTCACATAAGCTGATGATGAGTCGAATTGGTTGATTGAATAACCGAATCTACCAGCACCGTACAAACCTCCGTTTGCATCTTGGTCAGCACCTGGGTTAGTGTTACCATACATTGTACCAGCTGTGTAAACATCACCAGAAGGACCAAAGTTCAATTGCTTAGCTTGATCATATTGGAAATCAAGGAAGAAAACTAGTCCTGAAGGTAGGTTCATTGGTTGTACAGACATGAATTCTTTAGTAGATAAAGAACCAAATACCTTACGTACCAATGGAAGAGCTACTCCAGCCCACTGCTCACCTTGCCCACCAGCAAATGCTGCACCACCTTGGTTTGTTGAAGATGATTCAACTACAAGCTGCTTAGCTTGGTTTTCGAGGATCATAGCCATGTTGTTCTTTTCAACTTCGCTACCAAGTCCTTCTAATAGACCTGTTTTTCCCCACTTTGACGCCATTCTAGCGGCATCGCTCTGTACGTTTTTCCATCCGCTTGCAGAGCTTTCTAAAAGAGAATTAATTGTTGACATTTTTGTTTTTGTTTTTTTTGGTTTTAAAATTAGTCTTTAATAATACCTGCCAATTTTTGGAATCTAGCGACCATGTCATTTGATTCTACAATTGGTTGTTTTGTTTTGGTTGTACCTAGTGTTTTAGAAGCACTTCCCATACCTTCAGTAATATTAGTAGTTGGTTTTGACTTTAATCCCTCGCTTAAAGTTTCAAATACTAGTTTTACTTCTTTTACAGTTCCTGCTTTGTCGAACATTCCAAGTACATTTACCTTTTGACTTTCAGTCAAATTCTTAGCTTTGAAGATTTTGTTAGTGTAAAGTAGTTTAGCGTTTAACAAGTTAACTTCGTTTAGTTCAGAACGTAAAGTTTTGATTACATTGTAAGCTTCTTCAAGTTCTGTTTGAAGATTTTCAAATGTTGAAGCTTGAGATGAACCTTTTGTTTCTTTAGCTGGGCGGTATGTCAATTTATTATCCTTAGCATAGTACTCACCTAATCCACCGTCATCTTTGATTTGAGCTACAAGTGTTGAGATTTCAGTTTCTGATGGTTGGTATCCAGAAGGAAGTTCTCCTCTTTTAATACCTCCTCGTACAGCTACTGGCATTTGGTCAATCTTTTCTTTGATTTTTCCGCTTTCTCTAGTAACGAATTTTACGATTTTATCCATAAATCCTTCTTCCATCACTTCTTCTTCATCATCACCTTCCATCATTTCGATTTCATCTAGAAGTTCATCTAAATTTACTTCTTCTTCATCTTCCATTTCTTCGCCTTCTTCAGCTTCTTCACCTTCTTCCTCTTCACCTTCTCCAGCTTCAAGTTCTCCAGCTTCAACCATATCAGCGATTACATCTTCGATGAATTTTTTAAGGTCCTCGTCAGTCATATCTTCTAAATCTAACGGTTCACCTTCTTCGGCGTCCATTTCTTCCTCTTCGGCGTCCATTTCTTCCTCTTCTTCTTCGTTTAGCTCAGATAAAAGTTCATTTAAATCCAAATCTTCATCCATTGTTTCTTCTTCCATTTCATAAAGAGAAGATTCATCTTCGATGTTACCGTGTCCTTCTGGATCCATTGATCCAAAACCAGCTTCATCAAGATCTTCTTCTTCCATTTCTTGGAGTTTTGCAGAAAGCATAGATTTCAATTGTGGAGTAAATGACTCTTCTAGAGCTGCTTTTGCATTTGCAATAGCCATGTCTTTAACAGCTTTAGCATCTGCGATTGCTTCTTTAAGCAAATCTCTGTTTGTTGCCATTTTTTCCTAAATTATGTTTTGTTGGGAAAATACGTTTATTTAAAAAACGTAATAGAATTTGTTTAATTGATACCGCATAGATAGAATGAGGGGCGGCATATTCATTTGATACGTATATAGAACATTTACTAAAGTCGAGGGGAATAAAAAAGCCCTCACTAGGAGGGCAATATTTATGTAAAGTTATGTAGTGTTTTACCAAATAGGACAAGTACCTTGAGCACAAAGTATTTCTGTTACAATAGAATTTACTTTAGAGTATGGGTTAATGTTAGAATAGTCAATACCTTCTTTTAATGTACCCCATGATCCTTGATTTGATGGATTAGAAACAGCATCTATTGTTACAAATTCAAAATCATCCTGTACTTCAAGCACACCGTTTCTTTCTTTTAATGAACCCATCCCACGAGTACTGAATCCAATTGATAAGCCATTTCTTAGATATGATCCTAGGATTCTACCGGCTTCGTTTCCTCTAGGGCCTTGCTCACATAAAATTTCCATATCAGCATATACTTCTTTTCCTTTCCAATATAATTTGCGAACAATGTGGGAACCGTTTTTAAGATTAATGATAGAAGAATCTGGGTGGTCTAGTTCTCCAACACATTCTGTGGTACGTTGTTGGATTTTTTGTTGGAACTTTTCGATTTCTCTTTCCCATAGTTCAATGGGGTAAACTCTACCATTTCCGTTTTTAGATTCAGCAGTAATAACTAAAACATCTTTAAGTAAAATATTACCATCAGAGGCAACACCCATTCCTTCTACTATTGGGTTAGTAGATGGGTTAAATAGTATTGGTTGAGTTATTAAAAGTTGCTTATTCATTATAGTCCGTATGCTAATGTTAAGTGTTTTTCTACTACATCTTTATATTCAGAAGGGATTTGATCAAGTACATCTTCAAGAGTACCTAACTCATCATACAGCATTTCTGCTTTATCAATAATTTGTTTTACATCTTCAGGAGCATCATCTGTTTCTTCTAATTCGATTTTTTTAGCTGTAGCTTCTAAATCTTTAAAATTTTTAACTAATTCATCAGAGGCAGTTTTAGCATCTTCCATTCCTTTTGGGTCAAGTTCATTTAATTCAACCTCTTCAATTGAATCTTCATCGATTACTTCTTTCTTTTTTGTTTTTGATTTACCCATCATTTTTTCAACTTTCGATTTTGCTTTTTCTAAAGTTTTAATTTCTTTTTCAATCCCTTTTACTTTTTTCTTGTCGGTAAGGTTTTTCATATCCTCATCTTCGTCAAGTTTTGAAAGTTGAGATTGACGTTTTTGAATAGCTGCTTCAATTTTTTCTAATTTAGATGCTAATGTTTCTAATTCAGCTTCTTTATTAATTTGAGCTAATTCTTTTTCTACGCTTTCACGGATAAAAGTGCGGATCAGTTGTTCTTGTAAATCATCACCTCCACTAGCATATTTTTCTTTATTCAAATTAGGGAAAAGAAAATCTCCTTCAGCCCAATATTGCTTATCACCAGCTTTGTTAAATTTATCTTCTTTTGCTTTTGAAACAGGAGCTACAAATGGCATATAACTTTTGAACTGTTTAGGTAATTCGGTTGGTTGACCGTAATTTTCAGTTTTATTTAAAAGCTGCTTAACCATCATAGGAATATCCATAATCAACTTTTTAATTGCAGGTTGATCAGCATATCCTTTAACTAGGTTATTGTATAGAATTTGTGATATATAAAATGTTTCATTTGCTGGGTTGTACACCATATGATCTCCAAATCGTTTACGAATGTTAACTGGGAAGGGGATCATGTCTGGGATGAAACGTCTTCCACCTCCACCTCCTGAAGGGTTAATGGTTAGGATTCCATAGTTACCTCCACCTCTAACTTCTTCTAATTCAGCATTGATTATTTCACGAATCACTTCACGTAATTTAATTTCTTCAAGTGATTCACCCGCTTCTTTTCTACGTTTAAGTTCTTCTTCGCGTTTTTGTTTCAATTTAGCTTTAATATCCTCATCAGAAGGTTTTGGGGTAGAAGATGTTGTGAATCCTTTTTTCACATCTGATTTAAATTTATCTAGGTTTTCACCTAAATCCATTGAATTTCTTTTATACCAAGTTCTTAATTTTTCTTGATCTGTTTTAGATAGGGGTGATGTCATATCAGTAATACCATAAGCTACTTTATTAACAAAATCATTTTCAGAATTAGATAATTCAAGCATATCCTTTAAAAAATCATATAAATCAACACCCTGGAATTTTTGCGTAGATCCTTCATATTCTCCAGAGATTTCATCAGGGTAATTTTTACCAATTCCTTCTTTCAAATCACCATACCCACTTGATTTAAATTTGCCTTTAGCTTCTTTTGGTGTGCCTAAACCAGGTACTTCTGTTTCGTATCCAACTCCTTTAACCCCAAATTGACCATCTTTTGTATAGAAGATAGGATCTTTTTCCAAATTTTTCAATACAATGGCTTTAAGTTCTTCCATTGTTTTATCAGCATTTTTAGGATCTTTCATCTCAGTATAATATCCTTTCATTACTTGATCGAAAATCATATTATCAATGTTTTTCTTATCAGCATGATCAAATATTTTGCTAAGATCTTCTTCTACTGGTTTAGATACTTTTTTCTCTTCTGCTTTAACCTTTTCGTCTTCGTCTTTTTTCTTAGCTTCAGCTAAAAATGCTTCAAATGCACTTTCGTATGATTCTTTTTTAGGAGCAATGCTATTAATAGGAGCTAAACCTACTATATTTTCATTGATGATTCCTCTTTGCTTAAGAATTGTAGTTGTTTCATCAAATGTAGCAGCATTACGAATATATTGTGGAAATTGTCTTTTAGCTTCGTTCAAAAATACACCTTTATGGCCTTTTCCTTCTTTAATTAATTGATATTGTTCGTTTAAGGTTTTCATTCTTCTCCTTTTAATAAAGTTTTTATGTCTTTTATATATTCTAAAATTAAATCAGTAGAAGCAACTACTTCGTATGATCCTGGGTTTGCTGAATAAAAGTCAACTGTTTCGTTTTTAGCATTTGATAATAATGGGAATAATGAGTTCAATTCATTTTCAATTGTCTCAAATGCACTTATACGTTCTTGTTGAAATTCGTTATATTCGTTTAATATGTCTTCTTCAAATAATTTTTTTACTTCTAAACCAGATCCCTTAATTTTATTCGGGACTTTTTTATACCCTAGTTTATAGTAATATTTAGCTGGTTTTTCTTGTTTAGCAAAAGCATACTTAGTTGCATATTGTTCACCTTCTCCAGCAGAAAAAGAAGCACCCCCTTGGCTTGTGGAGGAGGTTTCTTTGAGCTTTTTAATTACTTCTTTTACAATATTTTTATACTTATCAGACATTTACTGTTTCTAATTCGGTTAACAAATCGCAATATTGCAACAAATTTATCAAATGATCATCAGTAACCTTTTCATTTTTTCCTAGTGGGGAAATTAATGAAACCACTTCATCTATTTTAATTTTAGTAATAGGGTCTGTGGTATTTTTGTTTAAGTTTTTTAATTCAGATATAATTTCTGTTGACTTAGAAATGTAAAATTCTTTTAATCTTGGTGAATTATCAATAGATGTGATAAGTTCCTTTAAAATTGATTTTTGATGAGAGTTTAAATGCTCATACTTACCGTTGAATTTCTCTAGAATAATTCTATAAGCTAAAATTCTGGTGTCTTTATCTGAATTTTTGAATTCTTCAATAACATTTTCTCTAACTGAAGTTTCCTTTATAGGGGCAGCTGTTAGGTGTTCTAATATAGTTACTTTATTAGTAATTATAGTTTCAGGGTCAGTAGTAGGAGCGCTATTATATATCTCTAATAAAGTATAAAAAGCAGCTTGAACCTTATAATTGGACAACTTATGACTAAAGAATTTATTTAAATCATAATGCTGTTGGAGCTCATTTATTAGATTATATTTTTGCTTTTTAATAGCTTTCCTATTAAGAGTTTTTGATGTTTCTAAAAGAGTATCAATAGTTATATTAGCTCTTGCTTCTGTTAGGCTAGTTTTATTTAAAAGAGTTTCATATAATTTATATTCTTTACCTAGCTCAGTTTTAACAAAGTATTTTTTCAAAAGGTTTTGAACAGGTGACTGTTTACCATCAAGTGTATCAGCAGTAATTTGTCTTACTAACAATTCAAAAAGAATACCCGAATTTTTGTACTTCGAATGTTTAATTTTCATTCTATTGTAATATTGGTTTATTTATAAATATGTTAAAAAGTATTACTCACGTATTTGTTTTTCATCTAATAATGATTCTTTTTTCTTATCTGATTCAAATACAAGTTGTTTTCTAGTAACCGGGATATTTTCTAACATAGAAGTTTGTGATTTGGATAATTTTTTATTCTCTAAAGCTAATGGAGATCCTCCTTTATATTGAGGTTTTATTGAATCAGAAGCATCGTTATCTTTTTTCATACCTACTGATCCTATTCTATCTTTACCAAATGCATTATCTTGGGTATTTCTATTAGAGGATTTTTCTTGTGGTCTTCCTAGTGGATTTTTTTCGTCATATCCTTCAGGTACACCACCTTCATATCTACCTCTCCCATATAAAGAAGCTAAATCGTGTGGGGTTCCGTATGACTGGCCTGAAACTATTGGGTCGTTTCCTTCAGACTCAATCTGAGTTAATCTGAATTTACGTTTAGCATCTTCTCTAATTAGATCTCTATATTCATCGTATTGGTCTTCACTCAAACGGAATAGGTGATCATAAATAAAGTCTGTAGGGAATAATTTGGAATCTACCATTTGAGTGGCTAAATCCATTTTTTCTTTCATTAATGCTACTCTTTCTTGATCGTAAATAATTGATGGGGTAGTCATTGAAATGGTAAAGTTAGTTAAACTTTCATTTCTGTAACCTTGAGTATATAGGTGAACTAGTGCTATTTTGTTTAATTCTGAGATGATAATACGTTGGATTCTATCAATTGTGCGAGCGAATCTAATATCTTCTGCAGCTAATGTGGCTTTACCTGTTAAGTCTTTTTCGTACCCAAGGAATGCTTTTGGAACTTTAAGGGCAGCAAATAGTTTATCTCTTAAATATTCAACATCAGTAATACCATCATATTGTAAACCTTGAAGTGTATCAATTTTAGTTGCTTGATCATTTCCACGAATTGGAATATAAAAATCTTCAAGCAAGTTCTGCATGTTATATTTTAAATTATATTCACCCGTTTGTTGGTCAATATAAGGGGTACGTTTCATTTTAGAAATTGTTTTCTGCATGAAATTTTCCACTTCAGCCGGTGCAATATTTCCAACATTAACATAGAATATGCGTTTTTCAGGTGCTCTAACAATACGATGGATAAGCATTGCATCTTCCATCATAGTATATTGTTTAAACAACTTACGTCCCGGTTCAAGATATGATCTACCATATGGTAAAAAGTTTGTATCTGTTAATAAACGGAAATGAGCCATTTCGTAGTTATCAAAATACAAAGCATTATCTTGTCTTCCTTGTCCAGGAGTGTTAAAATATCCGTAACTTGAAGGAGCTACACCATCTGGGTCAAATCTGAATCTAACAGATGCTGGGTTTTCTTTATCGTATCCTTCTTGTCTCTCAATATGATATGCAGTATAAGGTATAATATTATATACTCCATATTTCTCAGCAATTTCTAATTTCAAAAAGAAATCACCATATTTACACATATTACGAATCCAAGGCCATAAGTTAAATTCGATATTTAATACATCATAGAATAGATTATAGAGAATTTTTTGCACATCCTCATCCGAGCTTCGGATTTGAAGTACTTCTCCCATATCGTTCTTCAATGTTGATTCATCAGCTATAATATCAAGAGCAGAAGCAATAATTGCATCTGTATCCATAGCATCATATTCTGAGTATAGAGTTGGGCGGAGTGTTTGATAGTTAAATGAGTTTTGGTATCCGTATAAAGAGGTAGATGAATTGGTATAAATTCTATTAAATCTATCTATTAATGAATTTGTTTGTAAATCTCCAGATTGTTGGATTTTATTAACGTCCATAACTCGGAGTTGATCTCCACCTTGGTTACGAATTATTACGTCTGTTGAAAATAATCTCTTTAATCTTGAGAATAAAGTAGTATCTGCCATCTATTTTTTGTTTGTAATATAATAATAAATATTAGAGAAGCCAACGAATATCTTCTTCTCCATTAGAATATGGATTATCTATTTTCCAAGGATTATCTGCTAGTCCATTATTCGAGTATCCTCCTGCAAAATTATGTTTAGTAGTTGACATACTTTGGAGCATACTTTTGGTTAAATCTACCCCATGTTGTTTAAACTTAAATGAAGTATCTCGCATAAACTGGCCAATGGCAAAAGACATTACAAGATCATCGTTGTATCCTTGTTGTGCTTCGGCTCTACCATTCTTCCAAATAAACACTTTCATTTCATCCAATAAGCGTTTTGATTGTATAGTTACACCTTTATCAGATAATGCTTCTTGAAATTTACCTATACAGAGTGGTCTAGTTCTAGTATTCATTGTAAAACCAGGAACCATTTTACTAGTATCCATATATTCGGAAAAATATGAATCAGCATTTATTTCACCACTTTTAGGAGAATAATATAAGTTTGGATAACCCTTTTCAATAATAGTTTGAATTGTTGCCCACCCGATATTAGCATTTTCAACAACAAGCAATGCATTGTTGTATTCAATGGATATATGGGTTAATAAATGACCAAATTCTTTTGTACCAATTTGACCTTTATATTCACCAACCTGTGTATTAGTTTCAATATCCAAGATATGGAATGCTGAATAATCTTTACTGTCACCTCGAGCAACATCTGCTATAACCATATATGAGCGGGAATAATCAGCTGGTTCCCATATCCATAGGTTTCTGTCTGCTCCTCGTCTCTCAAGTGGTTCTTTTACATAGGTTTTTTCATAAAATTCTATAAATTCAGGGTAAAAAACCACATCACCTGAGGTGCTGAAATCACAATCACATTCTTGGGCTGCTAATCTAGGGTCACCTAGTAATTCATCTTGCCTATCTCTCCAAGATTGGTCACGTTCAGGGTGAACCATCCATGGTAATCTAATAGGTAAAAAATCGTTTTCTTGATTTTCTGCTCTAACCCATGTTTGATGAAACCAGTTACCAGTACCATAAGGAGTAGATAATACAATAGCTCCACCACCCGTTGCTAGGGTTTGCTGAGCTGAAGCCCATGTCTCGGCTATATTGTCAATGAAGGCGGCCTCATCAACTAATAGCAAAGATACTGCTTCTGATCTGGCTGCGTCACTATTTGATGATTTGGCTTTTATCTGAGATCCATTGGATAATTTTAAGGTGAGTTTGTTATTTTCTTCACAATTCACTTTTAACCAACTAGGTAAGCTTTCGTACATAAACCGTACTTTAGTTACCATGTTTTTAGCAGTTTCCTGTGTGGTTGCGATACATAGCACGTTTTTATCTTGGTGGAAGATCATTAACCACAAGGCATATCCTGCTCCTAAAGTTGATATACCTAACTGTCTAGATTTAAGTACTATTGAGTATGGGTTGTCTCTCCACAAATGAAGTACTTTCTCTTGGAATGGGTAAAGGTTAAATTGGATTCTACCTCGTTGAGGGTGCTGGATGAAACAATATTTACGCATAAAATGGCCTGGGTCAGAGGCACATTTAATGTATTCTTGGCGTAATATTTGTTTTATATTGTTATCCATTATATTAAGATTATAAGAGCAAGGGTAGCTAGTGTTCCTGCTAACCCTCCCCCTAACCATTTAACTGCAGATTTCAAGTTTTTATTTTTTCTATTTAGTTCTTGATTTTCTTCTTGCAGTGATTTAACTTTATCTGTATGGGTTGTGTTTTGGGTTTCAAGGTTTTGAATTTCTTTTTTGTATTCTATTTCTTTTAAATCAAAAGTACGAATAGTGCTATCTTGAAATCTAATTGTATTTTTAGATTCTAAAAGGATTTTTTGAGTATAATCTAACTCATTTACTAACGAGTCTTTTTGAGTTAATTCTATTGCTATCTTTTGAGCTACATGGTAGGGTATACAAACTCTACTTGTATCTTTTTGTGAAAAAATCGGAAAGCTCATTAGCATTATACTTACCAATATCTTTAATTTTTTTACCATAATATTTACGTGTTGAAATAAGTTCTTTACCTAATGAATCTATTCTTTGGTTAGAAACAGCAATACTATCTCTATATCTTTTGATTTGGCTTCCTAGGATAGTTTGTCTATCTCTAATATATTTTAGTTCAATATTCAAACTATCAATTTTTCTTTGATAGGTTGAATCAACATAAGAAGTGTCTGTTCGTCGAGACAAAACAGACACTAATATTGTTATTAAAATTAATCCTATTCCAAATAGGATAAGTTGTTTCTTATCTACAATAACCATATTTTAAGTTTTTAATTAAGCTCCTACTTCTCTTCCAGCAGCACGCTTAAGGTCATCCATCATTATTTTAGGGAACTTAAATTTATCTTTTGCTAATTTTAAGATTCCATCAATTTTGGCTTTATCTTCTTTATTTTTCTTAACAGACGCTAAAAATTGATTAAATTTAACTTTCCAGTCTTCAGGTGTATTACCTAATTCCTTTGCAGTTTCATCTTTTTCTACATCTTTTGCAGATGGGCCTTCTTCATCATCAGAAGATTTTTCTGCTTTTTCCTTTTTAGGTTTTTCTTCGGATTTTTTTTCAGCTTTTGCTTTAGGTTCTTCTTTTTTCTCTGATGCTTTTCTTCCTCTTTGTCCTGGTTCTTTTCCAGTGAGTTGATTAGCTGCATCTTTTTCAATTGTATTTGTAGCTATATCGTCATTGAATTTATCAGTAGCAGAAATTGAAGTTTTTGTTAAAAGATCTTGAAGGACAATATCGTGATTATTTTTCAATTCTTTCTTAAGAGCAGAAACATATCCTTTAAGTCTACCATCTGAAGTAATGGTTGGGTCTTTTTTGAATGAGTCTAGTGTTGCCTTTTCAGCAGCTTTTACAGCTTCTAGTTCTTTATTTTTTCCTTGTTTTTCAAGTTCACTTTTTAATTGCTTTATACTAGCCATTTCACTGATGATTTCCTCAGATAGGTTGTATTTTTCAGCTAGTCTAGAATATTTGGATGGGGTAGAATCCATTTCTTGGACAGAATTCAGAGCTCCTGTAATTTCTTCTTTGATGATTTCGAGTAAACGAGTTTTTTTCATTTGGTATATTTTTATTTATAAATATTGTGGGGATAATACCTGTTGCATTCTTTCTATTCTTTCCTCGGTGGTTCCCTTTAACTCTATAAATTGAGGGTAATATTTATTCAACATTCTTTTGATTTCGATATCTATTTTTTTACGATACTTAACATCAGTTGTTCTAACCCCATTATCTTCAATATCTATTCCTTCAGGAGAAATATAAAATATATAATCGTATTCTTTAACTAGATTTGATGCTAATTTTTCAAATTCATCCGCCATAAAATGTGGAATAGATTCTGCCAATTGAGTAAATGCCATAACATCAATTACTGTTCTATCTGTTATTACTCTAGGTCTTAAAAGTTCAGATGAACGTTCCGCCAAAAATATAATTTGTCCTTTAATAGTAGAATCAGTATTTAATGGAATACCCAAATCACGTAAATATTTAGAGCGTTCAGTTGCAAAATAATATTCACTAAATTCCGGTAAATCTTTTAATGCGTTTACTAGTGTTGTTTTTCCAACACTCATTGTTCCTGTTAATCCTATTTTCATATTAGAATCTTGCTTTTGCTCCTCCTGATTTATACCATGGTAATCCATCACCACCTTTTTTAGCTGCTTTCCATTCAGCTTCAGAATATTTTATACCATTAATATAATATTCTCTACGTTTTTCATCACCTTCTGGGATAAGAGCTGGTCCTTCCATGTTGTGCATTTTACCATCTAGGTAATAAATCACAGTACCATCAGGAGATACTAGTTTCTTTGTTTGTGTATTTGACATGACTTTTATTATTAATTAAACTTTCTGCTACATATATTGCTTGTGCACCCGATACTGTAATTCCTCTAGCGCTTAAAGCATCACCTACAAAATGTACGTTAGAATATTTAGTTAAACTAAGATCTTTATAATTTACTAACGGTTCAGGTGAAAGATATTTAACCTCTGGGATGTAAATTCCCCAATCATTTTGCAATGTTGGGAATACTTTTTTCATATCTTGAATAAAATCCATAATATATTTAAAATAACCTTCCATTGCCGGTTCTACAACATGTGTTAAAGTATCTAAACTAATTTGTTTTGATGTTACTGCATTACCCTCAGATGTAGTTGAAGGGCGTCGTGAAGGACTATAATATAAGCCAGTACCTTCAGATTGCAATTTGCTTACTACATCACGTGACCAAGTAAATGGATCTTCAATACCATTAATTTCCATCAAGATACCAAAGTTGGTCATATCATTTCTATAACGCTCATCTTTTTTAGCATGTCCATTATATGAATGATCACCATATGTTTCCTCTACAGCAACATATGCTGCATTATTATTTGTACAGAATGAACGTAATGAAACACCCTCATCATCAAATTTTCTATATAACTTAAAGTCATATGAAATATCGATTAGTTTTTGAAAGTGTTCTTGTGGTGCTTCAAATCTTACGCCCAATTGCACTGATTTAGGTTCATCTGGTAATTCATATGATTGGGCTAATTGTTGTGCGAAATCAATACCTGATTTACCTACTGCAAAGATAAGGGTATCGTATGTTCCTCCATAGTGAAGATTCTTACTATCAGTAGTGTAGAATAATTGTTTATCGAAATCAATAGTATTTACTTTAGTTTCCCACTCAAATTTAACACCTTTCTCAACTAAATAATCGTACCAATTTTTTCCTATTTCGTGCAGGTAGTCAGTACCAATATGATACACTCCAAATAAGCGAAGACCAAAGTATGGTTTGATAAATTCTGGTTCTTCTGTTGGGTTAGAGTACATGATAGCTTCTGGTTTAGGATGGAAACGTTTTACCATTTCTATAACCTGGTCCATTAAATCATATGCTTTGTCTTCTCCACAATATTTTGATAATTGTCCTCCAATTGAAGTATGGTAAGTTAACTTACCATCACTCCAGAGTCCACACCCCATGAAACCTGACATAACTTCATCAGGTTGGCGTTTGTAAGGATCTTTACCCATATCAATTACTGTAATAAGTTCTCCAGGGTAGCCGTTATCTATAAGTTTAGTAGCAGCACATATACCAGCAACTCCACCTCCAACGATTACAATTCTCTTTTTTTCCATTTTATTGTTTATATTTAAATTTAAATCCATGACATGTTTTTTGTCTACCATTACAACAATCCTTTATTTGTTTATCTATATTAGGTGAATGTACAGACTTTTCTTTTAAAAGCCAAATTTTTGCTTCCCTTAAACATGGGAAATCTTTAATAAAATCCCCATTTAAAGTATAACATTCTACTATTTTTCCTTTTGATTCTAAATTAGCTTTTGAAACATTTCTTATATGTTCTTCTGTGAATGGTTTAGGTCTACCCTTTTGAGGGGTTGACATTTTTTGTCTAACTTCTTCTGTGTAGTATTGTGAATGGTTTCTTTCTTTTAATGTTTTACTTATTTTTCCCCCAGTACCTTCTTTACGTGGTTTTCTCATTTTTTGTTTTTGTTCTTCAGTATAACTTGAAGGACCACCCCCACCATTGTTTTTATTTTCTAATTTAAAACCCCACTGTTTAAATTGTTCAATCCAATAACATTCCCAAAATTTCCAATCTTCAACTTCATCAATAATGTATGATTGTATATCTAAACCATATATTCTTCTATGAGCATGTTTTCTTCTATTAGCATCTTTAGCTTTCCCAATATAAAATGGAACACCATTTTTTTCTAATACGTAAATTTTAATCATATTGTTTTATTATACATATTATAAAGTTCCATCAGACCAACCCCTATTTACTTTTTAACATACGAAAAAAAAAGTGACCTCCCAAAGGAGGCCACAGATCTCTAATATTTTTTTAAGTCGACAGGCTATGAATCTGTCTGTAAATGTATTTTTATTAATATGCGTCTATAAGTTTATTTTTGACATCATTTTTATTTAATCCAATATCCTTAAATTTAAGACCTTTAGTTTTAGAATCATCAATATTATTTATATTTCCTTCTTTATCAATTTCAAATGTAAATCCAACAGCACCCTTTAAAGGTATAGTATATATTTCAGCATTTGCTGCTATTGGGGAAAATCCATCACGTAAATAATGTTTTATCATAATTTTTCCTTCTTTCCAATTTTTTTCAGAAGAGGTAGGATTTAATATAGTACCATCTGCAAATGTATATTTGTTT
>OCVQ010000766.1_pt1 | contig 27617 bp, 48 predicted proteins | sample 1539061 | NCBI WGS metagenome assembly OCVQ01 (sample SAMEA3355526, study PRJEB22509) | marine metagenome | biome: marine; feature: river plume; material: water | place: USA | collected 2010-08-08 | depth 0.5 m | reverse complement strand
CAACTTTGCCATTGTCTTCGCAAAGTATCTCAATTGGTTGATAGTGTCCTAACATTATAACTTTTCTCCTACTTCAAACCCTCTAAAGGTCTTAAACCTTGGGAACCTAAGGCTCCATACATCATCAGCGTCTTGGCTTTGCGTTGCCGCATCAGCTCTAATCTCAACTAACTGTCCGATAACACTATCCTTAACTGCCCACACATCTTTACGCATGTCATCAGTTAAGCCACTACCGACATTAAGATGGAAGTTTTTACCATCATCGTTACCTTCAACAATAAACGCACCAAGCATACCAGCATTTTTGCCTGTACCCTCTTCGACGCCTACCACTGTGAGTGTTACTTCAATGAACGGCTTAATCTTTAACCATGCATGTGAACGTTTACACTTGTATGGATCATTGATAGGCTTTATCATTAGACCCTCGTAGCCTTCGTCTAACGCAAGTTTATTCATATCTTTGAATTGTACCTGCCCTTCGTCTGTGTCTAAGTCTACGACAGTTGCATCAACTAACTGTATTCTGTAGTTAAAGTTACCACTGATATCAAGTATACGCTGACGTCTAAACATAGCACCATGCTCTGTTCCGCCTGCATTGAACTCATCTATGGTAAGCATATCAAATACTGCTAGGTATGAATCTTCTGTTTGAGCACCTTCTTTCCTATGCACTTGTCTCATAAGTGTTTGGAAGTCCTCACTCATTACCTCACCATCGAACACTAAGCCTTCAAACTCAGGCTTGCTCAATGCTTCTTCAATGTGTGGGAAGTTCTCTAACAGTTTACCATTACGTGAATGCAGTGTAGCACTACCGTTTTGCACAATAGCAATTACTCTTACACCATCATACTTGTATTCAATAAAGCATTCACCTGTGATCTTCTTAGGGTGTTTAGCACCATCATGTGCTAACATACAACCGAACAGTGGAATAGTATCAGGTACTACTTTATTAATAAGTTTAGCACCAGTACCACAACGTAAGTCTTTGATAAGGATTCTACGATACCAATCGTTCCATTGCTCATTAGTAGCCATTTCCATATCCTGGATAATAGCATCACGAGCCGCATGTCCAGTAAGTGTTCTAAGTTGCAATTGACTTGCTAACTCTTCGAACTCTTTCATTGGAAGCCCTTCGCCATCAGCACCTTCTCTGATAGGAACTTGCTTTACACCAAAGGTCACCATAGGATCTAATGCTAAAGTAGTACCTAGTATAAAGTCGTTGTCTGAATAGTCAGCAACGGTGTTTGTTTTTTCAGCCACATAAGCAAGAGCACCTTTAAGTATTTCTTGCTTGGCTAGTGAACTGTTATCAGCCTCTAATTGCTGTATGATATTCCAAGGATTCATTAAACGTTCCTCACAATAGCACGTTCAGAATAGTTTGGACCTGAACTTGATGCATGAATGATACTATCGAAATCCTTAACGTCAATACCAGTCCTATTAAAAACACTGTCAATTACTCTGTCTCTCATCACTTTCATGTGAGGAACATTAATACTTACAGGGTATTCTGAACCTTTTGGATGGTCCACATTCTCTTCGTGTGTATACCACATTTCTTCAAGTGAAGTAAGTTGGATAGTAACACCAGGGGTATCATCGTTATTATAACAAGTCAAAGAACCAATCATTGAAAACTTAGAGTCTACAATTTTGTCTTTGCTTTGGTTTTGGGTATTAAGATTTGTCATTCGCTTTCCTTATTGTTTAATATGTATATATTATACCGGATTTCGTGGTAATTGTCAACCTTTTTATGCACCACTTGTCATATGAACGTAACCTTCGTCACACTCCTCTATGAGCTCTCCGCATACACAAAATTTCTCTTCTTCGGGAGTAGGAGCACCTACTATGTCACGCACTGTGGCTTCGTCTGCCGGTTTGAACGTGCCTTTTGGGTAGTAGTGTCCTGGTCTGAATTCGATATCCATGTTACCCACCAAAGTGTTGTTTGATTGCTTGGTCAACTACATCCTGTGCTAGGTAAGAGTTGCCACCAACGTGCCATCTGTACTTACTAGCCTGACGAGCAACTTCTGGACCTTGCTCTTTCCAGTCATAGATCCTAACATAAACATTTTCCCAGTCATCTGGGTCAGTTGCGTCATCATCTAACACTTTAATTGCTAGAACCCATTCAGTGTGAACTTTGTCATCACCACTTGGTGTACTGATTGTTGGCTCTCCGAACACGTCAATCAAGTTGTAATAACTTGCACTAACGTAACCTTGAAGAGATGAGCCGCTCCTAAAAGCAGACTCATCATTCTCAATTTCTAAAACTTTAAAATCTAACATTAAGCACTCCAGTAAGATTCACTAAGTGGATTCATATAGTGAGGTTGATTAATTGAATAAGTTACAGTAATCTCTTCACCAGTTCCTGGAGCTCTGCCAGTCTTAGTAATCATTGGCTCGATTAAAGCATACTCTTCGACATGCATAACTCGGTAGTTACCTTTGTCTGCACAATGAGTTCTACCTAAGTCCTTGTCAGTTGCATCACGGAAGTGATTGTAGTAAGGTGAATGATATTCTGACTTACCTTCAGCAACTACTGATTGAACATCAGCGATTGCTTTGTTATAGAACTTGATAGTTCTAGTGATACCAGCCTTAGCCGCACCTTCTGACTTATACTGCTTAGAAGCATAAGACTTCTTGTTTGGCTCTCTATGGATGCTATCGTTTGATTTATCTACTATTATGAACATATTTCTCTTTCCTTTATTGTTTAATATGTATATATTATACCGGTTTTTCTGGCAGAAGTCAACCTTTTTTTACCTTAATCCATCCTACTTGAAGCATAAATTTTTGCTTCAGGCAAGTACTTCTTGACTGTTTCAACGTAAGCCTGTGTTCCAGCCTCTTTAAGACTGATGCTTTGACTGTTAGTTCCACCTGGATTCCACAGTGTATAACCACCTGTGTATGATTTACTAAACCCTACTCTAACAAAGCTCTTGCCCATCTTGGTGTTACCCTTTTCAAAACAGTCTACCCAAGAAAAGCCACATGCATCGCGGAAGTTTGGGTGGTTGCTTTCAAAGTCAGCACACGCCTGTTCAGCGGCTTTGAGTGCCTCTTGGTGAATTTCGATTGTAATCATTACTTTGCTCCTTCTAGGAAGTCTACCCAGGCAATTGGGTTTAGACCATTGTTGAAACGCCACTTAATTGCTTGAATTCGTGTATCAAATACCATGCTGTTAGTTCTAAGATCATCTGTTAAGTTTCTTAAAATATACATGTAGTTTGCCTTTGTGCGTTAATAAGTATATATTATACTGGATTCGGGGGTCCATGTCAACCTTTTTACCACTTTTTCTGGCATCTTTTTTGGTAGATTAGCCCATTAATAGCCAATATATGCCCAATATAGCAATAAATAGTATAAAATATACCCGGAGTAACATTTAAATGAGCGATACATTAGTATTGAATGCTGATGGACAACCTTACAGCATATTGCCTCTGAGCACAATATCATGGCAAGAAAGCATCAAATATCTAATATTAGAGAAGGTACATGTACTTGAATGGTATGACGATTGGATGGTCAGTAGCCCTAGTTGGGAGACCCGGGTACCAGCAGTAGTGATGATAAAGAAGTACGTTAAGAAGAAGTCTAAGGTACGCTTTAGCAAGTATAATGTTATGCTAAGGGATAAGTTTAAGTGCCAGTATTGTTTTGTGGATCTTAAGAGGTCTACGGCTACAATGGATCATGTACTGCCCATAAGTAAAGGCGGCCCAACTAACTTCGACAATGTAGTTACATCATGTCAACCATGCAATACATCAAAAGGCAATGACTTATTGCCCATACCAAAGCATACTCCGTCAGAGCCTAATTACTTTCAGTTGGTTAAGAATAGGGAAGTATTAGAGCACCAACTCAAACATCAGAGTTGGTCTAAGTTTATTTGACTTAAGAACTCATCGGCAATATAGCCTGTGCTTCTACTACCAAAATGTAATCCATCTCTGGCTAAGTCCCACGCATGAGTAGGCTCTTCATCTTGATGTAATTGAGTTACACCTGACCCTAGTATTAAAGGTGAGGTTGGTATGTTTTGTGTACATTTTTCCTTTATGAAATCTCTAGCATCGAATGTAGAGAACATCTCGACTAGTTGTACACCGTGAATCTTGCATAAGTCTATAACAGATTGTCTTGCTAACCAAAAATCATGTAGCATTTGTGTATCACTCTTGAGCAAATGACTTTTAGTTGCCCTTCTTATACTCGCTACATCATACATGTTAGCATCAATATCAGCGTCAGTTGAACCAGGCATAAATTGCCAAACAGGATGAGAAAAGTTAAAATGGTCAAACATTTTAAAGTCAACAGGCTTAGTGTCTAGTCTTAACAATGTTCTTTCATGTGGTGGCCACAGTACACATAATATCTTAGGTATATAACCTTCTTCGAAGAACTGTCTAACTAATAGTGCTACAATGTCAGCACCAATGCCGCCACAGCCTATGTTCCAATTGACTAATCCTAGTTTTCTTGCAGTCTTATAACTCCATGTTTCGCTATCACGTTGTCCAATGCCATATGTATGACTGCATCCTGCAGACATTATTGCATCGTCCTGCTTATCAAAAGTAGAGCCCCGGAAACATTGCTCGTTGACTGTGTACATTATATCCGTTTCTTTGTAGTCTATGAGGTTGCGTGGACTATCTGGCTTCTCAAAATATATGTGATCACTTGGTTGATATTGAAACGTATAGCCGTTATTATTTTTGTGAATTATACCGTTGTTCTCTACAAAAGGTTGCATTAATTGAGGTAGTCCAGTTTTAGTCTGTCCCACTGGTCTTAAGAAGTGATAGTTAATTGTTCCCATGCTAGTATTTACGCCTTAGTCTAAGTTTTTTGCAAATTTTTCGATGTCGTCACCTACCATCTTTAGCCACATAGCATCGTCTTCGCTGTATAGATATAAGAATTTTTTGTCTAAAAAGTAAGGCCATAGCATTTTGTCATGCAATCTTAGTAGTAGTTTGTTATGGAGTCCTTCTGCCATAGGAAACTTGTATACATCATACTCTTTGCTTAGTAAGTTGTTGCCTAACTTTGTTAAACGTAACCCAGTGCAAGTGTTGTCTGATACTTGAAGGTTCTTAAATAGCATATAGCAAACGTCGAGTGTTGAGTATTGTGTCAATGTCTCATGCTTTGACATAAGTTTTGTGGCTATGTTATACTGTAAAGACTTAGTCATTACTAACATCGGCTTCATTAACGTACTCACCGGATGTTAGTTTAACTACTTTAAAGTCTGTAGTGCTAAAAGTCTTATTCAACTTTTCAGCAAGATTGAACGCATGTCCGCTGTTACTGAAACTTACCTTTTTGTATTTAGGTCCTGGGTAACTTACTAACTTGTTAAGTGTACGCAAGTTTATAGGTTTACCCTGATAGAAGACACTGAATATTGCTTCTGCGGCTAGTATTTGATCCGCTCTGTATGTGTCTTTATGAACTGCTTCTAACAGTATAGTTGGTTTAGGTCTGCTCATTGTGTATAGTTCTCCTATACACTTATTTATCATAAAAACGTGTTTTAATGCTTCTTTAAAACACGCTTTAATATGATACTATCTACTCTAGCTTTGACAGGTAAACCTGAATCTCCGCTTATTTGATTTCGACCTTTTGGAATTCGGTCCAGCCACCAATGGCTTCGCCGTCTATTCTAATTTGTGGGAATGTTCTTGCTGTGGGGAATTGTTCGAACAGTTCTTCTCTTGTGAAGTCTTTTTCTAACTTTTGATACTCGTATGTATGTTCAGTTTCTTGTATTGATTGTTGAGCCTTGTTCACTGCAAGGTCACAGAATGGGCAGTTGTCTTTGCCGAATATTTCTATATGCATTATTATTCCTTATTAAAGTCTCGCACACCACTGCAAAATAAGTGCAACCTTCTACTAAGATTGCCTGCTAATTGTCGTGCTACTTCTTTGTTATGTTCTAATATTTCCTTTGTTTCTTCTGAAAATATCTTGTCGTGTAATACGTTTTTATCAATGTTATTTATCTGAGATAAAATGTGCTTTAAGCGATATTGATCCTCTAGTGTATCATAACTCTCATCAAAAATATGGGGGAATGTCTTGAAACCGTGTGAGTGCAAGTGTGCAAGTGTTCCTTTGTTGCCTGCTATAATAAACGGGCGTTTATTAAACATGCATCGCCAAGTCTTTTCTGTTATGAATATTGTATTCCACCAACCTTCGTGCTCTGCTAAAAAGGCATGCAGAGTATCTTGCGGTGTTAGTTGAGCTTCATCGTTATAATAAAATGTTTCTGGTACAAGGTCAAAGTATGTTGTATCCATACAGTCAAAGAACTCTTGTCCAGGGTTTGCAGTAGCCGAACTACTAGTATCGCCGTCTAGTTTCTTAGGTACTAAATGCTCTAGTTTTGGGTGTAGAGCTGAGTCTGTAAATCCGTGATGCCAACTCCACTCGATATCATCTAACATGTCGTACTCAGCCAAGGCATTTACCATGTCGACTCTAAAGTTTCTGTGTGCTCTACAGAAGAATGTGAACAGTTTGTCTAACGGCTTATCTGCGGTGTAGTTACGTTCATAATGTTGACTGTAATCAGTCTGCATATTATATGTTATACTGCACCACATCTCATTGCTTACTACTGTTAGTTTTGGTTCTGTATTTGTATGTTCACACCATTTTATATATAGTTCTTCTGAGTTTGAATTGCCCCACACAAGAGTTACCATGCTGGGGTCTATTCCATCTTCTTCAAAGCACTCGTAAAGGTATGTGAATAAGTTTGTTTGAGCGTACCCGGATGTTATGCCGCCTTCTGTGGCAAAATTTAAGTGTATATGACCTTGTATGCCTTTTAGTTGTGGTCTACCAAATTCAGGCCCAAGTTCTATTACTGTTGCAAGAGTCAATTTAATTTAGTCTTCAGTTTAAACCAAAAGGCATAGTTTCTACTAGAGAAACTGATGATTGCTTTCTTAACATCATTCTCTACTCTAAAGGTCCAGCCAAACTTAAAGCCTTTCTTCTTGGAGTCTTTGTTAAGTTTATCTATGATATGATGTGGGATACCAACACCTCTCCATTGTTCATCGGAGCCTGTGTAATCGCCTTGTGCATACACTACTTCATATTTAAAGTGTTTATCATAACCACACTCTGGGTCTTCGATCCAAGATGAACCGTTCGCTTGGGGAATGTTTCCTGTTGCTTCTAGATATTGTGCGTAATTAGTCATTGAACTTACCTCCAGTGTAAACTACAGTCTCAGGTTCTGGACTGCCGAGATTATCTATCTCTTTTAAAACACGAACAAGAAAGGGAACATCAAAAGAAGTTTCCCTTACTTCTTGTTCGTTAAGTTGCTTTACTCTGGCAACAAATTTATCTAAGTCTGACATTAGGCTTCCTTGCTAGGATCCCACAGTGTTAAGTTCTTAGTCTTAAGTCTGTTAATAACTAACTTGTAACGGCTTTGCTCTTCCTTCCATTCCTTTAACCATTTGTGTCCATCACGCTCTGCATCAATAAAGATTGCATTGGTCATTGCTAGTGGCACTAAGATTGCAAAGTGAATAATAATACTAACCACTGTGTTGTAGTTAAAGAATCCTAAGTAGTTCGCGGCTAAGAAGCCAAAGAACACACTCCATATAGTAAACAGTACTAACATAAAGTAAGTCTGTAAACTAGGGTCTGGAATATACTTTAGCGGATTATATCTCACATCCATTACACGCCTCCAGCCATTCACGAGGCTCATTACAGTTCGTCTAAATAGACTTGGCTTGTTTAACATTGGTTCTATACTCATTTTCTTTTCCTATTTAACGTGAGCTCTAATGTATTCTTTTACTACATGCATACCATATGATAACCATGTAACGAATACCAAACTCCAAATTAATATCTCTAACACTATTTGTTAAGCACCTTTCGTTTAATCTTATTTAACACTTTAAGCCTTTGCTTTAGTTCCATTTTGGTTTTAAACGGTCCTTCGTAACCATATGTAATTAAAGTATTGAGCTTAGGACAGTTGCCGTGCTTCCAGCCCTTTTCAAAGTTAATAGCATACCATCCTGCCGCATAGTAGACTGTGCTGTTCTCAGTCTTAGCAAACAATGGAATCTCTTCCATATAGTCTGGATGTGCTTGGTCAATTGGTACAGGATTAGGATAGTCAACAGCAAAGCCTTTGATGTAGAATGTACCTGGCTGTGTGATATCTAGCTCAGTACCTTCATCAAAGACAAACTTATTCTTGAATGCCTGTTGCACTGCTTCCTGGTCTTCAAATAGAATAGTTTCAGTCTTATCTAAATAAGTGTACTTGTCCTGGATTGTTTTATGTAGGATACCTACATGCTTTTCATTATCGTTTACAATCCATGCGTCTTCACTTATTTTTTGTAATTTAATCTGCTCTTTGAATTTAATCATTCTTTATCTCCTTTCGGTTTAACTGTTTCAGCGATTAGTTCACGTTCTGTAGAACCGAACTCTCGTCTGTAAATATTCCCACCATTACGTTCGTATATATACACAGGTTCCTTAGATGGATTTTTAATCTCTTCTAACATCTTGTCTATATCCTCACTTAGCGGGGCCATTTAACATCGCCGTATAGTTATTGGGGTTCTCACTCATACGCATCAAGTTATGTTTAGCACAAAACTTCATGAAGTGTATGCCAACATTACGCATCTGTTCTGTCTGCGTTTGCTCTGCAATACGTTCTCTTACGAGTGCTTTAATCTCATCAGGTTGTAACGTGAGGTCAATTAGTATCTTGTTTCTTTCAAAACAATCACGTACTCTTTGCTCATCACCATTATGGTCAACCCAACGTTGTAGCATAAAATTGTTATAATTAAAGCCTGAACTATTTCTATCTTCATACGCTTCTTTTATACCAGTCTTATTCTTGCTACCTTTTAGTCTAGCACCAGGGTAGGCACTAAACACATTGTCTGCACTGTCACCTCTGACACACTTCTCAAACAATATAAACTCTGGATCAGGCAATGCCTTCTCCTCTTTAGTCTTCTTATCAATAACTCTCTTACCAGTCTTAGCATCAATAAAGCCTTCAAGGGATACTAGTTGATCCGTTGTGCCGTTGTACTGTTGTACGTTAGGTGCCATTAACTGATAGAAGTCACTGTCTGTGCTAACAATCATATGCTCATCTTCTGGATGATCTTGTATCCATAAAGCAATCATGTCATCTGCTTCTGCCTTCTCGCAACGGATAACACTACAGTTAGTCTTCTCTGCAAAGAACTTGCACATGTCATCATAGGCTTCAAAGTATAACTCATCGTCCTCTACTTCACGTGGGCTACGTTGATCCTGTGTAACCTTTCTATTCTTCTTGTAGGGCTCATAGAAGTCTTTACGCCATGAACGTCCTTCTAAGCATAATACAATATGGTCTGCATCAAACTCTCTGTGACACTTCGCAAGACTGTTGAACATGATATGCATAGCCATGCCTATCTTTGTGTCAATGTCTGCACCTCTGCCGCCTACATGTTTAGCTCGAAAGAACATGTTAAGACTGTCTACAAGTAAATATTTCATTTAGTTTCCTTTAAATCCGTCTTCAATAATTGCATCAAATGGCGAGTCTTCTGTCCATTTGTTACTGCGTATTTTACGCGAATCTGCCTCTTTTGTCAAGTCTTTTAGTAAATCAATATTCATGGTCTTAAATGAATTTAGCAGTTCGATTAGTTCATCGTCTGATAGTTCCTTAAGGAACGTATTAATTGCTGGTGCAAAGTGCGAGTTTACAAGTACTGCCAACTTATGTTTTGCTGTTGACTCACTCATCTCCCTGCTCCTGTGGTGCCATTCTGACAACATCACTACCATCCATTGCTTCCATTCCGAAGTCTTGGTCTGCATGTTCTTGCATTAATACAGTTCTACATATATCATTGAACCATTTATTAACGACATCCTCATCACTCTTACCTACATAACCTTGTTCTTGTAGCATAGAAACAAATTGTTCGTTCCAATCAAGTTCCATGTAACCTTGTTTAACATCATCTGGGTGTACTTCCATTTTCTTTACTTCTACCCAAGGTTGCTTAGTTGCTTCAGCAACTCTCTTGCCATGTTCACTTTCAGTAATCTCTTGTTCTGCCAATAACACATCTGCTTCAGCAACTGCCTTATCTTCTTCAGTTTCTAGTCCTAGGTGCGAAAGAGCAACCTTCTTTTCAAGTCCTTCTAACTCGTATTCAATTTTTGCTCTATCAAATGTTTCACCTTTTAGGCCCCAACTACCGGGTAGCCACTTGAACGGTATTAGTTTATTCGCCATTCTCTTTCTCCTTTAATTCCATGTGGTATGCTAAACTGCATTCAGCACCACAAAATTTATGTTTCATATCACCTGTGTGATATACTAAGTTAAAAATAATTGCTCCACATACATCACAATACATCATCTTACTTGCCTATTGCATTGCCATATATATGTACATGGACTCTGCTTGTATAATTGTAACCACGTTGTATTGCCTCATCGGCTATGGTTGCTTCTGTTTGTACTAGACCTTCGAACGTACCACCGACACCCATAATCCATACAGGGAAATTACATCCTGCATCTCTAATTGCTTTAGTGTGTTCTTCGACTTCGTTCCAACTTTCTTCACTACCATTTACTACGAACTTCAATTGACCTTTGTCACTTACTTCAGCATACCTGCCAATTACTTCTGGCTTGATTGCTTTGCTATTCTTCTCGCCAGCAGTACTCCAAAGTTTAGGACTCAAACTCCAGTACCATTCCTTGCCTTCACGAGTAGTGTAACATCTATTAATGTATTCAGCAAACTCATCTGTAATAGGTCTAGTGCCATTTGTTTCCACAGTAACAAAGTTAGGCATGTTATCTCTTTTAGCAAACTCATCTAACACACCAATCATGCCTGGCTGTGTATTTTTAAGCATAGGCTCGCCACCTGTAAACACCATATGTGTCTCATTTAATGTTGCAGGGTGTATAAAGTTACCGTGCGGTAGAAGGGCAGTAAGTTCGTCTACAGCCTCCTCTACCGTCTTATCGGTAATAAGGTGCTTGTAGCGTTTGCTCCAAGTGTAACTACTGTCACAACCCTTATCAAAAACTGGTAAATCAAACACACTGTCTATGTTTGTTATATCAATTGTTTCGTACGGTAACTCATATGTACTGGAGTCTGTTGGATCTTTCTGTCCAAAGCCATTACATTGTAAATTACATAAGAAGAAACGCATCCATAGACTAGGAATACCAACGTATTGTCCTTCGCCTTGTGCGGAGTAAAATGTTTCGCTATACTTGAGCGTCATTACTACCTCTTCTTGCTACGAACTCATCATAATCTAAGTCTTCCTTAGTTAAGTCAAAGTCATTAATTATATCAGGCACTGCTAATTGCATAGCCTCATTTACCAATAAGTGTAAAGGGTCTGTTAGTATACTGTTGTCTTCAAAGTCTTCAATATTTTCTAACGTACAAATTCTTAGTCCTTGATTCATTAACTTTGCAAAGTCTGTTACTTCAGGATATTCTCTGTGCCCTGTGCCTAACAACTTCAAGTATACTGTTTGATGCAAGTTAACTACTTCAATGATAATCTCTTCTGGTGTTCCTGTGTTCAATACTTCTAGCAGAGTTTGTGTTTCTGCATTAGGAATTATTGTGTTCTCTGCATAAAAATGTATGCTTTCAAATATGTCTTCCTGTGTTAGTTTAGGAAAGATTTGTTGTAGCATATCAATCGTCTTGCCTTGTCCTATTTTGTTACAAATAACATCAACAGGCACAAGTCCATTGCTTGTTACAAACGAGTTTTTTCTTTTCTCAATCATGCTACATCTCCTAACGGTTTATTTAACACAAGTTGGCTGGGCCATACTTGTATACTATTCTCTATTACATGACAGAACAATTTAACATGTGCTTCTACCATACTATCTCTGTCCATGTATGCATTGCAAACATTAGGTCCTTCTGCTCTAGCATTAAACACTGTTGTCATAGCATTGAACATCACGTTGTCAAGCCTAACCTGTTTATCGCCTTTATAATCTTCTGCTTTAATCAATGCACTCATATCTATCATATTAATAATGTATTTTACACTATTTAGGTCCCACTTGTCAAGAAAAATATCAGAAATTCTGGCTTGTCCGTGCTTTTCTTGTGTATTAGACGGTGTATACATATTATTTAGGCAAATATCCACATCATCTGCGTATTTTCCAGTATCTAATATGCTCTGTGAGTCGTTTAAGTCTGTGTTGGCTACTGTTACCGTCCATCCTTTCTGTATAAAAGCATCTTTAAGAGCCATATTAAGTGTAGTTGTATCGTCTATCATTAGTATTTTCATAGCCATCCTTCTCTCTTTGCAAGTTCTACAGGACCAAATTCTACACGCCCAGGGTTATCAAACACTGCTTCTTTGGGCCATATGATTTCTTTATTGTTTATAAACATAACCATTGTCTTTCCATAGTCTTCTACTTTACCTCTAATAAAGTAATCGGGCCATACATCAGCCATAGGTGTGTCAAACATTCCCATACTGAAGTCACATATATTAGGTCCTAATCCTATGTCTGTATAAGTTTTAATTAATTTTGTACAATCCATCTTATCTATTCTGTATGTTTTTACTTGCTTAATCTTTTGAATGTTTTTATACACAATCTTGCTACCTGAGTGTAGGATATACTTATCAGTCCTTCCTTTCCAAGCATCACAAAACTGTTCTAATAGTTTAAGTTGTCCATTCTCACCTCGTTTCCAATGATTAGGCATATCATCGAAGTCAACTTGCATCCTACCATATGCATTGTTAAAAAATAAGTCAGCATCTAAGTTCTCTAACAATATAGTATCTCTAACATCTGCGTCGTTGATATCATATCCTGTACTACGCGAATAACCAGTTACTGTATGTCCTTGAGCAATCATGGCATCGCTAACATACTCGCCTAGTCCTGTTTTGTGCCCTGTTATCACTATCTTCATGCTACACCGTAGTCCTTAATGAATCGATTTCTGTTGTTGTCTTGGTCGGGTAAGTCAACATATATCTCATCTATCCATATACTCTCTCTGTCGTTGAGTAAATTAACAATGTAATCGCCATAGTCGTGCATCTCTGCTCTGTCTAGTTGTGAAACATAATCACTTACATCCTGACCTAGTAATGCAGTCTTAGGTTCGTTGTCGGGTTTTACATAAAAACCAAAATTAAAATTACACACGTTAGGACCATTCGGTTTAGTCTTTCTCCAGTTGTGTATTAATTTTGTATGACGTTCTTTGTCAAGCGAATACTTTTTCATCTTTAGATCTTTTTGAGGTCGCTTTAGTCCAGCAGTACTGCCTATAGAAATGATATACTTGTTAGTGTCCGCCCAAGCATCTAAGAATAATTGTAGTAGTTGATTTTGTGTACTCATTTTGGTTGTTAAGTCTAGCTCGTATGCATTGTTCACAAATACATCGTAGTGACCATACTGCTCTAACAACCATTCTCTATCTTCGGGAGATGATAGATCCCATTGTGTGTCGTCTAATATATCAACACCTTTAACTGTGTGACCACTGGCAACACACTTATCATAAATGTACTTACCGATGCCATTGAAGTGTCCGGTTACAAGTACTTTAGCCATTACACTATATGTTCTGTTCTGCTTTGTTTTGCAGTGTGCTTTGCACCTGTCTTAGTAATATACTCAGGTGTAATACCTTTGCTACCTTCGGCACCAAACAGTAAACCCACAATGGCAATTAAACTTGCTATCATACCTGCCGCTAAAATTACACCATCCATTTACTTCTTCCTATAATAATTCCAAATACCAAATACACTTAGACTAAACCAAAATACTTCTATTACCATACTGGCTAGATTAAAACTGTATAGTAAACTTACAGTTACCAGTATAGCAACAATCATATTATTAAAACTATACCAAAACCCTTTAGGGTCTATCTTATCAAACTGTAACATTGCATAAGTTACTATAAGTATGGTTACACCTACTAACCCAACAATGTCAGCACCAGTCATCTATAAGCCTTTGCCATTTGCAAACTGCTGTTGTAGTTTGATATTGTCCATAAACTCTTTCTGTACTTTGCCTTCGTCTTTGAACGCACCTTTAAGTACTGTGGTTTGTGTTAAACTGCTGTGTGCTCTAACACCTCTATTCTCTACGCAACCGTGTGTGGCTTGTACATAGACGCCTAAGTCCTTTGTACCAGTTGCCTTTGCAATCTCTTTTGCAATGTCGTTAGCAAGTTCTTCTTGTAGTGTTCCACGCATTGCACACCACTGTGCGATCCTTGTGTACTTGCTTAGTCCAATTAGTTTGTCTGATGCAAGAATGCCTATGTATGCTACACCTTTAACTATCTGGTGATGATGTGAACACATACTTGTGAGCTCACTTCTTACAACAAGCATACCTTCGTATCTATCTTCACCGTCATTAGGAAATGCTGTTGCTGGCGGCATAGGTTCATACCTACCACTCATTAGCTCATTGATATACATCTTTGCAAGACGTTTACCTGTGCCGTTACTGTTAGGATCGTTCTCAGTATCAATCACAAGTCCTTGCAACACATGTTCAAACTTAATAGCAAGTTCGTCTATTAGTTGTTGCTTCTCGCCTTCTTGAATGTGTGCTGATATATTATCGCCTGCCCAAAACCTATCGCCTGCTTCTTGTATTCTTGCTTTAATTTTACTACTTATTGACATCTTCGTTTAACACCTCTTGTTTTTTCTTTAATTGAATGATTTGTTCTAATGCATTTATCTCTTCTTTGAGTCTTAATTTTTGTTTCTTTTCTGCATTATACTCATCACTATTTAGGCGATGTTCATAATCTTCTGTAACTTTCTTGTCCAAAAGTAAATGCTTTTCTTTTAGTACTTCTAAGTGATTAGTTAGGCTTAATAATGTGCTCATTGTTTTCTCCTAGGATTCCATTCTCCCAATTTTCTACTACATCATTTACATAATGTATGCTCTTTTCCTTTAAATCTAGTTTGCCAATGTATTGTTTATCAATATACAATTCAACATTATAAATTGTGTCTGGACCTTTACTGCCATTACTGTAATACGGAACTGTTTTAATCTTTGCTTCTCTCATTACATTTTCCACCATTCTTCAAAAGGAAACACTACCCACGGATCATAGTCCGGTGTAAGTTCATGTGCATAATAGTTTACATCTTCGTATGCAGATGTAGTCTTGTTAAATAAAGTAGCAACTTTTACATCAGCAAAGTAATCTTGCTTATCCATAGCACTAGTAATACCAAGCAATGTATTGCCGGTATCGTTGATGTCATCTACTAGTAGGATGTTTTCATGCACATACTTTTGTGTAATTTTTTCTATTGCTTCTAAGTCTTTGCCGCCCGAGCCAGCTGGGTCTACTGTGTATGTTTGCCACTGTAAAGGAACAAACGGCACTTCAAAGTAATGACTAAGCATTACTCCCATTTGTAATCCGCCTCTGCTGGGTCCAATAATAACTGACGGTGCCCACTTGTCTAATGCAATTTGTCTTGTAATCTCTGACAAGTAATGCTTAAACATTGTGTCTGTAACGTATAGTTTGTTCGTATCTTGCATTGTTTAATTATACCTTGTAATGCTTCAAAAGTCAAGTAATTATAAATATTTCTTTAACTTTGTTTTTTGCCATCTAATTTCATCAGCAACAATATCTGCTGTTGATAACTCTGGCTTCCAGCCTAGTACTGTGTCTGCAACTGTAATGTCTGCATGAGTTTGTACCATGTCGCCTGCTCTGCCTTGTGTTACTAATGTGTGTATTGGCTTCTCTAACTGTGCTTCAACCTCTGCAATAAGTTCTAATAAACTTGCAGGATTGTTGTTGCCAATGTTGATTGTGCCACTTAGACTTGTGTCTAACATAAAGTATGCTGTGTTATGGAATGCTTTGGCTACATCAACAACGTGAGTATAATCTCTTACTGCTGTGCCGTCTGCTGTTGGGTAGTCGTTACCATTAATTGTAAACGTCTCACCTAGTAATCCTGCTTGTACAAGAATTGGTAGGACATGTTTTAATGGATCTTTTTGATAACCAAACTTACCATTGTTACTGCCTGCAACATTAAACAACCTTAGGTTAGTATAGTTGATGCCATATGTAGTAGCATAGTCCTGTATAATTTTCTCACACATTACTTTTGTTCTACCATATGGATTGATTGGTGAAGTTGGATCTGTCTCTTTAAAGGATCCGTCTTCATGTATACTTGTTCCGTACACACTACTGCTTGATGCAAATATAAAGTTCTTAATTCCTGCATCAACACAGTTGTTTAACAAACTAATTGTAGCATACACGTTATCGGTGTACGTTACTCTAGTGTTAATTAAACTGTCAGGTACACTATTATTAGCCGCTGTATGAATAACGACATCAGGCTTAATTAGTTTAAGTATGCCTTGTACTTGCTTGTTGTCAACCTCAAATGGATATTGTGTAACACCTTCCATTTCTCTTTTACGTTTATCAATGTTAATAACATTCCAACCGCTTTCAACAAACGTCTTACAAACATTACTTCCTATAAAGCCACTGCCTCCAGTGACTACAACTGATTTCTCTTTACTCATAATTGCTTACCTCGAATTATCTCATATAAGGCTTGCCCACCAAAGAAATCTTGTTTCAATGTCTCAGCCTGTTTTACTATTTTCTCACTGTTATTCAGATCACCTAGCATTGTTCTGATATGTTCTACTAGTTTATCTTTGTGTACCAAGTATGAGTCCCAGTCCTCTGTCCACTCACTTGGATACTTAAATGCAGAGTCATACATTTCTGTGTAACTCAACCTATCAGGAACAAGTGGTGCCGCACCAACTAACGCTCCTTCGTAACAACTTATGCCTAGTGTCTCTTGTTGATTAGCACTAAACACAATCTTACTTCTACTCAATAACATGTGGTACTCATCTTTAGATAGTTGCGTTTCTTGTGCAACCACAAACTGTGCCTCTGGTATTGATTTACCTAAGTCTTTAAATATGTCTACTTGTTTCTCAGGTGCAACCCTGTGTGGAAATAAAACCATAGGCATTTTATTAGCAGGAATATTATAGTCGAACAATGTGTCCTCCATATACTCCATGGGCCAACCAACCCTATGAATTTTATCTTTATCCACATCAGGAAAAGAGTCTAAAAACAAATCTATGTGGAAGTCTGTGGCAAAGAAGTTATGGTCGAATGTCTCGAACATACTTTCCTCTGCTAGTCTAACCCATTTAGCATCACCGATTAGTCTACCTAAAAAGTCTGCTGGGTCATAACTACCTGCATGCCACATACCGCCGATTTGTATGTCGACTCCTAGTAACTCTGCCATGTATTTTAGTTGAAGAACCGTTGGGTTCCAAGCATCAGTGTACAAGAAGTAATCTCCATGTTGCACTTTGCCGTCAGCAAACATTTGACTAATAGTCTTTAACTGTTCGCTCTTCCAATAGTTAGTCCCACTAAAGTTTAAGAATGCACCTGGAGTTGTATCCTGTGGTGCATCCTCGGGTCCTGTGATAATCTCAACGTCCAGTCCTGCTTCACGCATCTGCGTAGGCAAATGCTTTTTCCACTGAGCTGTGTATCGAGTTTCTACTGGCTCTAATTCAACTAAAAATACTTTCATTACATTCCGTTCTTTTTGTCTTGAATTTCTGCACGTCTAGTCTTAGACAGTTTGCCTAACTCACCTAGTGCCTTTCTTGCCCTAGCGGCTGATGCCTTTACACCTTTAACATCAAACTTTTCGTTCTCTGCTAGGTATTCTTCCATCATTGCTTTAATTTGTAAATGTACTTCTGAACTCATAATATTCTCCTTTATTTTAAACTATCAAATACGTCTGCTATTGCGTCTGTATCATCAAAACTTGGACCATCCAGATCTTCTACTGGATACTCCATTTCGCAACCGTTTTCATTGTCTTCGGCTACTGAAATCTTTACATAACGACCTGGATATTCATCATTGATCGTTTCATATAAGTCATCTGCAATCATCTCGCACGACTTATAATCAAGTTGTAGTTCTGCATTACCATACAGTCTCTCCAACCATCTTTTAAATTGTATAAACTCGATGTCTCTATCATCGTGGAACACTTCAATCCACACTTTAAAGTGGAATGTGTGTCTATGTGGGAAACCAAGAAAGGACACATCGTCCCAACCGCCTGTAGCAAGTTTAGGATCAGTGTCCGCACCTGGATACTTGTGAATACCTTCTTTGGTAAATGTTACCCAAATACTTCTCATTCTTTACTCGCTAGTATCATGCTCAAACGCTCAATGTATGTAGCAATATCCTCGATGTCTTTATCGGATAACTGTTTTGCAGTACCCCACATCATAGAACTTCGTCCACCGATTGTTCCACCATTTTTATATATGTTAAGTTTAGTTATGATATCCTCAGCACTCTGTCCTGCTAATATTGGACCAATGCCTCCTTGTGCAACCTGCCCGTGACATGCGGAACACAATGCCCATTGTGGTGGCTTATCTGCTTTTACTTCACTAGCAAATAGCATTAAAAACATAACAACTGCCGCCATTAGTAGCGGACTAAAATTAATTAAAAAATTCTTATCTGTATTTTTCATACGTTTCTCCAATGTAAAAAAAGTGTAGCAACCTTTGTTACTACACTTAATTTTGTTACACTATGTTTGATGCTTGTGGACCTTTATCGCCTTCCACAATGTCAAACGTAACTGCTTGGTTCTCATCTAAAGTTTTGAATCCATCACCTTGAATAGCAGTGTGATGTGCGAACACATCCTTACCACCTTCTGTAGGTGTAATAAATCCGAAGCCTTTAGTTGCATCAAACCATTTTACTGTACCTGTTGCCATTTTTCTTCCTATATTAATGAAGTCTTACCTTCAGTGTTTCGAAGGGAATTACCTTCATTATAATTAAACATTGTCACCATTGATAATATCTAATGCATCTTGTCGAGTTAGCCCTCGTTCCTTGAGTTCCTCATTAATCTCAAAGTCATAGTATGCACCAGTGAACTTCCTCAATTGAGAACGTTCTGTTAGTATTTGACTACTAACCCAGCAACCCTTTGCCATTATGATTATAAGAACAACTCCAAAAACTATTTGAATTACATCAATCATCGTAATACTCGTCATCTTGCAAAGCAATTAACTTGTCTTTGAACTCAGTAATTAAACTAATGAAGTCGTCAATCTCTTGCTGATCTTCTTTAGTATCTATTTCTACTTCTAATTTTAGTTTCATATATATGTATTTTATGACATTTTGCTGTCAATGTCAACCATTTTTTGTGATAAATTTAATGCTTGTTGTAAATTATGTTCTAATATATCTTGTACTTCTGCTGTGTTTATCTTAGCAAACATACTGTCTACACTAAAACCGCTAAGTTGTGCTAGAACGTGATCAAGTCTTTTATCATCGTCTAACGTGTCATATGATTCGTCAAACAGCATAGGGAATGTCTTGAATCCTAATGCTTTTAATTGTGTAAGCGAATCTTTGTTGCCTATTAATAAGAACGGTCTCTTTAATATTAACGCTCTCCAAGTTTTTTCAGTAAAATATACAGTATTCATATGTGCAAGATTACTGTAATGATGCACATCATGATGATAAAATGTCTCTGCAATTAAATCAAAACAAGTGTTGGTATGCATATCGATTAACTCTGGGCTCATTGCAAATGCATCTACATCAGCAACTGGCTTACCTTTCCATTCTAATCCTTCTGCACTCTTTGGTATAAGTGAATGAAAGTGTTCGTTTAGATTGTAATGCCAATCGTTAAACCATGTCCACTCACACATATCTAGTAAGTCATTCTCATATATGTAATTGAGTGCGTCTTCTCTGTGCTTACGTTGTGCTGAGTTAAGATATGTGAATAACTTATTTGGTGTACTGTTGTGTTCTATAAATGCTGTATGCTTTACTACTTGTGGTAGTAGCATGTTAAGACAGCCAACTGAACCAAACTGTTCAATGGGATTGTTTACAGCACACCAATTGTAATATAGTTCTGTTGCGTTTAAGTTGCCCCAATGCAAATGCAATCGAGCAGGTGAGAAGTCTGCTTTAGCACATTGTTCGTGCAAAGCATCTATGAATGTTATTTGTTCTTTTACCCACTTCTTATCTGGATCCATTGAAAAGAATACACCGCCTTCAAAAGCATGAGATACATGTACATCTATAGTATAGTTTCGTACGGCATGTAGTTTAGTATGTAAACTATCTAGGTCGTAATCTGCCGTAGTATTAATTAACATTAACTAATCAATTACCTTGTCGCCCACGTAATCGGTCCAGTCGGTGTACTTGGATCTGTCTCGCAAGTCATGTAAACTGTGACACCATACACCTGAGTTAGTACCTTTGAATGAACTATCATCTATCTTAACTGTTGCATTGTAGTTAAACAATTTAACGTTTGGCATTCTTACAGCAATCATAGGTACAAACTTATCGTATTCATTCCATCCGTTATCATGTAACCATTCGTGATTAGCATAGCCACTATCAAAGTCTAGTGTTACCCACACATCTGCTTTAATTAGTTCTGTAATAATAAAGTCCCATGCCTCCCATTCCTCAACATCATCGCCAGGTTGGAAACTGTTAGCACAACCTAAGTATACATGTTCGATAGTATTTTCTAAGCATCGTTGCAGTATCTCTTTAGGATTCTGTTTACCAATAACAAACAATGTTTCCATTCCATGCAGTGGAGTACGCTCTACTTCTACACCTATAAAGAACTTAGGATCATCTCCAAAGTTATCTCTGCCTTCTACTGTTGCCATATACTAGTCTCCTTGTATAGCGACTACACTACTTGCTTTAATAAACAAATAGTTTACGCCATCAATCTTTAATGGTTCACCGTGATCCTTTATAAAGAATACAACCTCACCTTCGTTAATACCAATTGGCTCTCTTTCACCTTTGCTGTTGTAATTACCTGGACCAACTGACATAACTGTACCAGTGATAGGTTTATCAACTGCACCACTTGAAAGTATGATGCCGCCGCCTGTAACTTTTTCTGTTTCTTTCTCTACAACAACAATAAAGTCGTTGTGTGCTTTTATTTTGCCCATGTTATATAATTCCTTAGTAACTCTTTACCGTTTATTCTGTTATCAAATGCTTCCTTGGCATTATCTCTGTGGTAGCATTCGCCCCACATATCATTTACTTTAATCTTACCTAACTTAACCAATGCTTCTGCTTCTTTCATACAGTCTAGGAAGCCATCGTTCCTTGGACTAGGACACTTAATTGTAATGCCTTCCCATAAGAACTTACTAAAGTCTAACTGCTCAACAATCTTTTCAGCACCAACCACATACGTTCCATTTGTTTTTACATAGCCGCCACTCATATATTGTGGCTTGCTAGTTAAGTCTATGAAGTAATCATATCCTTCTCTGCGTTGATGTGTATCTAAATGATGTGCAACATTAGGATAAAAGTCTACACCTTTAGCATCGCTCCAATAGTCTTTAAAGCCTCCGCCGTATACTGTAAAGTCTGTGTATCCATTATATTTTAAGTATTCATATATAACTCTTGCAAGAAAGCCTGTGCCTATAATAGCAATGCTCTTACGCAAGTCATCTTCCATAACACTCTTAGCAATGTTTATTCCACATGCAACTGGCTCTAGTATATATTTAGGTTCTGGCTTAGATATTTTAACAAAATTTCCGACAGGAGTATTGTAGTAGTCTGCAAAGCCTGGCTCGCCTCTAGTAGCAACATAGTCGCCTACTTTGACTCCAGATACAAATGCACCTTTCTTACTTACTCTACCTACACACTCATGTCCTTGTATAACTTTAGGTAGTGTAGTAAACGTACCGTTGTACATTGCAACGTCACTGCTACAAATACCTGTCAGTATACTTTCTACTTCTATCTCATTATCTGCTGGCTCAGGCTTATCCCATATCTCTTCGATGATGTCTTTGTTGCCTGTTGTGTATAGCAGTTTAACCTTCATGATAAACCTCTAAGTGTTTGTGTATCCATGTGTCGATGTTTCTGTGTACATCATAATCATCTGTTTGACCATCTTCAATCATAGTGCCATATGCTTCTGCAGGACATAAACCGAAGTCCCACTTGTAGGAACTGTCTGTTGTTTGCACCACAATGCTTTGGTCATCAATACCTTCTTTCCAACTAGCACTTACTTCTACGATTGTCTTATCATTAAGCAACCATTTCTCTGTGGCATAGTCACATACATCATATACACCCTCTACATTAACAGCACCATAGTCCGAACCAGTCAAGTCTTCTAGTTTCCATTTCTGCATCATTAAGTGATTAACTCTTGTGAACTGCGGTATCTTACCAAAGTGTCTAATCATTTGACAATACAAGTGTGGGAATAAATCTAATGCAACTCCTCCCCACGACTGCTTTCTGTTTGTACTCCAGTAGCCTGGATTAGGTACTCTGTTCTTGTTAAGCCAATTAATCTTAATGCTGGTTATGTCTTCTATCTGTGAGACATTATCTAAGAAACCATATGTATCTCTGTACATATTGTTCTTACACATGATAAACTTAGTGTGCGGATGCTTGTCACATAAAGCATTCCATTGGTCAGCACTAGGCAAGCCTGGCTTCTCAATGAAAATAACTTTACAAAAAGATGCACATTCATCTGCAAAGTAAGTGTGCAAAAAGTTAGGCACACATATCACTGCAACATCAAATACACCTTGTACTGTGTCAATGCTTGTATGGTCTGCTGGGTTAGTGTTGTCAACAGTTGTTACATCATAGCCATACTGCTGTAGTTCAGTAAGATATACATTGCTACCTATACCTCCTACGCCTATAAGTAAGGCACGTTTACCATTGTTGTTAACCCATTCAGTCATTACAGTTCGTCCACTAAATCGTTTAATGCTTCTTCTTGGATAGCATCAAACTCTTCCTCTACTTGTTGTTCTACTTCATCATCAAAGAACATGCTTGAAGGCTTAGCCTGGAACATAGTGTCAGCATCTTTATGTTTGTTATTGCTAACATCATCTAGGAAATCATGTGCATCATCTAATAGTTGGTGAGGATTGTCGCTTTGGAACAACTCTTCAACAAACGTATTAAACATCAGCAAGTTTCTAGGAGTGTATAAACTTTCTTGATTAAGTTTCTTACCCTTCTTCTGCCAGTTTCTCCAATCCAACTTATAGTTCTCAAACTCAATAGTTGCTAGACTGTTTGCTTCTTGTACTGCTCTAATATGCATGTAAACATTGTGTGACATTAGCATACCGTATGTGAAACTGTCCCAAGAAGTTTTACCTTCCTTATTGATTTTGTTTAACATACCTGGTGCATACCAATTAACATCACCTGTTACAAGTCTACTACCGATCTCACTCTCCCAAGGGAAAGGATTAGCAGATAAGTTACCTGGACTAAAGTGTGAGTTCGCTTTGTTATCGAAACACTTCTCCATTATGTAACTCATTTGTTCGCTAGTAATTTTGTTTCTTGTGTACACTAATCCATTAGCACTACTAATGTATGGACTAGCACAGTCAAAACTAACAGTGATGTTTGGATTAACATGCTCTCTGAGTTGTCGCTGTACACTAGTAAGCATGACTGCCCACTCTAGTTTACTTGTACCCAAGAAGTGAATCCAGTCTCTGTCTTGTAATTTGTTATCATCACGCAAAGTAATAATACGTTTCAGTGCCATGTGCATGTCGCGGATATTGTTACCCCCCATGCCCCATCCTTCTGTGTCGTAGTCCTTAACTTTCTGATACCATTCTTCTGCATCTTCCCAATAGGTTCCTTGCAGTACATTCAAGAACTTTGTCTTGCCTTGCCTGTGATCCATAAACCAGTCTAGGTTATATGCTGTACACTTCAAGCACTCATCAAAGTTCTGTAGTCCAGTCTTCTCTTTAAAGCCTGGCTTACATGCCCAACTAGGAACATCAAATGTCATACTCCAGTCTGCTGTGTGTTCTAACCAGTTAAGAATCTTGCCCCTAACTTTGTCAGCATCACCTTTGTATCCAACATCACCTGGCTTCTCAAAGAAGTTTTCCCAGTCAAACTTAATAACACCTTTACCAATCTGGAAACCACCTGAGTCTCCTACGATAGTTGTGTTAGTTCTGTCTCTGCATTGTACAATGTGCTCCATTACCTTACTTTTTTCTATGTCTAAGTAAGCATGACCGGCACTATACAATCCTTTGTTGTAGTAGTAATAACCTTTCTCTTTGTCTAAGAAGTTCATACCTTCAAAGCCATGTTCAAAGCCTTTAGGTATTCGACCATCTGGAATATATCCATCCACGCTTTTACATCTGCCTAGTAGCTCTGTCATAAAGCCACTAATAGCCGGGAGGAAAGTTGCGTAATCGCTATGTTTGGAGGATAGATCTCTCATCTTAACTCCTTGCAGGTAATAAGTATGTAAACTTACTCATGCCGCTGTCCACAGTAATCTGTAACAGACCTTGGTTATTGAAACTCATATCGACCATAGCACTGTTGCCTAGTCTAAGAATCTTTAACACGATGTCTAGAGGCCAATTCCACTCTGTTGTAATCTCGCCTTCAACATTGTTGTCAATAAGAACCTTAGTTCTATCGCTACCTTGTCCACCAATGTAAAAATACAATGCTCCTGCTTCTGTCTTAGGCATAAAGTTAGGCTCATAAGCCGCTAACGCACCTGTAAAGTATGCAAGGTTTTTCATAGGCTCAATGCCTGGACTGATTGTTACATCAAACTCAGCGCCTTTAAACTTAATCTCTTTAAGTTGCTGGTTAATAACGTCTGCTAACATAAATCTATAATGTGCATCGCCACCGTCTTCACTTACAAATTGCACTTCAGTAGGAACTTGCTCGCCATTCCTTTCCTGTGTGTTTACTTGTACTGTTGCTCCGTCAGTATCATAACCTGGATACTGTAAGAAACTTTTCAATACACCCATTCTGCTTAATCCAACTGTTGCATCTGCAAAGTCAGCCACAGGATCGTTAGATGTACCTTTGACAATAACTGTCTTGTCTGCATCAACTGTCTCAATCTCAGTCTGAGTTGTTGTGCCTTTAATTTTGACCATTTCAAAAATGCCTAGGTCATGTGTATGCCTAATAACATCTTTTAGTGTGTCTTTGATATAATTATTACTCATTATTTCCTCCATAAGAAACTTGTTTCGTTTATTATACTACTACTATTTAGAAAAGTCAAGATAAATCTATCCATTTTTTTCGATTAAAATTCAAAGAACGCATCCATCACTTCACTATTGTTAGCTCTAGATAAGTCCCAACCCATTACGCCTAATACATTTTGCATCTTCTTGTCCAGTACTGCACCTTCCATTGCATCTTCATCAAACGGTAAGTCTTTAAACCATTGTGGTATGTTAAGTTCGTCTGTTGGATATGCAATACTAGTATAGTTCATAGGATTGTTTTTAAGCCTACAAACAACAACCTTAGCACCATCCATAATAGTTAAACTGTAGTTGTCGCTATTAGCAAACTTTAAGTTGTTCCAATTGATAGCCGCTCTAACATGCCCTGGAATCATTTTGTTCTCTGACTCCTCTGCTAACTTCTCAAGTTTATATAACCTCATGTTAGCATCAGGACCTTTTATTTGTTTGTTGTACTTCTTGGTATAGTTGGTAATGTTATTAGCACGTTTAGGCATACCTTTCTTCCAAGGCTCTAATGACTTAAACATTTCCTTGAAGTCTTTGATCTTAGCAATGACATCATTTTCTGTACTACCATTTAGTGCATCACTTAAACATTCCTCTAAAAAGTCTTGTATGAATTCTGGAGTATCACTTCGCTTGATATCCATTCCCATAACTTTTAGTTTACCACCTTCTGGTTGATAGCCTTCAATGTCTAAACACATAATCGCATAACGCTTCTTAGTAATAAACACACCAGATCTACCAACTACTTCTCTACCTGCTTTAATGATTGCACCTCTGTCGTGTGTGCAACCAAAGTCCTCCATCATGTATTTGGGGAACGTATCAGATACTTGGTCACTAATACTATCATACAGTTTAATTGCTCCTTCCATATCTAACTCCATATCCTCTGGCAAGGCTGGAGATGCGGTGAAGTACACAGAGTCTGTGTCACCGTAGATCATAGTGTCGCCTGTATGGTCGTAATTTCCTGTGAGCATTTCATTAACCTTTGCTCCCATGTGGCGAGTGATTCGCCTACCAGTTAGTGTAGTACTTTGTCCAATTCTCTTGTCAAAGAATCTACATCCTGGATTTAGAATCGCTCCGTAAAGCGAGTTCAAATTAATCTTCTTAACCAACTGTCGTTTATCCCAAAACGCAATCTGTTCTGGTTCAGTCGCTTTCTTCTTCTTAGCCTGTAAGTCTTGACGCTCTGCATACCAACGCTCTAGCAGTCCTGGCACAATGCCTTGTACATCTGTTTTAAACAGTGTGCCATTAGCACTAATGCTCCAAGGCTGACCACTATCAAATACTAATGTATAGACATCTGCTCCAGTAACTTCTACTGTAGTGCCGTCTTCCATATCCAGTGTCATCTTTTTATTGACATCCTTGGACATTACATTCTCGTATTCATTAGTTCCAAACTTACCTAGCCAGGCATCAGCAAATGAACTCTTCTCAAGTTTCATTTTACTAGCAATCTCTTCATCTGTTTCGTCAGGTCTAATTTGTCCTACTACTGTTTCTTGTCCCATGTTTAAGGATCTAATAACACTAGGGTATAGGGAGTTGATATCCATACTGCCTACCCACTCGTGAAATCCTTTCTTGGGAAATGCAACATAGGCACCTGCCGCCTGTGTATGTTCTTTGTCTCTGCCTTGCCTAAGTCTATCAGGAACTACTACACCACGTCTGTGTGCTTCGTTAATAATTGCTTGTTCAGTAGTTGCTACAGCACCCATTGTGGTAAACAGTAATACAGTGTTGTCATGTGCAATAGTATTAGCAAGGTCAATGAACTGTAACTTCTTATCCATGTTTGCAATCAACATAACATCTTGTATGTTGTATTCTAAGAACTTAGCAAAGTCGTGATTGTAAAGTCTGTCAAGTGATCCTTCGTATGCAACTTTCTTCTCGCCTAGTTCTACTTCACCAATAAAGTCTAGTCTGTAACTGTGTCGTTCTTCGTAGTTAAACTTTCTATACAGTTGCATGTAATCCAAATGTACACGACCAATAAGGTCATAACTTTGTCTCTCACTGCCGAAGTTATCATATGTTCTTGGCTTTGGGAATTGATCCCATAAGCATAACTTACGAGTTTCTGCTTTGCCTAATACTTTAACAATCCTATTCACAGTGTAAGGAATATCATAACCCTCACTGTTCCAACCACTAACGATGTCAGCATCATCTA
>OCVQ010000749.1_pt1 | contig 27934 bp, 28 predicted proteins | sample 1539061 | NCBI WGS metagenome assembly OCVQ01 (sample SAMEA3355526, study PRJEB22509) | marine metagenome | biome: marine; feature: river plume; material: water | place: USA | collected 2010-08-08 | depth 0.5 m | reverse complement strand
CATACAGTGCCGCGTATGAGTTAGGGAAGCTAGAGCACTTGAGAAAGTATGGCGTAAATTTGGAGAAACTGTAATGGATTTAACTTATTCAGATAAAGAATTAGCAAATTTAGTTCTAAGCCACTATATAGATAAAAAAATTATATCTTCCCCCGAGACTATTATTTTTCCTCGACGTGGAACACCTAATACCACATGGGGAGACCTAATACAGGCATTGGTTTCTGGTAAAGATCTAATAGAGACAGGACAGCTTCTTGGCTGGAAAAATGACAAAGGGTATGAAAGTGCTGCGAAAAAAGCAAATATAAATAAGTTACTAGGAAAATCAGGCTATAAAGTTTGGAGAACCTGGCTCTGCAATAACGTGCTTAAAGTACATTACTGTCAGTCTTGTGAGTGCTTTCACCCAGTGCACCTTTTTGCTCACGTGTTAAGAGGTTCTAAGACCCAGAGGGAGACCGAGTACAAGCATATGTGTATAAAGACGTTTAATAAAGACTACCAATTAGCGCACACAAGAGAGTACCACAGAAAAAATCCAGAGGTAAAAAGAGAAGCTAATGCTCGCCGTAGAGCAAAAATAAAAGGATGCACTATTGAAGAAGATTTGTCGGCAATTCAAGAGTTTTACAGGAATTGCCCCAAGGGCTATAATGTAGATCATTGGATGCCTTTAGATCTTGGAGGTGCTCATGCTATAAGCAATCTTGTTTATCTTTCCGCAAAGGAAAATCGGCACAAAGCCTACCTACACCCAGATGTTTGGATAGAAAGGCGGGCAGCCTTAGTCGCTGCAGGGGAGTTAAATGATGATCCAAAAAATAATTCTTGACAATGATCCTCGATCCGTGTATAATATAAACTTCACAACAGAGGAACATACTAATGATCTCGCAAGGCGCAAATGCAGTAAAGTCAGGGCAACACTTAGAAACAGAACTCGCAGTTATTATGCAGGGTAATGGGTTAACGCTTGAAACACAAGTAAAATTTACAGACTGTTATAATAATCCACGGTCTAAGATGGATTTTTATATACCAGAGCTCGACTTAGCCATAGAGTGCAAAAGACAAATGGGTTCTGGTACAGCAGACCAAAAACTGCCCTTTGTTGTAGAAAATTTTAAAAAGTTTCCATCAAAATATAGTCTACTCGTGCTGGACGGCGACCACTATAAAAATAGAACCGGAATCCATAGCTATTTAAATTCACAAGTATCAGAATACTTTAACTGGTGCTTCATAGAAGATTTTTCAAGGGTAATAGATGAGCAGACAAAAAACAGGGCAGCGACTTAATCCCACAGATTTTTATCCAACGCCACCGTGGTGCTACGAAAACCTAGAGATTGATTGGTCTATGTTTTCATCAGCTCACGAGCCTTGCCGAGGCGATGGGCGAATACAGTTCTTTTTAGAAGAAGAGAAGGGCATTACGTGTTCTTATTCTGAGATTACAGAAGAAAAAGACTTTTTCGACCACGACCAAAAAACAGACTTGATTTTAACAAACCCACCGTTTAGCCTTGCAAAAGAGTTCATAGACCATTCTTTGGCACTATCTCAAACTTGTATAATGTTACTAAGAATTAACTACTTGGGTAGTATTGGTAGACATGAATGGTGGAAAGAAAACACACCCACGGCTTTACATGTTCTTAGTAAGCGTCCAAGTTTTACAGGCAAGGGTACAGATGCTACTGACTATGCTTGGTATGTCTGGGATAAGACAGGGCGGCTAGATAAAGGAGTATTCTTTGTACCTCCTCCTAGCAAGGAACAGAACTCTTTAGCGAACGAATTGGCGTGTGAAGCATTATTAGAACATCAAAAAAATAGTTCTTGACGACTTCCTTAAATTTGGGTATAATAGTTTTTCAAATTTAGGGGAATACCATTGGGCGACCGATTTTATAACCAACAACTTAAAGTACTGGGCAAGTGTCCAGGTGACAAACAAACCACTAACAAAGGTAAAAGAAGAATGGCTTGGACAGACGAAAGCAAAGCAAAAGCAATCGAATTATACGAATCAGCAGACCCAACTCCAGAAACATCAATGGAGATTGTAAAAGATATCGCTGAAGAACTTGACGAATCACCTAACGGTGTTCGCATGATCCTAACAAAGGCTGGCGTCTATGTTAAGAAAACCCCAGCAGCTAAAGGCACCACTACTACAGCTTCAACTGGCGGCACTCGTGTCTCCAAGCAAGCTGCAGCAGACGCTCTAATCGCTGCTATCACTGATGCAGGTCAGCCTGTTGATGAAGAGATTATCTCTAAGTTGACTGGTAAAGCCGCTCAGTATTTTACTACTATAATCTCTGCAATAGAGAAGTAATAAAACCAGCCTCGACTAAGGCAATCTTAGTCGGGGCTTTTTGCTATCCACTGAAAACAGCATGGAGTACGCAGGTTTACAATAAATATTGCTAAACTGCTACAAAGGAGCTAACAGTGAACAAGCAAGAACTAACGCACATTGTGCGTGAATATGGCGATGCGGTCATAACTTATCGTAGCGAACAATCGAATAAGTTAAAGTACAATGTCTGTACGCTTGATTTTACTACCCCGTATATTCAGGGAAAGAAGAATCGAGCAAAGGAGACAGATGATACTTTGCTTTTTTTCTGTTGGGATACCGATTCGTATAGATTGCTGAAGCCTGGTAATGTATCAAGCGTGGTACCCCTTTCTTCTATTTTGAAGAATGAGGGTCGGAGATAATGGAGCTTCACGAGGCTCCAGAGGCTTATTCACGCGTCATACATTATGACGAGGTAAAAGAAGTACAGATTCGTTTAACAGTTAATACCTTCAGAGGCATAGAATATATGCACCTACGAAAGTATTATATGGATTTCGATGAAGAATGGAAACCTACACCAGAAGGAGTAGCAATGCCACTAGACTTTAATAACTCAAGAGAATTATTTTCGGGTCTTATAGAGATATTATCTCTAGCCGAATCAAAATCTGTGATACAGGAACATTTCTCAGACTTGATTCAGGACTTGTATAAATAGTTCTTGACAACATTCCTAAAAGAATGTATAATATCTTTTCTAATTTAGGATAAAAGTTTATGAAAGAGTTTTTAGACAGTGCAAGTTCTGCATACTATGAAGGTAATCCTACTATTTCCGACGAGGAGTTCGACCGCCTTGCTAGTGTGTACAACTATAATTCTGTAGGGTATGTCGTTACTGACGGTATTCCACATCTTTATAAAATGTATTCTCTACAAAAGTTTTTCAGCTTAGTAGATGCCCCAGACTTGTCTGGTTATATCTCTACTCCCAAATTAGATGGAGCCGCTGTATCTATTGTCTATGTAAATGGGCAGTTGGCTATAGCACTTACTCGCGGGGACGGGGAGCTTGGTCGTGATATTACTGATAAGATGCGTTTACTCGTACCTAACAGTATACCACTCCAAGCGACCGTGCAGATAACTGGAGAAGTTGTTTGCCCTTCGAGCGTTCCTAATTCTCGCAACCTCGCTGCGGGGTCTCTAAACTTGAAAGACTTGGAGGAGTTTCGTACTCGTCCACTTACTTTCGTAGCTTATGGACTACAAGGTTCGAGTATCTTTACTTGGTCTGGAACTATGAAGTATCTGAGCGCGCAAGGCTTTCAGACTGTAAGTAGTTTCGACTCAAGTATGTATCCTACCGATGGCATCGTCTACCGAGTAGATGATAGTCAGAAGTTTGAGAGTATGGGATATACTGCCCATCACCCTCGCGGAGCTTTTGCTTTAAAAGAGCAGAAAGAGGGGGTTGTTACTACTTTATTAGACGTTATATGGCAGGTTGGAAAGAGTGGGGCGATTAGTCCAGTTGCAATCTTAGAGCCAGTTATGATTGGTTCTGCGATGGTTGGACGTGCGACTCTACACAATATCCAGTATATTCGCGACTTAAACCTCGAGATAGGCTGCCAAGTAGAAGTTATACGGTCAGGGGAAATTATACCTCGCGTAGTTCGACGTGTAGATGTTGGTCTACCTGAAGAAAAATAGTTCTTGACAAACATCTTAAAAGTACGTATAATAAACATTCAATTTCAGGAGAGACCAGATGATAGCAATTCAAGCCCCAACTCATTGCCCTAGTTGCAGTGCGGTCTTGGAAAGCATTAACTATGTCCTGTATTGTCGTAACACGCTCTGCGGAGCAAAGTCAGAAAAGCTTATTGAGCACTTTGCATCTTCTTTGAAGATTAAAGGACTTGGGCCAGCAACTATTCGTAAACTAGATATACAAGAATTAGAAGAAATCTATTCATTTGAGCTAGAAGAGATGATTGTTGCCCTTGGTTCTGAGCGACTTGCTGTAAAGTTATTTGATGAATTGGAACGCTCTAAGAGTGCTCCCCTAAACGTGCTATTACCAGCTTTTAGTATTCCTCTTATCGGGAAAACCGCTGCACAAAAACTAGCCTCAGTCTGCGATTCTATTGATGATATAGACTATGATACTTGTCGTGCTGCGGGTCTTGGTGAGAAGTCTACAGCCTCTCTTTTAGATTGGCTTAATTTGGAGTATCCTTTAGTAAGTATGCTTCCATTTGACTTTAAGTTTGTAAAACCACAAAACACCTCGGTGATTAAGGGTATCGTGTGTATAACAGGTAAATTATCTAGTTATAAAACGAAAGCTCTCGCCCACCAAGCCCTTCAAGAGCTTGGTTACGAGGTCAAGACTAGCCTGACAAAGGACGTCACTATTCTGGTAAATGAGAGCGGTATTGAATCCGCAAAAACTAAACAAGCCAGAGATGCTGGCGTAACTATTGTAACCAACCTTTTAGACTTAACTGGAGAATAAATATGTCCTTACCAAAGTGGACTGAAGAGCGTACAGCTCAACTTACTAATTTTGTCGGTGGCGAAAGCCCCGTTTCTCAAGCTACTGTTGCTCAGGCAGCAGAACAACTTGAAACCTCTACTCGTTCTATTTCTAGCAAACTGCGAAAAATGGGTCACGATGTAGAATTAGCCTCTGCAGGCGCATCTCGTGCATTTAGCGATGCTCAAGAAGCTACCCTCGCTGCTTTTGTCACTGACAACAGCGGTGAATACACTTATGCTGAAATTGCTGGCCATTTCGAAGATGGTGCTTTCTCTCCTAAGTCTATTCAAGGCAAAATCCTGTCAATGGAATTGACCGAGCACGTTAAGCCTGCTCCTAAAGTAGAAAGTGTTCGCACTTACTCTGCTGAAGAAGAAGCCACTTTCGTATCTATGGTACGTAATGGTGAATTCGTAGAAGCAATCGCTGCCGCTATGGGTCGTTCAGTCAATTCAGTACGTGGTAAGGCTCTGAGCCTGTTGCGCGCTGGCGAGATTGATGCTATTCCACGTCAGGAAACTACTAAGTCAGCTACCAAAGAAGATCCTTTGGCTGGCCTCGATAACGTAGGCGGCATGACTGTTGAAGCAATTGCTGAAGCAATTGGTAAAACTGCTCGTGGCGTTAAAACTATGCTTACTCGCCGTGGTATCAGCGCAGCTGACTACGATGGTGCAGCTAAGAGTGCTAAAGCTGCTGGTTAATTCCATCAGTTAAAGTACAAACCAACAGCCGTTGGGTTATGCTCAACGGCTGTTTCATATCGAATTTGGGAGAATTACGATTAACATAGCAAGTGCGTTAATTAATAAAGTGTTAGCACTTCAGGACTTTCAGACCTGGAGCGTTACTCATAAGCATTATTTGCCTACTGAGTATCACACACTTTATAACATAATTAGCAAGCACTGCGAAAAGTTTCACGTAATGCCCACATTCGATGATCTCAAGCTTGAGATTCGTGATTCAGGTACACGAGAAAAGTTATATGCTGTTGAAAGTGTCGTTGTCGATGCCGATGCAGCTATGCTTCTTCAGTACCTGAAAAATGAATACACTCAAAAAGAGATTCTCAGCTCGCTCGAAGATTATATTGACAACAGTGTAGCTTTTGAAGATGCACAAGAGTCAGTAGATCACCTACATCAAATTGTCCTCGACATTGAGAATAAGGTAGATCTTGAAGATCCGCAAGAAAGTATGCAACATATTGACTTGTTCGAGCCAGAAGAGGAATTAGAGAAATACGTCCCGCTCGGATTGAATGCCGAGTACGACCTCTCCACCCAGTTCTCTCCCAGAGACTTAGTGATGGTAGGAGGTAAGAGGGGTGCGGGTAAGTCCGTAATCTGTGCTAATATTGCACAAAATGTATTTGCTAGTGGTAAATCTGCTATTTATTTCACCATTGAGATGGATAGCAGAAATATCCTACAGAGATGCTGCTCTATCGCAACTGGAGTTCCATTTAATCGCCTTCGTACTAAGAATCTTAGTCTTGGCGAGTGGGAGAAAGTTGCAGGTTGGTGGGCTTCTAGATTTAAAGAGGGTCAAGAGCGTTTAAAGGAATATAAAAAAGACCGCGACTTTGCTAAGTTTCATTATAATTTAAAGAATAACTGTGAGCTTCTCCCGACTCAACAGTTAGATGTTATTTATGATCCGTCACTTACATTGTCTAAGATTCGTGCCGAACTGGATAAGAAGGTAAAAGCATTGAATGTTGGAGTAATCGTAGTTGATTATATAAACCAAGTAAAACGCTCAAATCTACCTTCTAGAACTGGAGGTCAATATGACTGGACAGAGCAGATTGAAGTAAGTAAAGCATTGAAGTCTATGGCACAAGAATATGACTGTACTGTTTTCTCACCATATCAAACAGATGCAAGTGGTGAAGCACGTTTCGCAAAGGGTATCTTGGATGCGGCAGATGCAGCATTCACTTTAGAGACTTGGGATCACGAGGATAATTGTATTACCCTCAACTGTGTGAAAATGCGTAACGGAGCTATGACCTCATTTACGTCAGTAGTAGATTGGGAAAGCCTAAAGATTGGGCCAGAGTCCGCTCTTACGCCCAAGGAGAGGGAAGATTCCTCAGCTAAAACTGGCGAAAGCATTGATGATATTTAAAAAAAGTTCTTGACTTCCCTCCTCTATTTTAGTATAATATAGTTTCTAAAGTAGAGGAGGTTTTTTTATGGCAATTCAATTCGGCAGTTTGCGTCATTCCCCTTCAGGAAGAAAGCGAAAGCCACTTCCAAAGTCTAAAGGGTATACCCCTAAATTCGAGCCGCTACAAGAAAGTACGGCGTATCGAAGAGATACTAAAGAGTATAAGTCAGTAGCAGATACCAAAGTAGTAGAGCAAATAGTAGACACATCTTATAGAGCAGAGGTTTCTGCAAAGTATACACTAGCCCCCGCGTACAATAAGGGAGCTTACCAAGTTATTAGTAGAGATAATGTAAAGGATATAGGCAGATAGTGAACGTAGAAGAACTACTGAAGTCTAGAGATGTATATTTTATTCCTAAAGGTGGAGACTATTTAGTTTCGTGCCTTAATCCAGAACACCCAGACCGAAATCCTAGTATGCGTATAGACCGCATAACAGGTATATTTCAGTGCTTTTCTTGCGAATTCAAGGGAAATTTATTTACCTATTTTGGGGAAAAGGCAAACCAATTACAACTACGACGAGAACTTTTAAAAAAGAAACTTAAAGATAAGAGGTCAGAAAGTATTGGTTTGTCTTTTCCCAAAAATAGTTTACCTTATACAGGTAACTGGAGAGATATTAAACCAGAAACCTATAAAAGATTTGAAGCATTCCTACACTCAGATACAGATTTCGTAGGGAGAATTAACTTTCCTATAAGGGATATTTCAGGGAGAATTGTAGCATTTAATGGCAGACATACTACAGGTGGAACCCCTAAGTATATGATTTCTCCAGGAGGTGCAAAGATGCCTCTGTTCCCAATAGTAAAACCAATAAATGGTCATATTATCTTAGTAGAAGGTATATATGATATGATAAACCTGCACGACAAGGGACTCACAAATGCAGTATGTTGTTTTGGCACAAAGAATATCAATGAAGATAAACTACGAATGTTGTCAATACAAGGAGTAGAAACTATAGATATTTTCATGGACGGGGACGACGCAGGACAGGCGGCCGCAGATAGAGTAAAAATTATGTGCGAAGCAGCAGAGCTTTTAAATAGAAATATACATTTAAAAGGTACAGACCCAGGAGCTTTAACGCAGGTACAAGTAAGTAAACTGAAAGACAAATTATACTAATCGAGGAATATATGGCTAAGGTTGCCCTAATAGAAACCAAAAGAAGCAAGACCAATTACAAATCAGAGTTCGACCATGAGTTTGAATTCGACCAGTATCAGTTATGTTCCAATCCGACCATTACTAAAGTATTAAAGCGCGATTGTGACATTGAAATAAATACAGACGACTACGACTGGGTTATTCTAGTCGGAAGTGACGCACTTAAGTATTTTACCAAGATTAATTCAATTACAGAATACTCTGGTAAGAAAGTAGAAGGCAAATTCTTGCCGGTTATTAACCCAGCTATGCTCGCATTTAAGCCAGAGGCTAGAAATACTTGGGAGAACTCACGCGATAATATTATTAAGCATATTAAAGGCGAAGTTGAGGAGGTACTAATTGATGAGAGTGTTGCCTTTGGTATTCAAGACACAGAAAGAGCTAATACCTTTATTAGAGCGGCGATTAATGCTCCTAAACCTTATATTGCTCTTGACTCGGAGACCACAGGATTGTATCCTCGTGATGGCTATATGCTTGGTATATCCCTAGCATATGACGATAAGAAGGGCGCATACATTGATACCGAGTGCTTTAACGAAGAAACCGAAGCACTATTACAAGAGCTGTTTGACAAAAAAGCAGTAATATTTCATAATGCTAAGTTCGACATGGCATTTTTCGAGTATCATTTCAACTTTAAGTTTCCTCAGTTCGAGGATACTATGTTACTGCACTACCTTATTGACGAGAACCCAGGAGGTCACGGCCTTAAGCAGTTATCAATGCATTTCACGCCCTACGGGGATTATGAGAAGCCAATGTATGATTGGATTGATAACTACAGAAGAGAGAATGGCATACTAAAAGACCAATTTACTTGGGACAGTATTCCTTTCGATGTAATGAAAACATACGCAGGTATGGACGCATTGTGTACATTCCTACTTTACGAAAAATTTGTAAAAATTAAACAGAACAAGAAGCTACTAAAAGTATACGATAATATACTAATACCAGGATCGAGATTCTTAACCGATGTCCAGAATAATGGAGTACCTTTTGATAGAGATAGACTTGTTGTGTCTCAAGAGCTAATGCAAAAAGAGATTGACGAAGCAATCGCTGAACTCTATAAGCATCCAGCTATATCGAAGTTTGAAGAGGTAAATGGAAAAACTTTTAATCCTAATAGCACTGTTCAGCTTCGGTCTCTATTGTTTGACTTCCTTGGCTTGCAACCTACTGGAAAAAAGACTGGCACTGGAGCGGCTTCAACTGATGCGGAAGTCTTGGGAGAATTGGCTCAACAATCCGAAGTACCAGGACTTATATTGGCCATCCGACAAAAGTCCAAAATTAAAAATACTTATTTGGACAAAATCATACCTCAGTTGGATAGAGATTCTCGACTTCGCACGGGCTTTAATTTACACAGCACTACTAGTGGCCGTCTCAGTTCTAGTGGTAAACTCAATATGCAGCAATTACCTAGGGATAACCCTATTGTAAAAGGGTGTATTAAAGCAGCTCCAGGGCACAAAATTGTTGCAATGGACTTAACAACAGCAGAGGTGTATGTTGCAGCGGTACTAGCCGAAGACAAGGCTCTGATGGACGTATTCCGTGCAGGCGGCAACTTCCACAGTAATATTGCGAAGAAAGTATTTAAGCTACCATGTCCCGTTGAAGAAGTAGCAGAACTTTACAAAGACCGTAGACAGGCAGCGAAAGCCGTAACTTTTGGTATTATGTATGGAGCTGGCCCAAAGAAGATTAGTGAACAAGTTACAAAAGATTCGGGCAAGTACTTTAGCCCTCAGGAAGCGCAGGAAGTAATCTCGGACTACTTTAAAGAGTTTCATAAATTAAAATCATGGATTGAAGAAAACCAGAAGTTTATCGCACAGAATGGGTTTATTTATAGTTTCTTTGGTCGCAAAAGGAGATTACCAAATGTCGGGTCGACAGACGCAGGCATCAAGAGCCATAGCATTAGGTCTGGTCTTAATTTTCTGGTGCAGTCTGCTGCTTCTGATATTAACCTACTAGGCGCAATAGACATGGGTGCGTATATTAAAGCGAAAGGCATGAAATCAAGAATTTTCGCACTTGTACACGACTCCATTCTCGCAGAAGTACCAGACGATGAAGTAGAGCATTATAGCGAACAGCTACAAGGATTTATACAAATGGACAGAGGTATTTCTATTCCTGGTGCTGCAGTAGGCTGTGACTTTGAAGTAGGAGAAGACTATTCCATGGGTAAGTTTGAGAAAATATATGGTAATAACATATAAAACAGTAAATAAGCTAAAATTTCCAGTATTCTTGTTATCTTCAAGTAACTGGCACTTAGCAGATGGACTACTGTTCTTAGATGAAAAATTATTAGACGACAGAAATATGTCAGGAGATACTCTTGGCATACGTCGAGCACAAAGCCCTCATAGAGAGCAGTACCCATTAAAAAGAGCAGTATTTAATCATAATGGCTTACTAAAACAGTATACAAAGTGCTTTATAGATAGTAATGGAGCACCTTTTATATATGAAAAAACTAAGTCAATGCCATTAAAATATTTAAGAATTAAAAAAGTGGTAAAGAAAGAAGTAGCATCACTTTTATGGGTTGAAGGGTGTTCTCACCCTTTTACCATACCAAGACCTCCCGAACAAGGAATGAATTGGGCAGGTATTTTGCATCTACACGGACTTCCTTGGATGCTATACGAGTATTCTGAGACTAAACAAAAGAATACTCACAGAAAAGTATAGGGAACTTATGGCTAAAAGAAATCGCACAATAGCAGGGGCTGGATTAGACCTGCGAGAGATAGAGCCTCTTACTAGAAACCAATTGAAAGTTTTTGAATCTAGCAAGAATTTAGTACTACATGGATTGGCAGGAACGGGCAAAACATTTATATCTTGCTACCTAGCATTTGATGATATGGCAAAGAATGAGTACGAAAGATTAGTAATTATTCGTAGTGCTGTACCAACAAGAGATATTGGATTTTTGCCTGGAACTGAGAAAGAGAAGCAATCTGTATATGAAGAGCCTTATAAGGATATTTGTATAGACTTATTTGGGCGTGGCGATGCGTACCAAATACTAAAGCAGAAAAATATTGTTGACTTCATGACAACTTCTTTCATTAGGGGTATTACACTACGAAATGCGGTAATTGTAATTGATGAATGTCAGAATATGTCATTTCATGAACTAGACTCAATTATTACTCGCATGGGCAACCATTGTAGAGTTATATTCTGCGGAGACTTTAGACAGGCAGATTTAAAGACGGGACAAAGTGGAATGTTAGACTTTCTTCATGTGTTAAAGCGCATGGAAGAGTTCGACTTCATTGAGTTTGAAGTAGAGGACATTGTTCGTAGTAACTTTGTCAAAAACTACATTATAGCAAAAACTGAACTAGGATTTTAATGAAAGCTGTTATAAGCAACAGAATTTATATGAATTGCACTGACGAATTGCAGCAGCAAATCGACAAGGAGCTTACATATACAATTCCTTCGCACAACCCGTTAGACCCTCCACAGGTTATTAAAACTATGGGGTTAATTCGTAACGGGTTGATTTCATTACCCATTGGCAGAATTGATTTAATTCCTGACCATTATGAGATAGTGGATAAGCGGCTTTATAAACCAGTAGACTTTCCTGAGTTTAAGTTTCCACTTCGACCAAGCCAACAAGAAGTATATGACAAAATCGAAGACAATGCTATAGTAAACGCCTGGGTAAGCTGGGGCAAGACTTTTACAGGTCTTGCCATAGCTGGTAAACTTGGGCAGAAAACACTTATCGTAACACATACAGTACCTCTTAGAAACCAGTGGGCAAAAGAAGTAGAGAAAGTCTATGGAATTACAGCTGGAATTATAGGTAGTGGTAGATTTGAAATTGACCACCCAATCGTAATTGGGAATACTCAGAGCTTGTACCGAAATATAGACAAGATTCGTAAAGAGTTTGGGACTATCATACTCGATGAAATGCACCACGTTAGTAGTCCAACCTTTTCTAAAATTATAGATACAAATTACTGTAGATATAAGATTGGACTTTCCGGCACTATAGAAAGAAAAGACGGTAAACATGTGGTGTTTCGAGACTTCTTTGGTAGTAAGATATTCAAACCGCCAAAAGAAAACTATATGGTTCCTAGTGTCCACTTGGTTCATTCTGAAATACGATTTATGGACGGTGCAAGCATACCTTGGGCGAATCGAGTAACAAAATTATCAAACGATGAAGAATATCGTCATACGATAGCAATGCTAGCGGCGGCCTACGCCGCAAAGGGGCATAAAGTGTTAGTAGTAAGCGACCGAGTTAGCTTTCTTAAAGCTTGCGCCGAGCTGACTGGTGACAGAGCAGTTTGTGTTACAGGTGAGGTATCGCACGAGGAAAGAGAAAAGCTAGTAGAAGAAGTATTAAGCGGAAACAAGAACGTACTTTATGGCACACAGGCAATATTCTCTGAAGGTATTTCAGTAGATAGCCTAAGTTGTCTAATACTTGCAACTCCCGTTAATAATGAACCACTATTAACACAGCTAGTAGGTCGAGTAATACGAAAAAGAGAAGGAAAAGTAGACCCAGTTATAATAGATATACACCTAAGAGGGAAGACAGCACAAAGACAGGCTTCCAATAGGGTAGGATTCTATATGAAGCAGGGTTGGAATATGAAGTACCTTTAAAAAAATAGTTCTTGACAATGACTCAAAAAGAGAGTATAATAGTGTTCTTATATGATTGGCAGAAGGTGTATGATGAAGCAAAAGGTAATATTGTTTCATGTAATCGTATTATGGAAATGCTTATAACTAAGCGTATTCCTATAAATAGATACGACCCCATATACATGCTGTCTCAGAAAAACTTCTCAGGACGCAGTTTCATGCTGCATCCCGATGTACTTCTGTACAACTCTTATAAGTATACTAATCGTGAAATAGCAGAATATTATGCGCTTGCTGCACTACGTAGCTTGCCAGAATACTTTGCTTCACAAAAAACTACACTAGACCTATTACATTTACCCGTAGGACTAGAAATCATAAACGAAAATAGGCTACTAAGTATAGATGAGCATTCCGTTCATTTTTTATACGAAGAAGTCACAAAGGAGAAATTACACTAATGGCTATATCATTTAACAAACAAAAAGGCTCTGCCCAAAAATCATCACTCGAAACTTTCAATTTTAAAGACGGCGAAAACAAAATGCGTATCGTAGGCGACATTCTTGCCCGTTATGTATATTGGATAGAAGGCGAGAATGGTAAAAATCTTCCATTGGAATGTTTATCTTTCGACCGAAACCAAGAGCGTTTCAATAACACAGAAAAAGATTGGGTTCGTGAATACTACCCAGACTTGAAGTGTGGCTGGTCTTATGCCACTCAGTGTATTGACCCAGCAGACGGCAAAGTCAAAGTTGTAAACCTAAAGAAGAAGTTGTGGGAACAAATCGTACAAACGGCTCAAGACGGCCTTGGCGACCCTACAGATGTAACAACCGGTTGGGACATTTGTTTCAAGCGTGTTAAAACTGGCCCACTTCCTTACAATGTTGAGTACCAACTACAAGTATTGAAGTGTAAGAATCGCCCTCTTGACGAAGCAGAGCTTGCAGCTATTACAGACCTCAAGTCTATGGACGATGTAATGCCACGCCCCACTCCAGACGCGCAGAAAGAACTTCTTGACCGTTTGCGTACCGGCAGCAACGATAATGATGATGAAACACTAGAAGCAGAGTTTAACATCGGATGATTTTATATACGGCAGACTGGCACATAAAACTGGGGCAGAAGAATGTCCCAGTTGAGTGGGCATTAAATCGCTATAACCTATTCTTTCAGCAGATTTATGAACTGGAGAAAGAGTGCAATATGCACATTATAGGCGGTGATTTATTTGATAGGCTGCCAAATATGGAAGAGTTGGAACTTTACTTCTCGTTTATTCGAGCGGTAAAGATTCCAACCATTATCTATGACGGTAATCATGAAGCAACTAAAAAGAATAAAACATTCTTTACACAGTTGAAACAAGTCTCACGAGACATTAATCCGTTAATACATATTGTAGATATATCTTATATTGACCAAGATTTAGGGTATGGCATTCTTCCATACGCAGACTTACATAGAAAGGGTAGCTTAGACCACTTTGATAAGACTAAGCCTTTGTTTACTCATGTTCGTGGAGAGATTCCACCGCATGTAAAACCAGAGATAGATTTAGATTTATTAGAAGATTTCCCTGTAGTGTTTGCGGGCGACCTACACTCACACAGCAACACGCAACGTAATATAGTTTACCCTGGTAGTCCTATGACTACTTCTTTTCATCGAAACGAGGTAAAAACAGGTTATCTACTTATCAACGAAGGAGATTGGAGCTGGTTTTGGGAAGAGTTTAAATTACCACAACTAATTCGTAAAACAGTATCAGACCCTAGCGATATGCTACCTACAACCTATCATCATACTATCTATGAGCTAGAGGGTGATATTCAGGACTTAGCAGGCGTTAAAAATTCTGAGCTTCTTGATAAGAAAGTAGTAAAGAGAAATACTGAAACCTCATTGATTATTGATAAAGATATGAGCATTGAGGAAGAATTAGTAGAGTATCTAACTTATATTTTAGAAATTTCGACAGATAAAATACCAGACATACTAGGAACTTATAATGATTACGCTTCAAAAGCTGAAATGGGATAATTGCTTTAGCTATGGTTCTGGTAACGAGCTACAGTTAGACGACAATACAGTAACACAAATCATTGGTACTAACGGTATGGGGAAGTCCTCCATACAGTTAATCATTGAAGAAGTTCTTTATAACAAAAACTCAAAAGGTATCAAGAAAGCTGATATTCCAAACCGTTATGTTAATAAAGGATACAACATCTACCTCTCTTTTATTAAAGATGGCGAAAGCTATGAAATAACTGTAACCAGAGGTACGAATATAAAAGTAAAGCTGGAGAAGGCTGGAGAAGATATTTCTAGTCATACAGCTACAAATACTTATAAGTCTATTCAAGATATTATTGGTATTGATTTTAAAACTTTCTCTCAGCTAGTATATCAGAACACAAATGCGAGTTTACAGTTTCTTACTGCAACTGATTCTAATCGTAAAAAGTTCCTGATAGATTTATTGCACTTAGAGCATTATGTCGAATTATTTGATATTTTTAAAGAAGCATCAAGACAGTCTGCTTTAAGTACTGCAAGTATAACTTCAAGGTTATTGACCATTGAAAAATGGCTCAATGACAATAAATTAAGTGATACGAATATACTGCCCCTGTTAGATTTGGATATTGATACATTGGAAGATGAGAAAGAACTGGCTTCATTGACAGTAGAACTTCAAAATATTTCCGAAAAAAATAAAAAAATTAGTAAAAATAATCAATATAATACGTTCTTAAAAGCTATTGATATTGTAGCTATAAATAACTCTCCTGTTACACAGTTAGAAAGCTATGATGGCTTGCAAACTGAAGTAGGGAGTTTAAAAGCAGTCGCTGCGGGTGCTCAACGCCTTTTGACAAAGTTGCAAGGATTGGGAGACCACTGTCCCACTTGTGAACAATCTGTTGATAATTTGTTCAAACAGAGTCTTATCGAAGCGGAAGTTGAGAAAACATCTACAGCAACAAGTAAGATTACGGAGTTAAATAATGAAATTGAGCGAATTAAAGAAAACAATAAAGTCTTTACAGCTAATGCAAAAGCTAAAAAAGATTGGGAAGATTTGTATCGTTCAATTGACCAATCTTTACAGAGTGAGCCGGTGGACAAAGGAGAGCTTGATAGTCGCATACTATGCGTTCATAATCGACTACAGGGATCAAAAGAACGATTGGCATTATTATCAAAAGAAAACGACAACAGAACCCGTAGAAACACCAGAATCCAAGTAATTCAAGAACAAACAGATGAGTTTATCACTCAACTGGAGAAGTGCCAAGCAGAACTAGACGAACAGACTAAGTTAGATAATAATTTAGAAGTACTAAAGAAATCTTTTAGTACAAATGGATTACTCGCTTATAAGATTGAGAATCTAGTAAAAGAATTGGAAGAATTAACCAATCAGTATCTTGGTGAATTATCAGACGGTCGTTTTACACTCGAATTTGTAGTGTCAAATGATAAGCTGAATGTGCAAATTACGGATAACGGAAACATAGTAGATATTCTAGCTCTTTCTTCTGGAGAGTTGGCTAGAGTGAATACTGCTACCCTTATCGCAATTCGCAAGTTAATGAGTAGTATTTCAAAGTCAAGAATCAATATTTTATTTTTAGACGAAGTTATCAATGTATTAGATGATGCAGGCCGCGAGAAGATGGTAGAAGTATTATTGAAAGAAGACCTCAATACTTATATTGTATCTCATGGCTGGACGCACCCTCTACTAGAGAAGATAGAAGTAGTCAAGAACGGAAACGTGAGTGGATTAGAATAAATGGGAGCTGGTAGACGTCGTATTTGGTGGATGTATGCAAAAACAAAGGAACAATTAGGGTTGGCAGAAGAAACCCCAAGTCAAGAGGAAGAAGATGGTAGACTCAAGAGCGAAGGGAGCGAGGGGAGAGTACTTAGTACGGGATATGTTGAGGGAGATGACCGGACTGAAGTTTGAGAGGGTTCCAGCATCTGGTGCACTTGAGTATTTGAAAGGGGACTTATATGTCCCTAATCAAAGAAATCATTACTGTATCGAAGTGAAGAACTACAAAGACTCTCCATTAAGTGATAAAATATTTACACAGCCAAAGACGAATGATTTAATTCGTTGGTGGAAGAAGTTAGTAATACAAGCAGAAGGTGGTAGTCAAAAGCCTTTATTATTTTTTAAATATGACCGTTCCAAAGTGTTTGTGTGTACAGCAGAAAAGCCAGAAGTATGTAAAGAGTGGATGTATATATCTTTTCTAGGCTGCTATGCTTTACTCGCCGAAGAATGGTTAGCAAATGAAACAGTGGAGTTTATCGGTGGCTTTTAATTTTAATGAAATACAATCAGGCTCGACACTTATAGTCGATGCTCTGAACTTAGCCTTCCGATGGAAACACGCAGGCAGAACAGACTTTCGAAATGATTATGTAACAACAGTAAAATCTCTAGCAGCGTCCTATAAGTGTGGGAATGTGATTATCACAGCCGATTGGGGTTCCTCTAGCTACAGAAAGCAGATTTTACCAGAGTACAAACAGAATCGAAAAGATAAGTATGAAACACAAACTGAAGCAGAGAAGCAAGCGTTTATAGACTTCTTTGATGAGTATGAAGAAACACTAGAGTTACTCTCTGAGAGTTATAAAGTGATTCGATTTCAAGGTGTAGAGGCAGATGATCTTGCTGCCCACCTTGTAAAGCATAAAAAGAAGTATGAATTAGATAATATTTGGCTAATTTCTAGTGACCGTGACTGGGACTTATTAGTTCAAGACGGAGTAAGTAGATTTTCTTATGTAACTCGTAAAGAAGTAACAGTAGAAAACTGGTCAGAGCACTATGATGTAGACCGTGACCAATATATCTCCTTTAAATGTCTCACAGGCGATAAGGGCGATAATGTTCCTGGTATTAACGGTATTGGGCCAAAGAGAGCAGAGCAGTTGATTAATGAGTATGGCGATGCAATGTCTATCTATGATAGCGTGCCTATCCCAGGTAAATATAAGTATATTCAAGAGTTGAATGAAAATGCTGAAGTATTACTAAAAAATTATGAATTAATGGATTTAATTACATATTGCGACGATGCAATAGGGGCTGACAATGTGTCAGAGATTACGCGGAGAATGATGAATGCAGATTGATTATAAAAGAGACAATTATCTGTCTGAGTTTAGTATTAAAACTCTCAAAGATAGATATTTAGTAGAGGGCGAGAATAGCCCACAAGATGCATTTGCTCGTGCAGCGAAGGCTTTTGCCGATGACGATGCACATGCGCAGCGTTTGTATGACTATGCTAGTAAGCTGTGGTTCATGTTTTCTACTCCTGTTCTTACAAATGGTGGTACAAACAGAGGAATGCCTATTAGTTGCTTCCTCAATTACGCGGAGGATAGTCGTGCAGGAATTACTGGACATTATACAGAAAACGCTTTTCTTTCTTCTGTTGGCGGCGGTATTGGTGGGTGCTGGAATGATATTCGTTCTGTAGGGAGTAAAACCTCTGCGGGGTCAGAGAGTACTGGAGTAATACCATTTTTAAAAGTAGTCGATGCGGAAATGTTAGCATTTTCACAAGGCGTAACAAGACGAGGTAGCTATGCAGCATATTTGGACATCACTCACCCTGAGATTGAAGAGTTCTTGGATATTCGTAAACCAACTGGGGGCGATGTTAATAGAAAATCTACTAATCTGCACCACGCTGTTGTTATACCAAATGAGTTTATGGAGCTAATTGAGCAAGCTACGAAAGTAGAAGGCTTTGACGATTCTTGGAAGTTAATTGACCCACATAGTAAGAAAGTGGTAAAAACTGTATCAGCTAAAACTCTTTGGGTAAAGTTGATTCAGAATCGTGTTGAAACTGGCGAACCGTACATTATGTTTAAAGATACAGTTCAGGCAGCTTTACCACAATTTCAGAAAGATTTGGGGCTACAAGTACACCACTCTAATCTTTGCTCTGAAATTACTCTTGCAACTACAAGTGAAAGAACCGCAGTATGTTGTCTCTCAAGTGTAAACTTGGAAGAGTATGACGAGTGGAAAGATAATGACCAATTTATACCTGATCTAGTAAGAATGTTAGATAACGTATTAACATATTTTATCGAAAACGCACCAGATGAGCTATACAGAGCAAAGCTAAGTGCAGAAAGAGAAAGAAGTATTGGCCTGGGTGCAATGGGATTCCACGCCTATTTACAAAGACATAACATTCCATTCGAAAGCGTTCTTGCAAAAGGCGCAAATAATAGAATGTTTAAGCGAATAAAAGAGGAAGCAGTACGTGCAACAAGACAACTTGCAACCGAGCGTGGGGAGTGTCCTGACGGTATTGGTTACGGTGTTAGGAATTCTCATCTTCTTGCTGTTGCCCCTAATGCTAGCTCTAGTATTATTTGTGGGAACACAAGCCCTAGTATTGAGCCTTACAGAGCTAACGCGTTTACTCAAAAGACAAAGAGTGGTTCAAGCCTTCTTAAAAATGAGTATTTGGAGTTCGCTCTCGATGAAATTGGACAGAATACGAGCGAAGTTTGGAAGAGTATCATTACAAATAGCGGCTCAGTACAACATCTTGATTTCTTGGATGAATACACTAAAGAAGTATTTAAAACAGCCGTGGAAATAGACCAACGATGGGTAGTAGAGTTTGCGGCAGATAGACAGCAGTATATTTGTCAAAGTCAGTCTTTAAATGTATTCTTTCCTGCAAACGTATCAAAGCAAGAGCTTCACGCAGTACATATGATGGCATGGAAACAAGGCGTAAAGACAATGTATTATCTACGAAGTGAAGCAATGAAACGAGCTGAGACTGTTTCTGACGAAGCTCTTAGAAAATATATGTTTGCAAGTATAGATGAAAGCGTTTGCTTATCTTGTGAGGGGTAGTATGAAAATATTCAAATTTAGTGCAACATGGTGTAACCCTTGTAAAATGCTATCAAAGACGCTTGATGGCATGGAACTACCCTATGAGTTAGTAGAGATTGATATTGAGGAAACCCCTCTACTTGCTCAGCGACATTTAATTCGAGGAGTACCGACAATGGTACTCGTTGATGAAGATGAAAACGAAATTCGTAGAAAGGTTGGAGTACACAATAGCGCCGCTATATTAGAGTGGCTAGGAGAAGTAAATGCATAATTTATTGGAAGAAAGAGAGTACTACAAGCCGTTCAATTACCCGTGGGCATTTGAACACTATAAGAGCCAGCAACACATGCACTGGCTTCCAGACGAAGTAAACCTTGCAGACGATTTAAAAGATTTCCGTGAGAATCTGAGTGAAGGAAACAAGAAGCTATTATCTAATATCTTCCGATTCTTTACTCAGGCAGATGTTGATGTATGCTGTGGGTATGCGAAGCACTATCTACCTACGTTCAAGCAGCCAGAAGTACGAATGATGTTAGTATCTTTCGCTGCGATGGAAGCTGTGCACCAGGAAGCATACTCTTTACTGCTCGAAACACTTGGATACGGAGAGGGAGAGTACCAAGAGTTCATGAAACATAAAGCAATGATGGACAAGCATGAACACTTGAGCAACTTTGGAATGGGTACTAAGATGGACATTGCTAAAACAATGGCTATCTATAGTGGATTTACCGAAGGGGTACAACTGTTTAGTAGTTTTGCGATTCTACTAAACTTTCCACGACATAACCTTATGAAAGGCATGGGACAGATTGTTACTTGGTCTGTTCGAGACGAAAGTCTACATGTTGAAGGTATGTCACAACTATTTCGCACTTTTATTCAGGAGAATCCCGAGCTATGGAATGATGATTTAAAGTATGAAATTTATTGTGCAGCAGAACGCTCAGTTGAGCTGGAAGATGCATTTATTGATCTATGTTTTGAGGGCGCCGATGTACCTGATTTGACACCAGAAAACGTCAAACTGTATATTCGCTACATTGCAGACCGAAGACTACTAGGACTAGGATTGAAGAAGATTTTTGGGAGTGAGAAGAATCCTTTGGATTGGCTAGACTATATGTTGAATGGCGTTGAACACGCAAACTTTTTTGAAAACAGAGCTACTGAATACTCGAAAGCGAGTACCACTGGCAATTGGCAAGATATATTTAAATAAGGAATATAAAAATGGAAGAAGAAGTAAAAAATGTTAATTTTAATGGTAAAGACTACAACATTAACGATCTTAGTGATAAAGCGAAGTATTTTATTGCTCAACTAAATGATTTACAGCAGCAAGGAAGTCAAACACGCGCTCGTTTAGACCAAATTGAAGTTGCAACTCGGGGCTTTAATGACTTGCTGGCGCAAGAGCTGGAGAAGCCTGAAGAAGGCGAAGTAGTATGACAGAAGAAGAAGATTTGGTAAATATGCACACTTGGGAGGACGAAAGTCCTTCTGAAAGTCCTCAGTTATCAGATACTGCAATGCTATACTTAGCCCAACTAAAAGAATTACAAAAGCAATATGAGCAAGAACGAATACAGCTACAAAGGCTTGAAATGTCAATTAGAGGGTTTAATGCAGCATTAAAACAGGAATTAGAAAAGGGGCGTTAGCCCCTTTTTTATTGTCTTCAAAACGAGTTTATCCCGCTACAAATATATAAGCAGCACCTGCTATATCGCCGCCAGTGTCTTCAGATATTGCCACCACAATTACTGTATTTCCATCACCAGAGATACTGACTGAATAGCCAAGCAGATCACCTGCTTCTATATCGCTTGATTGAATCTTGACTTGCTCAGTCCATGTAGAACCAGACCTGACAAAGATATAAGCAGCACCAGCATCGTTGCCACCAGTGTCTTCATAATAAGCACCTACAATTGCTGTATTACCATCCTCAGATATACTGACTGACGTGCCAAAGAGGTCACCTGCTTCTTTATCGCTTGCTTGAATCTTGACTTGCTCAGTCCATGTAGAACCAGACCTGACAAAGATATAAGCAGCACCAGCATCGTTGCCACCAGTGTCTTCATAATAAGCACCTACAATTGCTGTATTACCATCCTCAGATATACTGACTGACGTGCCAAAGAGGTCACCTGCTTGTCTATCGCTTGCCATAATCTTCGCTTGCTCAGTCCATGTAGAACCAGACCTGACAAAGATATAAGCAGCACCAGCACTGCTGCCACCAGTGTCTTCACCATAAGCACCTACAATTGCTGTATTACCATCACCAGATATACTGACTGACGCGCCAAAGGTGTCGGCGCGTTCTTTATCGCTTGCTTCAATCTTCGCTTGCTGAGCCCAAGTAGAGCCTGATCTAACGAAGATATAAGCAGCACCCATCCAGGTGCCATCCACTTTCTGGTATGCACCCACAATTGCTGTATTACCATCAATAGATATACTGACTGAATTGCCAGACTTGTCACCTGCTTGTACATCGCTTGCTTGAATCTTAGCTTGTTGAGCCCAAGTTGAACCAGATCTAACGAATATATAAGCAGCACCAGCAAGATTGCCACCAGTGTCTTCACCCCTAGCACCTACAATTGCTGTATTACCATCACCAGATATACTGACTGACGTGCCAAAGAGGTCACCTGCTTGTCTATCGCTTGCCATAATCTTCGCTTGCTCAGTCCATGTAGAACCAGACCTGACAAAGATATAAGCAGCACCAGCATCGTTGCCACCAGTGTCTTCATAATAAGCACCTACAATTGCTGTATTACCATCCTCAGATATACTGACTGATTCGCCGAAATAATCGTATGCTTGTTTATCGCTTGCTTGAATCTTAGCTTGCTGCGTAGCCAGAGACCAATCACCAAAAATACCACCAGCCGGCAGGGTAATACCCAAACCGGCGAGTGTTTTCAGAACTAAACTCGATAATCTTGGCATATTACACCGCCGCGCTGTATGCGCTATGAGAACCAATAACTACCCAAGTTCCATTTCGATTGATTAACGAGTAGCTAACGACATCGACAACATCTTCAGACATTGTTGGGGCAGTTCCGCCCAACCACTTAACTGCGTACTCAGTACCGTTGACACGTGCATGAGTCCCAGGACCCCACATCTGGCCATCTGCCATAACAAGAACAGCAGAAGTAACGAGGTCAACTGTTGTAGGAACATTTATAAATTCTGGGTAAAAGTTGCCCATCATAAGATCATGATAGAAGACTGAACCGTTCGCCATGTCGTGGGTTGCGCTACCAGCGAACGCAGAGAACTTCGGTTGCAATACTTCTGAAGTCGCAGTTAGTGTTGTTACGCCAGTGAATGTTGGGTTTGCTAAAGGAGCTTTCTCCGCTAATGTATTAGTAACTGTAGTTGAGAAGTTAGCATCGTCTCCGAGCGCAGCAGCTAACTCGTTTAGAGTGTTAAGAGCTGCTGGAGATGAGTCTACCAAATTGGTAATAGCTGTATCTACATAGGATGTAGTTGCAATAGTATTGTCTGGCTTTAGATAATTAATCGTGCTGGTAGTAGTGTTGTATAAATCAAATTTGCCGTAATCCGCTGATCCATCACTGTTCCCGTTATCAAAGTTCGAAGACCCAACAACTAATATTCCTGGTGCTAATGCTGTAGCTGACCCGAGATTCTCGCGAAGGGAGGTAGGCGAAATAGTATGTAGCAAACTGCCATTAGTTATATCGAATAGATATGCAGCCCCTCCATTTTCTAATGGAGTATGGGTGTTGGGGGCACCAACCAGTAGATAAATATCATCAATAGAAATTGCCGAACCATACCCCCATCCACTACCAAACTTGTTGCTGCCAGGCTTCGGGTCGGATATAGTGCGAAGAAGAGATCCAGTAGAGGCACTATAGATGAAAACATAGGGGCCAACAGATGTCCCTACTGCTATATAGTCTCCATGAAGTGCAACAGTGTACCCATACTGAGCATTTGCAACAGGGGTGGAAGGAATAAGTGTTTGTAATAAAGTGCCAGTAGGGGTATCATATACATAGACAGCACCACTATTAGTTTTTCCGTCTGATGCTTCTTCCATCCAAGCTGCCACAACAAGATAAGAGTCGGACATACTTATTACTAACCCAAAACCGTCATCCCCAGTTGCCTCTCCTCCAGTGGGTACGATATCTGGGTTGGATAGAGTGTAGATTTTATCTCCTGTCGATACACTATAAATATCTACATAAGCGTCAACACTATCATCCGATAAAGAGCACACAGCAGCATAAGTTGGAGATATTGCTACTGCGCGCCCTGCAGATCGAGTTCCGGTAGTAGAAAGAATGCGTATCTGGTTGCCTGTCGTAGCTTCAAATATAGCAGCAGCTCCGGCATTTCCAGAGGCACTCGAATTACCACAAATTATTTTTGTTCCGCTTATACCTAACTTAGCGTAGTATGTATTGCCACTTCCAGGTTTAGTTATATTACGTTCAAAGCTTCCCGTCTGCGCGTTATATACGCTGAAAGTAGTACCAGGACCACGAACAGCGGTAACCACATAACTGCTAGAAGCGGCAAGTACATTAGCTAATTCGGCACCAATAGTAGTTCCTATAACCGACGCAGTAGGTGCAGGTATTGTAGACCAATCGTAAGCTGTAACACCCTGTACCTCAAGACCGTCACCAATCTCATAACCAGCACCAGAGGCAACTTCAGCCCAGCTCGTAGTTGAACCGTCAGTAGTCAGATACTTTCCAGTGTTACCTGTTTGTGCAGGTAATGTATCTCCAGCAGCAGCAGCCGTTGCAGCAGCAACAAAAGCAGTAGTAGCGATTTGAGTCGTGTTGGTACCAGCAGTTGCTGTAGGAGCTACAGGAACACCAGTGAATGTAGGACTAGATGTAGTTGCAATAGTATTGTCTGGCTGTAAATAGCTAGTTGCGATTGGAGCAGCTGAGTATTTAACAACTGATCCGGTGCCCCTCGTGATGCCATCGCCATCAACGTGTCTAGTACCTCGCGCGCCTATATATAATCCTTCTTCAGTTAGTGCAATACTGCCTCCGAAGAGTTGAGCATTGCCATACTCTGCGGGGCCATGTAGAGAGTACTGTAAAGAGATGTTATTAGTATCAGTAATATTAAATAAATATACGCTACCGCTCGACCAGTTATCAACTTCGCCTCCAACATCTTCCCCGTAGGCAGAGACAGCCAAATAGTTACCTAGTACAGCGTAACCATTTCTACCATAGCCTTCGGCCCTGCCAAAATAGTCAGTATCCGTTCCCCCTTGCGGATTTGGGTTGTTGACAGTAGCTAATAGAGCCCCAGATAAAATATTAAATAAGTATATAGAACTTGAATTTTCCCTAGTTGTAATAGCTATAGTTGTTCCGCTGATACAAGAGCTAGAAAGATAACTACCAAATCTCTGGTTCGCTAAAGGTGAAGGCGAGGAAATAGTTGTTACTATATCGCCTGTATTTATATCGAATACATAAACAAGTCCGCCGTTTGATGCCCCACTATCCGCGTTAATCGCACAGGCTGCTACATAATCTGAAGATATTGCTACTGTAGTCAAAGTATCAACGGAGTCTCCGCCATCTGAGTTGGGGTTGGCTTTCTGCCACAACAATGCGCCAGTCGATATACTGTATACATGCAAATACCCATCATATACATTAGTGCTGGTACCTGCGCTAGAGATTGCTATCACATCACCATCGACTGCAATATATTCCCCAAAAGTCCATGTACCTGGACTGGTAAAAGTTCGTACCAAGGCGCCAGTATTTGCATTATATATAACAACAGTATCGTCTACTTTGGATACAGCTACATTATTTCCAGAAATTGAAATTTCTTGTCGGAAATTTACGCCACCCGAAGCAATTGTGTGCAGCACCGCGCCTGTAGAAGCGTTGCATATTGTAAGGGTAAGCACTTCTGAAAGAAAGGCAAGATATTGAGAAGTAGCAGCAACAACTTTACCTAGGCCTTCGCCGAAGAACGTCGACTCAATCTCGAAAGCTAAATTAGGATTCGCGGGCCAGCTATATCCAGATATAACACTGTTCAACTCAAGACCGTCACCAATCTCATAACCAGCACCAGAGGCAACTTCAGCCCAGCTCGTAGTTGAACCGTCAGTAGTCAGATACTTTCCAGTGTTACCTGTTTGTGCAGGTAATGTATCTCCAGAAGCAGCAATAGTCGCTGCTGTAACGAAAGCAGTAGTAGCGATTTGAGTCGTGTTAGTACCCGCAGTTGCCGTAGGAGCTACGGGGACGCCAGTGAATGTAGGACTTGCTAAAGGAGCTTTAGTGGCAAGTGCTGAAGTAGTGGCAGCATCATCCGCTTTGCTAGCAATAGAGTTCGTAACTGTAGTTGAGAAGTTAGCATCGTCTCCTAAGGCAGCAGCTAACTCATTTAAAGTGTTAAGAGCTGCTGGAGAGCTGTCGACCAAATTTGTAATAGCTGTATCTACATAAGATGTAGTTGCATAGCCAATTACGTTACTCGAATCGTCCATAAGAATAGATGAAGAAGATAGCGCAGTACCAACCTTACGATAGCCAGTATCACCAGATGATAAAGAACCCGTACCTGTAATATAGTAATCAGTAGCGGGTGTAAGGCCAGATAAACCGCCTTGAACACCTACTAGAGTTACTGGAACAGTGGCAGCATCAGCTACAGACGTTGTAGCAAAACCAAGGAACCTATCGGCATTAGAGGCTACTGAGGCGAGTGTTTGTGCTTTGTGAACAAAGCCATAGTCGCGCCAGCCGCTATACCCATAACTAGTGCCAGAGCTGGTGGAATAATTTATTAATAAATTATTATCTACCGTACTAAAAGCCATGAAAAGCATTCCATTTTGGAATGTGGGGGCGGACTCTAGGGTAACATTTTCTGAGCTTATACTTGTTAATGCACCTTGCTCGCTAACGGTATAGTTGGAAATATTATATATAGTGCTTGAGCCTTGCTGCAATACGGCAAAATTATTATATTTTGTATATACAATGCGTATAGTACCTGTACTACCAGCATTAAGGCTGGAAGTGGCCGAAGTACCAAATGTAATCTGTTTTGTCCCCGAGTCAATATAACCGCCCTTAGTTTTGAAAGGCTGGTTAGTATGATAATATCCTAAAATGACATAGTTATCTTTTATTACAAGATTGGCAGATATTGGCGCGTAATTACCATTATTAATTGGTTCAACTAGTATATGAGTACTAAGTACCACGGGCGAAGCCCCTGATACGTCGATAATAGCATATTCGAGTTGGCGGGAGGTATTTATATATGCAGCATAAGCTACTCCAGCCGTCTCTGAATATGCTATAGCTACAGAGCTATTACTGGTACTGTCCGTATCTTTACTTGTTAACGTGACAGGAGTGCCAAATGTAAAGGTAGAGTCTACTGTTCCCGTGGCAATATTAATAGTAGGGTCAAAAGTGCCTGCAGCTCTATATAGGAATAATACTTTACCAGGCCCAACAGAAACTGGGCCGAGCTGTGTGCAATTCCATAATGAATGGCTTTCTCTCTGCAGCTCGCTTGTCTCGGTATATGATTCTGCTATATAGTTATATGTGCCATCACCAACTTGTGCCTGCCAAACTGTCGTTGGTGTATCAATGTTACCTTTCGCTGGCCCAAGTACGATATGCCTATCAAGAGTGGCATCATATACGGAATTAGCTTTGATTGTTAAGAAACCATTAAGACCTAGGTCAATAAAGCTACCCCAAGTTATACTGCTACCTACCATCTTGCCAATTTTTAAGCCGCCATACTTATACATAATAAACTGGTCATTTTGAGAATCATATACTAGGTTACCATCAGAATATTGTGCACCCATCGCATATTGAAGACCATAGTTAACAGCAGTAGACCCTTCGACCACCTCTCCAAGAGCACTAACAGTACCAGTACTGTTTAATACAACGGGTGTATTTGCAGTAATGGAACCAGAAGCTGTAAAGTCTTGAATAAAGGATAGACCCCCGCCGGAAGCAACCTCTGCCCAGCTCGTAGTTGAACCGTCAGTAGTCAGATACTTTCCAGTGTTACCTGTTTGTGCAGGTAATGGGTCTG
>OCVQ010000747.1_pt1 | contig 27974 bp, 37 predicted proteins | sample 1539061 | NCBI WGS metagenome assembly OCVQ01 (sample SAMEA3355526, study PRJEB22509) | marine metagenome | biome: marine; feature: river plume; material: water | place: USA | collected 2010-08-08 | depth 0.5 m | reverse complement strand
CGTCGATACCGTTAATACCAGAAGTACCTGATGTACCGTCGATACCGTTAATACCAGAAGTACCATCAGCGCCATTTACACCAGAAGTACCATCAGCACCATTAATACCCGAAGTGCCATCAGCACCATCAGTGCCATTTACACCAGAAGTTCCTGAAGTACCGTCAATACCATTTGCACCATCAATACCATCAGCGCCATTTACGCCAGAAGTTCCTGAAGTACCGTCAATACCATTTGCACCATCAATACCACTAATGCCTGAAGTACCCGAAGTACCATCAATACCATTTAAACCAGATGTACCATCAGCGCCAGATGAACCACTAGTTCCTGAAGAACCTGAAGTACCGGAAGAACCTGAAGTACCACTTCCACCACCTCCTCCGGCTTCACCCGGAACCCAAAACCAATTACCATCAATCTCAGTAAGGATCAGAGCCTTGTTCAAGTCAGCTGAAGTCAATTCTCCTTCAGTACCAGAACCTTTAATAGGATAATCATCAACGATATTGTTGATAAGGCGCATGTTATAGTCCATTTCCTCATGACTTAGAGGACGCTTTAGGACTTTTCTTTCTAGTGGCAATTTACCACCGTTTGAACCCGGGTTTAAGTTTAGATCTTCAAACATCTTTATGGTTTAATGTATTTGTTGTATTCGCCCATTAGAGTGGTGTAGGCATCATTTTTTACTAAATCGTCAATGTAAACACATTCAACATACGTTGGAGTGGTAGGTGCAACGTAAGGGTCTATAACTAGACCTTTAATTGACTTTTGAATGTTATTCAAGTACGTGCTTAATTCACGCAATCTCTTTTTTGAAATGTTGTTTAGTGAACCTTTCTTTTCGGTTAACTCAGCCTTAAATTCAACCAAGGTACCGTTATTCTTTTCAACCCAAAATTTAACAACTCCATAAGGGTACCAGTGACAAACTTCAAGTTGCTTGGTTTCTATCGCATAGGGATATGTTTCCTGTATAAACGACAACAGGGCATTCAAATCTTTGAATGCCTCTGGGCTAATGATTGAGTTGGTTGTCTTACGATTTAGAACAATGTCATACAATCTTCCTTCATTAGTTTCCAACTGCTTTAGCGTCCTGTAGATCGCTATTAGCGTAATTCTTTCTACAATCATCCTTTACCTTTAAACACAAATTCAGATAAAATCCATGCAACAACTGCACCGGCTGAAGTTAGGATTGCAACACCCACCTTTTGGATGTTTGCTTTCCATCTGATAAGAGCCTTGTGCTCTTCGATCATCTTCAATCTCTCAGCTTCGGTTTGAATAGATTCCTTTCTGAACTCAGTGTTCTTTTGTGTTTCTACAATTACGCCATCGTATGGATTTAACAATTGTTTCTTTAACTCTGAAATATCCTCACGCATGTCTTTCTGACCTTCCATCATCTGACGGACTGCCATTTCAAGCTGCACATAGTTAGGATCTTCCAACTTTTGCTTGAAAGAATTAAATGCGGATAAAAGCTGCATTACCAGCTCTCGATTAGAGAAATTGTCTTCGTTGAAACCGTTTTCCATAAAACGTAATTGGGCTTTATTTTAGTCTATATATCAAACTAAAAAAGGGCCCAATTGGGCCCTAAAATTGCTCTTAAAGTAAAGGCAGTCTGTTATTTTACGTCAGATGTGGCGTCATTAGACTCATCGATGCCAGAACCGATAGTTGGGCTAGCATAGTGAGCAACATACTCTTCTCTTGACATACCTAACTTTTCCGCTTGTTGAGCAATAAAATCGTTCTCAAAATGACCAAGTGAATGGTTAAATTGTTCGAATGTACGAAGGTGTTTCATAACTTATATATCTTACTTACGCTTTTTCAAGCAAAACTTCATTTTAAGAAGCTCTTGAATTAAAAGACCTGTTGGATTATGTGCAGGCTTTAGCCAATTCACACCGCTCTTAGGATAAAAATCGTATTGTTCCCAGCGTGCCATTAGTCCCTACCTTGCATTAGATCACAAAACACTTCGTGATCAGTAAGATTAACGTCAATGTTAAAATCAAATTCCATACACTATATATTAGTCAAATAATTCTTTCAATCCTTCTCGCTGAATGACGTTTTTCAAAGCATTAACGTAACCGCTATCCTCAGCATAGCTGGCCGATAGGTATTGAAAGTATTCTGATTCTGATTTAATACCGTTCAAATAACGACATTGATAGAAGGCGTAATCATAGACTGATTCTCTCCAGTGGTTGTAATATGCATGATTACGGTTCGTACCTTCAGCGGTTGTGATTCGACGCTGAGCTTCTTTCATTCCAAACAGGTTATGATTCTCCAAGAAGATTCCACTCCTCCAATGCCCTGTTTCTTGAATTGATTGTGCCATTACAATGTAAGGGAACTTAACGTTCAAATCTTTCAACATTTGAACGAGTTTTGCCTTTTCAAACTCGTCAGTCTTCTTGATGACGATAGCCTTTTCAACTTCAGTTAAGTTTTCAAAACCATGAGTAACACCAGTGTAATAGGTTACTGAAGAGATTAGAGCTGTTGCTGCTAAAATACCGCCAGTCAGCTTTAACACGCTAACTCGACGGTGAATGAGATTCTTTTTGTCGTAGATATAAATCATATAGATCCTATTAGTTCAACAAATCAAAGTATTATACCAAGAAATTGAATTTGGTTTACAAACCCAAATTCAACATCTTGTTTAATGAATCTTCGAAATCAACACCGGCGATGACGGTAGGTTCGTCAGCCTGAATTGAGTATTCAATGTACTCAAAACGTTCAACATCAGTGGACTGCTTGTCCAACAACTCCTGGAAGGTCTTCATTAAGACTTCCTTGTCTGCATAGAACAGATCATCGGAATCGACTCCGTCGACCTGGAAGGTGGTATCACCTTTAGGCTTCCATGCCTCTCCGCCTTCATACCAAGCGGCGTTATACCATAATTGAGCGAGGATGTTTACTTTAACTTTCATAATGTCTATTACCAATTGTTATAAGTAAATATAACCAAAAAATCTGACCCGAAAAAACTTTTGGTGAAAAAAAGTGAACTTTTTTCAAAAAAAAAGAGAGCCAGACGTAGCGATGTCTGGCTCTCACTGCCCGGAAGGCGGCCTCCGGAGTCCTAAGGTGGGCACCCAGCGTGCCCGCCAAAATTTTAATCGATTGAACCCGCTATAAGTTCATAACCCCATCTTTTAAGCTTCATTTCAAGCTCTTTCTTATCTTTAGCTTCAAAGTCAAATGAGTCATTCTGTCCGTAGTAGCCCTTACCTCTTTTCCAGATTTGAGTTTCGCCAGCATCTCCACGTGGATCAGTATAGATTGCAATTTCACCATCATTAAAAGTACCTTCAACAACAATATCGTGTTTCTTTAGAACCTCTTCAACCGCTGCTTGAATTTCAGCTTTTAGTTCAGCTCTGATACCTGGGTCTGCTTTAAAACCAAACTGCTTCATGATCTTTAGCATCAAAGGATCCATCAGCATCTTTAGAGCTTCATCAACCTTCTCTTCTTCCTTTAATTCGTGGAAGTTATCATTAGCTTGCTTTAAGTATTCGTAAGCTGATGTGATGTGCGATTGAATCCAACCCGGTAGGTCTTTCTCTTCGCCACCGATCTTTTCTTGCAACTCAGCTGCTGCTTTGTGAATAGCATCCAATTGACCTTGTGCCATTCCAACCTCATGATCGTTAGCTTCATACGTCATTTTAAAGTTCTTGTCAAACTTTCTAACAAGCTTTAACAGTTCTGTCTGTGGCATATCAGCCTCTTTTGCAGCATCAGCAAGCGAAATGATCTTGTTAGCTACTTTCTTAGCGTAAGAAAGAGGAGAGAAATCATTAATACCCTCCATTACGTAAATGTAATCTTTACCGTCTTCTTTAGCCTTGGCTTTAACCCATTTTGTAGCGTCAGCGTATGACATTGAACCCGGAATCTCAAATGGATCATCTCCGTTCTTATTGTAAGAGAACATCCACTTACCGTAACCCTTAGGTTGTTTCATGTGAGATCTGAAATATCTTTCAGTTTCTACTTTTGCCGCTTCGTTAGTCGGTTCACCTTCCATCTTAGCAAGCTTTTCATAGTATTGAGGGTCTTCAAGTAGGTGATCTTTGGCGATCTCACGTGCTTTCTCAGCATCATCAGTGTGTTCCATTTCTACCTTTTGGCCTTTATCTAATGCAGCTTCGATCTCTTCTAGAGACACGCCGTGCTTGTCAGCGATGTATTGAGGAGTTAACTTATCAGAAATTCCACCTGGAATCTGATCGTTCAACTCACTTACGAATTGGTCAAGTGATTTAACAATTTTCATCTTATTGTGCAGTTAATTGTAAGATTGCTTCATTTCTTTGCATTCTTACAAGTTGTTTTTTGTTAGATTTTTGGCTTCTCGGGCCACCGACGTGCTTCAATCTATTAGTTTCCTTTTTAGATAGAAGTGTATGATTTTTATGTTTCATGATTACTTAACTTCCTTGGCAACGTCAGCATCTGCTCCACCCCAAGTTCCTTTTTCTTTTTTAATGAATCCATTTACTCTTGCGTAACCCCACTGTTCCTGTGTAGTTCCTGCGTAATGAGATCTGTTCCATGCATCCATGCCTCTTCTCATCACAATTCTTAATAGACCAATATCAATACCGCTTTCTTTAGCTTTTGTTTTTAGGGCTGTTTCAATATCTGGATTGTCAATTGGTCCTCTATCTCCTTTAGCCTTTTCAGCTTCAAACATTTCATGAGATTCTAGAAGATCTTCTCTGCCAAGCTGTTTGTAAACCTCTTTACGTGTCTTTTCCATCTTATCGGCATAGGCCTTATCTTCTCCTCTATTGAAGACGATTTGTTGATTTAAAGATCCTGTGATCTTTCTTAGATCTTTATTGCGGGTCTTAATCAACCAAGCCGCAAGATCCTTCGGAGACAGTTCTGCAAATCGACCTTCAGCGTCCGGAGCATCCGAATCGTGCCACTCAGGTCTTTCTTCATTCAAGAACTCTTCAAAAAGCTTAACGTGTTTCATAAACTATATATTCTGATAATACGACGATGGGGACTACTGTCCCCATCTGGTTCCTTTTAGGCTGGCCCACCGACACCGAAAAATGCCCAATTCATACAATCTTCAACTACATCTAGAGCATATATCGCTTGATCAAGCGTATATTCACCAGACTCATAATTGAGTACCGTTTTAGCTGGTACAGTTTCAGGGCTAGCGGACGCCTCTGAAATGTAATCAGCCATTGCTAAAAAGTTTTTGGTTTTGAAGATTATTCTTCTATCTATATATCAAAAAAAGGTGTCCTGGTTTCACACCGGGATGACTTTTTTTACTTTTTTTCAATAGACTTAAACATTTTCTTGTCAGCTTTATAAGTTGACAGCTCAATGTTAGGATATTCTGATCGTAAATCATTAACCAGGTTCAAATTTGACTGATCATCGTCAAAGAATTGGATCTTTTTATAACCCATTTCAATGATCTCTCTAAAAGCTTGTTGTTTCTTTTGAGCAACTGAACCTGTAAACCCGTGAATAGGATCATTAACTGCGTAAATTAGGTCTCTTGTGATATGAAAGCCAACGTGTTCTTTCATCCATTTGTAGATCATTTCTCTATCGTCCCTTGCAGTTACGATACCAACAGCTCTCTTAACTTTATAGGCATCTGCTAGGATCTTTAAGTAGTAGTGAATAAGTTGACCTGCCTTCATGATTTCAAGTGATTTGAAGTCATCAAAGTCTAATTGGTGGTCAGGATGCTTTTCGTATTCGTTAAACTCTTCAGGAGTTAGTTCGTGACAATCACCCGTTACGATGTTGCAAACTTTAATCTTTGCGTCAGTAATAACGATCGTATCATCTAAATCAAAGATTGAGATTGACGTTTCACTAAACGGTCTCTTTTTCTCGTTCACGAAGGTGGTGTAGGTTTTAAGCTGCTTCATAATTACTAGGCTAATATAACAAATAAATCTGACCCGTGAAACAGTTTACAGTAATCTTTTTTATTATTTGCCAAACTTTCTGTTTTGACTGTTCCATAGGGACTTACCGTCCGCTGTTAAAACGTCATCATTCCTTTCAAACTTCATACCAAACTCAGTTTCTGCAAACTGATACATTGATGTGGCAATCCCTTGTCGACGATAAGATGGATCTACAGCAACGATCGACGCTCTTAAAACCGGCTTGAATTTACTCTTAATAAAATCTAAACGACCGACCTGTTTGCCAGATTTAGTCGCAATCACTGCGTACTCGTTGTCGTCAATGTGCTTCATTGAAAACTCATACCCTTTGGTAAACTCTTCAAACAATTTTACCTTTTTCATTTCACATTAAAATATTTGTCTAAATCTTCAAAGCCTTCTGTTGCAGCTGCATTAGTGAATTGTTCCCATCTTGGAATGATAATACCATCAACTTGAATACTGTTACCAATCACAAAGATTTCAAATTCATCGTGAAAAAATGAAACCGTTGATGTAAACTCTGGATTCATTATCGCTTGAGGGTGGGTGTCCTTGATTTTCAGAATCACAGGAATGTTACCTGATGTATCACCTTCTTGAAGTTTTTTAACAATGCTATAACCCGGTGTGAATGATCCATACTCTTCATAACCTGCATGATCTGAGAATTCTTCAGCTGTTTCACTGGCGGGTGAGAATGATGTAAAACCTTTTTTGCCTTTAGCGTTCCAAACAAACTTAACATTCGCTTCAATTGCTGATTGACTGTATAGACCTACGCCCTGATAACTTTTCCATGTTTTAGTTAGACCTAATACTTGCTTTAGTGGCATCATTGTACCTCTAAAGAACTCTGTACCTTCATACATTTTAGATCTACCTTCAGTTGGTTCCAAAACCTTTGGAAACTTCTTCTTTAGTGGTAGTAATTCTCTAAGTGCTTTGCCTAAGAACGGTGCTGCTTTTTCATTATGAAACCACTCCTTTAGCATTTTGATTAATTGATCTTCTTCCAAGGTGTTTGGCTCAAAAGGCAACTTCAAAAGCCTTTTATACCTTTCTTCATCCTTGGCCACAGATGGATCACCAAATAGAACTTCTCCATAATTGAATTCATTAATGAACTCTTCAAACAGCTTAACACGTTTCATTACGAAGGTTGGTTTCTATTTCTATTTTTAGGATCGTTGTCCTTTAACCATCTTTTACCTAGTGGATTCTGAACAGGCGTATTCAAGTGTCTAATAACCTGCTTTTCAATCTGATCTAACAATTCACCGTCAGTTGAAGAGTTGTCAACGATCAACATCTTACCAACTCCAAATATCTTTTGAAATTTACCTAAGTTATTTTGTACTTCTTGCCACATATCTTTAACCATTGAATCTTCAAGCTTACGCTCTCTCATTTGGTTTCTTTCCAGTGCAACTTCAAGTGAAGTGTTAACAAAAATCATATAAGTATCATAACCCAGATCCTGATAGAGTTGTCTATGACCTTTAATCCTATTGTAATCTTTACCCGTGCCGTCGATCACTTGACCTAACCTACCAGTGATGTAATTATCTTGCATTCTCTTGGTCGTACCCTTGGCCTTGTTTCTAAGACCCATGATCTCAGCCCATGTTTCTTCGTCCTGTGCATATTGGTGAAGCTTACCTGCGTCGTAACCAGCATCTTTTAGCATCTTCTCAAACTGATTGTCTGAGTTAACCAATTTTAGGCCTGTTGCGTAAGATACTGATGATTGTGCTCTCTTTGGAAAGTCAAACAACTCAGTTGCTACAAATGATTTACCTGAACCAGGCCCACCGGCCATGAAAAAGGCCTTTAAGATTCCTGGATCGTAATACCCTTCGTTAACGAAGTCTTCAAACATTTTAATTCTTTTCATCTTCTCCTTGTGGAATTTCTTTCTCGATGTTTAGTGACCATAATCTATCATTTGGAACAATAAACTTACGCTGATGATCGTACAGATAGAAGGTAGTCTTATATATTCCTTGACGTACGATTCGAGCTTTTTTATTACCATTAATGTAAACGATATCATCATTGTTGAAATCGTTACCCATCATAAACTTCAACCCACTCCAAGTTTGCGAGATTGCATCCTTTGCGGCTAGGATTAACAAACCAGTGATAACCCATGCTCCCCACTCACCGAAGTAACGTTGAATTAGTTCTTCCATTATGATAGTGACTTTAACATTGCGATTAATTCAGGTTGTGGGAATACATCTGATTTGTCCTTTCTAACTGAATTGTGGGTGTAAACGCCTGGTTCCATTGTGAAAGCTCTTTCAGTTAGACCCCAAATATCTTCATTGTAATCCAATGGAATATCGTACACGTCATTCCAGTATAGAAGAAGGTTCTTAACTGACTCAATCTGTGCGTCAGAATACTTGTGATAGTACTTGTGACCCTTAAAAGGTTCTTCTAATTCACAAACTTGGTCAGCTGGAACCACAGTATTAACGTAAGTGTAGAACTTACCATCCTTTAGAGTTAGAGGACCCCAAGCACAGATTTCAATACCGATTGAATACTTATCTAATTGCTTATAGGGTGCATTAAACACCTTGAAATGATCCTGCTTTAAGCCTAAGTGATAGGCCCAATACTTTGAAGAGAAACCCTGTACGATCTCACCGTCTGGTGAATCTTTAGCACCAGTGTTAGAGATTGTAACACATGTTGCGATTCTACCTCTTTTATCGGCATCCCAGTTTCTCATTGTAGCTCTACCCGAGGCGTTACCAGCAGTGTGGTGTAGGTAGATCTGATACTTTGCGCATTCCTCTTGAATGTACTCATCTGAGTTTAGAGGAAGCTGATGAATTGATTTAATGAATTCTTTGTCCATTGTCGGTTGTGTTGTAGTTTCTACACTCGGTTCAGTAGGAATCGGTGTTGGTGTGGCTTGCGAGCCAGTGTCCGATTTGCTTTCCGTATTCGATGTCACTCGGGAAGTGGAGACCACCGATGTAACGCGAGTAGCTGACTTTTTCTGGAACAGTTTGAAAAGCATCTCGATGTAGGGGATAAACTTTTGATAAAACATCTGCTATTAATTGTGATTGTGCCGAATGACCAGAAGGAAATGAAGGTGTTCCAGCCGTGTAAGCTTTACCCACATTCATTTTGATACCTAACATTGGTGCCAATTGAAAGGGTCTTGGACGATTCCATTTATACTTCAATTGTAAAATGATGTCACCTGACTCTTCAATCAATCTGTCAACGTATTCTTTGTTCCATTTAATTCCAAGATCTTTACAAATCTTTTCAAATTTCCATTCAAAACCAGAATCGTACTTGCTAACAATCTTTTGTTGCTTTTTCTTACCAACCGCCTCAATATCTCTTGCCATCTGCAACAACTCTTGACGAGTTTGCGAAGAGGAATTAGAAGGTGGAACTTGGACTGGAGCGTTTTCAGCTTTAGTGTGAATCAATCCGTTTTCAATTGGATTTTCCATCCTCTCGACGTGCCTAGGTTTAGGCTGTTTAGAAAAAACAGCCCTGTCTAAAGACCAGTTGTCGTAGCTTTCGAGAATCCTTTTGTCCATCTATTATTTATCTGACAAAAGAAAGGGGTCTTAAGCGACCCCTTTATCATTAAACTTATCTAATTCGTCTTTTAATTCAAAGACTCGCCATTCATAATCATACAATTCCTCTTTTGAAATCTTACCATGCTTAAATAGCTTTTTAGCATGATTATATTCTTCAGTGGCCTTTTTGAGCATATTCTTGATTTGAGACTTGGTCTTATAATCAACACTCTCGTGTAAGTCCTCTTTGGTTGCTTTTTGACGAGCTTCGCTCTTAGGTCTAACAACTAAACAGAAGTTGCTGAATAGGCTACAAAACTTATCAGCGTTATCCATAGACATGGCGCAATAGAGTTATTTTTAAGCGTACTTTTGATACGACTTTTCTTCGACTAGGTCTGAACCTGTAGCCAAATTGATGTTCTTTTTAATCTCGGCTCTTTCGTCGTTCGTGTAATAAACTGAACGTGCTAACTCAATGAAATCTTGACCAAAATTATTATCGCGTTCACAATCGCGAATCAAATCTTCAACATTCCAAAGAGTTTTGTTAATATTAAGAAGGTCTTTGTAAAGGGTTGCAACTGTCAATGGATTCAATGATTTAATTGATTCCACTGCCTGAGTCAAAGAATCGTACTCGTTTTGTACATTAGCCAATTTGGCCTCGTCTTTAATCTCTTGTAATTTGATTTCTAGGATACTGTACTTATCCAAGATCTCGCCATTAGATACTTCAATTTTCATAATGTGTAAAATATATTTACTAGTTATATATCGATGAAAGGAATTGTTTACTCTACGGTGACAGATTTTGCCAAATTTCTTGGCTTATCAACATTGCATCCACGTTGCACCGCAATCTGATAGGAGAGCAACTGTAGTGGAATAACTGTCAATAAAGGAGTTAGCAATTCTTCTGTCTCAGGTATCTCAATGACATCGTCAGCGATCCCTCGAATCAACTCATCTCCTTTTGTCACAATTGCGATAACTTTACCTTTACGAGCTTTAACCTCTTGCATGTTTGACACCACTTTACCGTATGATGAATCATTTGGAACGATAAAAACTGATGGACACTGTTCGTCAATTAATGCAATTGGTCCATGTTTCATTTCACCAGCTGGATAACCTTCAGCGTGAATGTATGAGATCTCTTTTAGCTTCAAAGAGCCTTCCAAAGCAACCGGGAAGTTAATGCCTCTGGCGAGGTATAGAAAGTCCTGGTATTCATCAATTGCGTACTTATTTGCTACTTCAAATATGTGATTCGTGTCATCCAGGATCGTTCTAATCTTGCCTGGGATGTGCTTGAGGGCTAATTTTAGCTTAATGTAATCATTATCGGTGATTGAATTCAATTGACGAGCCATTTTGATCGCCAGCAGAGAAAGAGCTGCAACTTGACCAGTAAATGCTTTAGTCGAAGCTACTCCAATTTCAATTCCAGAGTGTGTGTAAATGCCTGCATCAGCCAATCGAGAAATAGAAGAACCTACAACATTAACGATTCCAAATAGAGTGGCACCTCTTTCACGAGCCATTTCCATCGCCGCCTTTGTATCTGCGGTCTCACCAGACTGAGAAATTGAGATTACTACATCACCTGGACGAATAATTGGGTCTTTGTATCTGAATTCTGACGCATAATCAACCTCAACTGGGATTCGAGTCAGCTTTTCAATCATATTTTTACCAATTAGACCTGCATGCCATGAAGTTCCGCATGCAATGATGAAGATTTTGTTAGCTCGAAGCAATTGAGGCAGCACATTTTCAACTCCACCCATCATCAAGGGTTCTTCACCTTCTGTCAAACGTCCACGAAGACAATTCCACACTGAATCTGGCTGTTCGTAGATCTCTTTTAACATGAATGAGTCATAACCACCCTTTTCGATCGTATCAAGCTCTAATTCTACCTTTTCGATCACTGGATCTACTTCCGAAGCGTCCAAATTGATGATTCGAAGTGTCTTTTTGTCTTCGACGACTGCAATTTGCTCATCATTAAGGTAAATTATGTCCTTAGTGTACTCTACAATTGGTGTAGCATCAGACGCGATGATAAATTCGCCTTCTCCGATGCCAATTGCAAGGGGAGATGACTTTCGAGCCATTACCATGTCAGTTGAATCAACACTAATAACTAAGATCGCATAAGCACCAACAACATCTTGTAATGCAAAACGTACTGCATTTGCAAAATCGCAAGTAGATGTAGTCCAAATGTACTCAATCCAGTTGGCTAAAACCTCAGTATCGGTATCAGATTGGAACGTAAAGCCCTCTTGAATCAGCTTTTTCTTTAGGGTCTCATAGTTTTCAATGATACCGTTGTGAACTAGGGTTACTTTACCCTGCATTGAAGTGTGTGGGTGTGCATTTCTAACAGCCGGTTCACCATGGGTTGCCCATCGAGTGTGACCAATTGCACAATCTACTTCCCAACTTTGATCTTCGGGGATGGCTTCATATAGATTATCGACACCACCGACTGAACGGTGAACTCTTATACCTAATCCGTCTTTAATTGCAATACCCGCAGAATCATATCCTCTATATTCTAGTCTTTGAAGACCTTTAATAACTACATCAGGTCCTACAAGGTCCTTACCGACGTATCCTACGATTCCACACATATACTTTTACTTTATTTTATTTATAAAGCTCAAAACAGTTTCAGAAGAAGACCATCCAAGCTCCTTTTTGATCTTGTTGGTGTTAGCGCATGATCTTCTGGGCTCTTTTCTGGCCGGAATGTGCTTGATTTCGCCGCCAAAGGCTTCTGCAATCTCAAGAATAGTTAACTCTTCACCTGTTCCAACGTTCATAACTCTAAATACTGGGCTTGGTTTTTCTGCGGCAGTAACGAATGCTCTTGCCACATCTTTAACATAGATATAATCTCTAGTTTGAAGACCGTCTCCGGTTACTGTTATAGGTTCAAATGCCTCAAACTGTTTTAAGAATAGTGCAACCGCTGGAGCATAAGAACCTGAAGAAGGTTGCCCTTCACCGTAAACGTTAAACAATCTCAGTGCAGTGCAATTCATACCGAAGTTATTTTGATATGCTGACATTAAGTGCTCAGACTTTAGTTTCCATACAGCGTAAGGAGACATTGGGTTTAACTCAATTGATTCCGTTACCGGAACTTCAGTTGGTTCACCATATACCGCAGCTGTTGATGCAAATACAAATCTTTTCACCCTGTTATTCAAGCACCAATCTAACATCCGCTTGGTTGTCATGTAACATTGCTGTTCATATTTCTGGGGATTTTCAAGTGATTCTTGAACTGAAGTAGTTGCAGCTAAATGGAAAACAACATCCACGTTTTCGACCTCTGGTAGGAGGTCGTATGTTAGATCCAACTTCTTGAACTCAATCTCTTTAGATTGGGGAATTGACTTCAACAATCTGTCAAGTTTACCAGTTGATAGATTGTCCCAAACCTCAACTTCATAACCTTTTTCTAAAAGAGACTTAGCTAGATGATGACCAATAAAGCCGGCACCTCCTGTTACAATTGCTTTCATATTACTTATTTTGCCAGAAAAACGCTTGATCATATCCGCCTGATTGCCAAATCGTAAAACTACTAAAGCCAAGGGAGTGCAATCTATTATAAATGTAATCTACACCTTCTTGACCTATTTCCGGCTTGTGTATTTCCATTGAAATACAGCGGATATTTTTTAAATTATCATCGCTAATGCCCTTAAATGCCATAACTTCAGCACCTTCAATATCAACTTTTAGAAAGTCAATCTTTTCAATTAGACCATTAGCCAAAAGAGTATCAAGTGTAACAGTTAGACACGGCTGTAATGCCCCATCATCGTATTTAATTAAACTACTACCACCTGGACCATCTGCTTTATATGAGATGTTAAAACTTTGAAGATCTTCTGAACCAACAGCTAATTTAAAAGGTTCACAATTAGAAGGTCTATTAAGCATCAACAGTTCAAAGTTTTCTTTAACAGGTTCAAATGAATAGATCTTAGAAGCACCTAGTTCACTTGCTTTATTAGAGAAAATACCAATATTAGCACCTAGATCAACTACAACGTCACCTGGTTGAATAGTACAATTCTCCCATTGGTACATGCAATTATCAATATAACCAGATGAGTGCGCATCGTAAATCTCATAATAGATTACAACCGGTTCATCAATCTTTTTAGCCCACCATGAAGGAATAATTTCATGGCGGTAAGAATGTTCTTCAGCAGCTATATTTCTGTATATTAGCTGTCCGTCTACTCTTGTCCAAAAATGTGTTTTCATGCTTCTATTGTTTAATTAAATGCCAACTACCTAGCCATTCCGATGTTACTTGGAAACCTAAACCACGTGCTTGGCAAAATTCATTAACGGCTGGATTAACTCCAAAGATACCTGCGTAGATTGGTTCATCACCTGATTCAGAACCAACCATCCAAATGTCTTTGTCCTTACCATTTTCATATAAGCCTTCATCATTCCAATCCATTCCAAGATAGTCATGTCCAGCGAACAAGCCACCCTTTTTCAATTTAGGCCACCACATTTCCATGTCCTGTTTAACATAATCGTATGCATGGTTACCGTCAATGTACACGAAGTCTAAAGATTCGTCTTCAAACATGTTAACCAACTCTTCCCCAAGGCCTCTTAGCATGAATGCACGATTTTCAAAGCCTTTGATGTTATCCATTGCCTCGGCGTATGCCGTTTGATGGTGTTGGTGATTAGAAGCATCAATGTATTCATCTCCAAGGGGTCTCCAAGGATCGATCATATACATTGTACCAGGCCAGTTTTCAAGTAGAACTCTGGTAAATTGGGCTTTAAAGACACCAATTTCAACTCCTGTTTTAGCACCCATCTGATTTAAGATCTCCGGTAGCGCTACTTCTCTATTTTGATTAGTTTTAATCATCGCTCTTTATTTAAAATTTAACTTTTTCAAATGCGGTGTGCTCTTTCAGCCTCTAAAACATCAGCCAAGGAGATTTGTTTCGTACACTCAAAGTGTCTATCAGTGTCCTTGCCAGTTGGACACCAGTTCCAGTCTCCACGATTAAAGTGGTCCCATGCCCAGCAAGAGTTACAAACTGATTTGTTAATTACTCGAACCGTTCTGTCGTCCAAGAACTCGCATTCTTCAGGTGTGAAGCCCGAAATCAGAGTGATAGGTACATTGGTGCACCATGCAAACCAGCTCAGGCCGCTTGAAATACCGTAGAAACGCTCCGCTCCTTGTAGTAACATGTACACTTTATCCAGGGCTTCAGGGGCTTGGATGATACCCTTTAGGCCTGTACCCTCTTTAGACAAGTGATACACATCGTAACCTTTAGCCGTATAGTGATCAATCAGGTCCTGCCAACCGGTAGGATTGTTCCAGTATTTGGCCTGTGCGGTCGATGCTGTAGCGATACAAACATAAGGGCGTTCTTGGAAATGCTTGCCAGCATAGGCCAGTTTAGGAGCTCGGCGGACCGATTCTGTTAGACCTAGGTGGTCACCTGCGATGTCACCTAAGTAGACTTTACGCCAATCTCTCTTATTCCTATTAGGGAACCATGGCGTGCCAGGAGGGTCTTGCATGTGAACTCCAACCGACCAACGTGCTAGCGTGTCTTCGGGTGAATCGCCGATTGCGACAAACTCGATGCCCTGCTGACGGTAGTATTCGTGGTCGAACAGCCAGTTCTTATGGGTACCCAAGTACAACTTCTTAATGCCATTCAAGCGCTTGAATTCGACCACTGGTTCAACCCAACTTAGAGTATCTCCTAGTGAACCAGAATCAAATTGAATGTGAACGACTGAGTCTTTTAGATTTAAGCGATGCTCCTTGCCGTCAACCTTAACGGTCCAATCTCGGTGCCATTCGTCGGCCGGTCTACACCAGTAACCCTGGGCTTCTAAGGTATTTTTGTATACCAATTCACCATCAGCCCAAAATTCTACATCAAGTGGGCGGCCGGCCTTTGATCGGACTGTCGGGCCGTTGTTCCATTGGATTGTGTACCCGTCTCGTACATGAGCGGTTCTAATCACTGGGCCTTTTGTGGTCTTAAGATAGGCATCTAAGTGTTCTTTCTTGAATTTAGCCATTGCTTGGTCGTTTTGTTTTCTTTGTTGTGGGTTTTGGAGCATTTCAACCAATCGGAGGGGATCGGTGGTGTCTCCTTGGATTTCTGTGAGCTGCCCTGTATACATTGAGTGGTACTGCGACAGGTTACGAGCCATCACTGGGATTGGGTAGCCTAGGGCCTGACGAAGGGCCAAGGGGTTACACTCCCAGGTAGAGTTAAAGACCACTGCATCTGCCAATTGGTAGAATGTGTCGATGTCGTTACGCTCGCCCCAGATGTGGACATTCGGAGGCAGCTGCTGCATGATTGGGCCCCAGTAGTCCTCGAAGTTCGGGGCCTGGTTGCCTATGAAGTGGAAGTGGTATTGACCAGGGTAGAGGGCCTCCAGGGTGTGGGCCCAACCAACCGCTTCTCCTTGGTTTTTGCCTTGGGTCCAGAGACCGATATTGATTAGATGTTTTGCATCGGATAAATGCTCCAATTCTAAAATTTCCAAAGATTTTCTCCTTTGCAACTCGGACTTAGTCTGAGGAATGATTGGATAGAAGGCTTCAAACTTCTCGGATGGTTCCTCGGAGAAAGTCTCAAGCGTGTGGTGAGGAGTGACAAACAAATAGGCATCAGGAGAGATGCGTTTGTTTTCTCTCGGATTGAACCAAATGTTGTGACAAGTTTCCACAATCCTCCAAGGATGCGATGACTGGTAGATCCATGATTGGCACTCTTCTGACATTTTGTTGAAACCATCAAAGGCCTCTGGACTTTCCTCGATGTGAATAACGGCGGGTTGAATCTGACTAATGATTTGCTTTAGACGCTCTTCACGTTCGGAATCTTCCATTGAACCTAAGTGACCAATTTCATGGAATCTATCACCAATCATTTGGCGAATCTGGTCCCTTTGAACAACGTATGTTGTAGCGTAACATGTGAACTCGACGACATGAAGCTCAACAGAAGGCTCGTCAATCAGGGCCTTTAGTCGACCCAATAGGAATTCTGGCATGCCACCCGTTGAAAGGTGAGGGGCCAAGAATAGAATTCTTTTCTTATCTCTAGAATCAATCATGTCAAAGATCTTTTCAACTTCATTTGATCTCTTTTCACCGTGAAAAACTTTGATCTGAGACTTATCAGCTGGAATTGCGTAAAAGCCTTCCCAAACCTCTTCATCTTTTTTAGTTTTAAAGAATCGATCTACTTTCTCTGAACCTAAAACATTAAGATAGACCAGTGGCATGTGAAGATCTGGCTTAGGCTGCTTCCATGTTAAAACGTTATATAGTGTTTCTTCATGGTAAGGCAAATACTTATTCTGATCGACCTGATCGGGTAATTCATTCTTTAGCTTCTTAAATTCTTTTAAGAACTCGATACAATTGGAATTACCCAATAAAATGTTAGTGGTCTTATAAGTAGTCAGCCTTTGCTCGGGCTGCATGCCAAAGTTTTCCATTAACGGCCACTCTAAAGTTGCAGTCAAATCGGTTGAATCGTCTCCTTTCCAAAATGGGTCACCGTGGAGAGTTTCATCTGGATAGGTTACAATCATTGGGTATTCGTGAGGACCTAGAGTTGCGATCGGATAATTCTCAATTAGAGATGAATAATTAAACAATTCATCAACGTTGTGATTAGCGATACAATCTGAGTCTAAGTAACACCAGTCTTTAAATCGAGTTGAAGCGTCAAGCATTACATCAACCTTAGCTGCGAGTGCGAAATAAGTTCTTCTCTTCTTACGATCTACGTATTGATTTTCTTGCTTATTAAAGTCTAAATCACTAGAATGGTCCTCGTGAGGAACTTTAACATCTAGATCAATTCTCAAACATCTTGCATAAGACTTTAGATTCTCTGATGCATCGTAATCGATGGTGTAAACGATCAAAGGATGCTCAGAATATCTTTTAATGCTTTTGGCTAAATTGATAGCTACATGTTCATAGTTATCAGTGACGTGAGTTATGAAAACTTTTTCGTCCTGATTGATTCTAGCTCTTTCATCTGCGTGAATCTTATTGTAAGAATCGATGGCTGAGAAACCATCAGCTTGAAGAGCCACGGGCTGATCAAAAATACCGATGTTAAATTTGCCCATCATGATGTTGTTCAAGTATACATCAGCAGCTGTCCATTTTTGGTGAACAAAACGATCTGAACAATAGTATTGAACTCGCTTGTGAAGCATGACCAACTGGGCTCCAATTATCTTATCGACGACATGAATATCGCCAAGGTTGTATTTCGTAGATGAGATCAGTGCGTTAGAATTGTGTAGAGAATAACGAGATCCAAATGAGAAATACGAAAGATTGTGAAGTTCACATGCTTCATGCGCTCGATTAATATCTTCTACAACCTCATCGATTGGTTTAATTAAGAATGCATCACCTTCTGCAAAGATTAAAGCATCAATATCATTTGTGAAATATTGCTTACCCGCATCGACAAATGCTCGATAATTACCATAATGACCTGGACCAATGGGCACACGGTCAAAATCATCGGGATATTCAAAGCTTTCACGTGGAGGAGCGTCCTTCCACCGTTCATTCCAAATTTGAATGTATTCAATACCTCGATCTGCGAGTTGAGAAATACTATCAATAGATTTTTGTTGACGTTCAGGCGAATGATCGTCCTTTAACAATAAGTGAACTAGTCTGATCTTTGGTCTAACATCGTATCTTTGACATACTGCCTCGAACACTGGATTCACTCCTGGGTGACATTCCATTGTTGGCTTATGTTCCAAACAGTATATCTGTGGAGGTACACCGTGGATACTGCCATGTTCTCTAACATTATACTTCATATTAGAGCTGCAGAACAATCCACAACCACCGGCAATGTATTTGTATTTGTAATCTTGTGAGCCCTTTCGATAAGGAGCTCTTAGCTTTGGATCGATTGAAGATCCTAGTTGAATGATTTCAACATCCGTGGTTCCAGCAATGTGAAGAATGCCAGAATCCATTGTTACCACTGCTTTAGCGCGATGATTCATCATCCAGCGTAAAGCTGGAATTGTAGTAATAGGATTATTTAATAGATTAACACCATGTTTGATGTTAATGTCCATTACAGGCTTTTGTACACTATAGAACCCAACTTCCTTTGAATCATGACCAATGGCAACCACTGGAATACCACGATCATTCAACCTGTCCACTAACTCTTGCCAATTAGCCTGATCCCAGGTTCTAGTGGCCCAAGTGTGAGTAGGGTGAATGATGACGTAATCTTTTACAGGTAATTCAAGTTCCTCTTCAATGTACAAGTCCGTTTCCATCTCATCAGGTGTGAGATTGAAACCTAAACTCATTGCGTGAAACTGACGAATTTCAGAGTTTGAGTGACGAAACTCAACCTTCTCGCCTTTCAAGTCATAAGTTGCACCAACTAAAGGCGCAAAAGTACGATAAACTTTGTAATCTGATTTGTCCGCATCTGAGTGAAACGCTTCCTTAACGCAGGGGTGTCCTTCAAAGATTGAAGGTAAGCTCGTAAAAACTGTCACAGGCTGATTATAGACCTGTGACAGTTTACGAAGCGTTGGAATAGCTGCAATTGTATCGCCCAGCGCAGGAGTATCAATCCATAACGCTACTTGCATCCTCTAATTTTTATTAGATGGTACCTGGACGAACTACGCTGATTGCAGAAGCAAGCAGAACAGAATCACGAACGCTTAGAGCGCCAGTCTGTTGTGCTGCCATCGCAGCCTGAATCAAAATGTTTAGAGCTGAATCAGCATCGATGTTCTTTGCTTCTTCAAACACTGGAGCGAATTGAGCTTTCAATTGCTCTTCATTAGCTTGATTCAAGTTTTCTTGAGTTGTTGTTTCTTGTGACATAATTAAATTGATTAAATGTATAGATTATATAACTTTCTTTAATTTTGTTTCAATCGGATGATGAACGCATGAAGATGTTCATACTGATCCATGATGTCACGGTGTAAATGATTGATGTTAGTGTATTTGTGCTCGAAGGTATAGATCACGTTATGATCCTGTGTTTCGACGATAGCCCTTAGAGTCCAATAGGGTTTCTTTCTTAACAGAGATTTCCAGGGCTTGATGTTACCAACTTGAATTCTGGCTTCTCCAGCGTACGCATGTTGCATACGAACGTAAATTCGATATAGAATACCGTCTGCTCTTTGATCCACAATATCGATCTTGGTCAATTGATCGTTTGCTATTTGATACAATCGATCGACCGTAAAAACGTTGGAGCCCAAAACCTTTTGAACGGTCTTAGGCTCCAACTTTTTAGTTAAGTAAAGCTTGTCTGGAATGTGATTGTTCTGAAACTCTAAAAGCATTAACTAGAACTTAATCAATTGCACCCATTGCACCTGGTCCACCTCTCTTAATAACTCGTTGAGATTCTTCTCTACGATTGATTAAACCGGGTTGTGGTTGTGGTTCTACTTCTTTACTTTTAAGTCCTTTATTCAAAGAAGAAATGCTTTCTGCAAACATTTTACGACCAGCTTCATACGCTGAATCAATCTCTTCCTTTTTTACAGGTTCTTCGACTGGAGCGTCGAATACGTCTTCACCCTCATCTTCATTATCAACTGTGAATACTTCACCAGCTAAAATTTCATCGATTACCTCTTCCGGAAGATCTTCAGTCCAATCTTTAGATTCAACTTCTTCAGATCTCATTGATTCATAATCTTCAATCTCTTGATTAAAAACTTCAGCTTCAATTTTATCTTCAACTAGAGTGACTTGGGTTTCTGCAGGTTTGATGTAATCAACTAGAGATTTAATGAAACCAAGCGCTACAAGAGGTAGGATTGCTCCTGAAACTAATGCAAGCATTCTCTTTTGAGCTAAAGGCTCCCATTCAACTAAATTGAAAAGTTCAATCCAAGATTGATAATCATGTAGATTAGTAAATGCATAATACATGTTACCTTGCATCTGCATTGCAGTGATCGCAAAGAACAGTAACCACACGATGGTTTTATTCATTTTATCCAGTGACACCAACGAAGCTAAAGAAGCTGCTGCACCAAATTCGAAAGCAATCGCCAAAGAAACTGCTAACCAGTAAGGATTTGACAGTTCGAAGAAGTCAATTACGTGAATAGTAGAGATAATAGATACGATTGCATATAGAACCACAAACGTACTGATTACAAATCTACTTACTAATTTTTCGTTCATAAGTATTCGCTATAATTTGAACGATTGAATTACTTTTGCTCCTGAAGGGAGATGATTTCCTTTTCAATCGCATTTTGACGTTGAACGTCCAACATCTTACGATCAGTCGCTTGAATCATTCTCTTCTCAGCTTTTAGGGCTTCGATTTGAACGTCATTTCGAGTTGGAAGTGCGTCAATGATTTCTTTTTGAGCTCTAAACTCCTTTTTAACAAGAGTAAGTTCAGAGTCTACGCTGCATGATTTCATGTAAGTCAAAAGCAATAGTGCAATGATTACTTTAGTGCCATGCTTGGCTAGGAATTGATTTAATTTATCCATAATAGTGATGTTTTTAATTTACACTTGATTATATATTCGCTGTTTCTTTATAAGCCTTCAACCTTTCAGTGAAAAGGGTAAAGTAATACTTAATGTCTTCATTCGTTAGAGTGAACGTTTGAGGCATATTGTCAATCTCATTAGCGATCCAAATTTCAGCTCCATCAGGTTTTACGCCGCTTCGCTCCCAATATGCAACCCAATACGCTGCAGCCTGCATAAAGTAATCTTGAATCCATTCATCTCTCTTAGGTTTGCGAGAGTTCTTATAATCAATGATCAGGATTCTACCATCCATCATTTCAGAGACGTTATCAGTGGTTCCAGCATAACCTCCGCCCTTTGCAGACCAAAGAAAGGTTTCAGCCTCAATCACTCGTTTTACTCGATCAAAGTATCGAGAATGATTATGCCAGAACTTCATAAAGAAATCCCAACCATCTTGAACGTAATCAATGTGTTTCTTGATCTCTTTGTCCTTATGCATTAGTGCCTTCAAGAGTTCTAGACGCTCCTCAGGCTCCCCTTCTAAGGGCTTATATAACTCAAGTAATCGATGTAAGATGTTACCTCGACCCAACGACAGTGACGAGATACGGTTGGCCTCTTCTTCTCCAACTCTCTTTCTCCATTCATCAAGACCTGACTTATCTGAAGTTTCACCAAGAACGGTGGTGATAGAAGGAAAGAGACCGATGATTTTACCAGTCTCATTCTCCTTTACTTCGTAATATCTACGGCCATTAACCTGTTTGCGTCGAATACTATGCACCCTTCAAATTATTTACAATTGTAGGAATATCTAACCAGATAAGTCCTTGTATGGCCCAATAAATCGAGGTTACGATTAAAGAAGTAACCATGGACTGCCATAAGAATTTCCAAATATTTAGATTGTCTAATTCGGGCCACATCACAACTAAGAATGAAGCTGAATCAGGAACCTTTGAAATTGAAGGGTATGCGTAATCAGCAATACCGATTTGGAATAGAACGGTATTCATTGGTTTTAATTGACCAATGACCCAACCCTGTTGAACGACTTCCATGTTAGTTTGAACCTCTTCAGGCATGTTAACGATGGTGTAAATTCGCCCTAACCAATCAACCCGCATACCGTTATCATTAAGCAACTTTTCGCTCTGTTGAGCGGCTTTACGGAATCTCCACCAGATTTTTATCTCTGAAAAGAACTCTGACCAATATGCTAGTAAATTTCTCATTTTCTTTTAGTTGAAAACTTTGGTGTTAAGACCCAAAGAGCAACGTAAGTTATGATTGCTCCCGGAGGGAATAGTAATCCTGAAAGAACAAACGCTGCTCTTACTAGGATTGGATCTGTATTAAAATAAAATCCAAGACCTTGACAAACACCTGCGATGCTGCCACGTTCTGGATTCCTTAGTAACTTTTTCATTTAACTTGTAATTTATTTATCACCGCACGACCTTCTTGCTCTTCCCAGTCTCTATTAGCACGAACTCGGTTGTTTGTTTCATTTGCACCGTCAAGAACAGGCGTTTGAACTTCAAATTGTGATGCTACATAACGAAGGGCGGTAAGGTCCTTAGGGAAACAATGGCCTCCGAAGCCACGGTCACCGTCAGGACCCGGAACCATCCAATGTGAACCTCCAAGACGCTTGTCAAGTTTAGCTAGTTCAATCATTTTATTGTAGTCAATGCGACTGGCTTTGCATAGATCATAGATCTCGTTTGCAAAACTGACTTTGACTGATAGAAAGGTGTTGGTGGTATATTTGACCATTTCAGCGGTGGTTGAATCGGTCGTATGAATTTGCACGCCTGGAAATGCGGTTTGAAATACGTCAACCACTGGTTCGAGGGCTGCCGGCTCGCCACCAAGGATGATTCGATCCTGATTCATAAAATCTTGAATAGCGTTAGCTTCAGTCAAGAACTCAGGATTAAATGTTACGTTAACGTACTCTGAACGTTGATCGTTCAAGAATTTTGTTGTACCCGGAGGTACAGTTGATTTTACCACTAAAGTGATTGGGTGGTTCAATTCACCTGCATCATGGAGAAGAGTTGCAAGCGCATCTAGTTCTGCAACCACTGATTCAACGATTCCAGTGTGACATTCACCGGTTTCAAGATCCATCGGAGTTGGAACGCAAACAAATACAACCTCACACTTGCGAAGAATTTCAGCAGGTTGATGTGTAGTTTTATTTGCTTCATACTTATCGTATGTCATGACGCTGAATTCGTTATCTAATCCAACTCGAACGGCCGTGCCAACAAAGCCTTGGCCAATGATACCTACTGGTGTTTTGGTATATCCCATTTGTTTTTGATTTGTTTGTAATGCGTATTGATCTCTCATAATGTGTTCTGAATTTTGTCTTCTTCAACGTAAGCTAGAAGACTTGTATAAGCTCTTTCAGTTCCTTCAATATAGAATACGTCAACCTTACCGGGTAGATCATACTTGTTATGAATCATTTGACCGAATCGAATGTCATTGTTGTTTCTACCCTCACCGAATTCAACAGCCCATGAAAGATATTCACCATTAAGACGTTCAAGTGTAAGTTGCATGCTCTCTATTTTAAAGATTATAGATTATATAGCCTGATTTTATTTTGTTTCAAATTCTCCATCCAACCATCGCTGTTTAACTTTTTCAGCGATTGGAATTGGGTTACCGTCTTCGTCGATTCGAACGAATGTAATTGATGTTGATAGAATAATGTCTTCGTCTTGAGTGTAAACGTTATACGCTCTAGCTTCTAACATCATTTTGATTGAGGTTGAACCGATATTCATAACCTTACCGTAGATTTTCAACATTGAACCCTCCTTCGCCGGTTTATTGAATACACATTCATCGATACAGACCGTAACCATTCGACGGTTACGACAAATCTCCATTGCATACGCTGCGGCCGCAGTATCGATCCACGCCATTAGGGTTCCACCGAACAGGTTTCCATGGAAACCAAGGTCTCCCTTCTTAATTAGTTGTGAGGTTAATAATTGCACTAGTCCCGACATTCACATTCATAATCGCCCAACTCAGTGTACTCAGGTTCACGGTTTGGAAACCAGTAACACTCTCTAAAATCGCCAAAGATAACTTCTTTGTAGAAACCCTTTGGAATCGCTGCTCCACCAGGAACTCTTTTAACCGTTTGATCAAAATCAACTTCAATGTATACGTCTGCCATTTGACCCGCCCACTCGCTAACGTAGCGTTCACGCTCTTCTAGGGTTTTCCAGATACCTCGGTTCAATTTCTCATGCTGAAGGGCACAGTTCAAATAGGTGAACGTTTCCCACAACATGTCGTCGGTACAATTAAACGATGCAGCGGGCGCCATGTGACCCTTGTCCCATTGATTGTTTCGATAGTCTTCATTGTCAGAGGTCTTGATTCCAGGTTCTTTGTGGAAGTCCATGCCCTTTCGAGACGCAGTACCATCTGTGCATGCAACTCGATATGAAACTGTAACCGGTTGTTCCAACGCCTGTGAGTAATTAATCACAAAGTAGGGTGTGTTCCAGTTTACAATCTGTAAGTCTTGAACGGGTTGAGCACATCCTTGAATGAGTAACCCTACGAGACCAATTAAAAATACCAGCTTTTTCATCTTATTCACTTAGAATAGTTATATTTCCATAACGATAAAGTGTTTCATCATTGGGTTCAAAATAGAGTTCACATACGTAGAAGTAAACACCATCTGAAAATCTATCCATGTTTATAAAACCGAAGTCATTGTTGTAATCTTCGTCTCGATAGATCATGAAACCCCATCGGTTGTAGATCTTTAGAGTTACCTTATCGAATTGATCTGCGTTCTTGATGGTGAAGAAGTCATTGGTTCCATCTCCGTTCGGTGTCATTACGTTCGGGAAGATCGGTGTTGGAGTTGGAACCGGCGGCGCTGGAGGGATTGGAAGTCCAGTACCTTCTAACTCGTTTGGAGCTTCACCTGGAGGGGGTGGAGGAGGACAAGGACCAACTTCAACCACGATCGTATCAAACTCGTTCATTGGAATTCCACACTTGTTGATCAGTGTATTACCATCGTTACCTTTCTTGGAATAGAGGTAATAGCGACCAGGTTGAAGTGCTTGGAACAATTCAACCATAATCGAATCCGTTTCCTGGTTTACATCACAAACTGACCAAAGGCTGTCGATAGCCCACGGTTGGTTTGTATTGGTTCGTGTCATGCGGAAATCTACACCATTGATAGAGTAACAATCCAATGCAATATGGAACTTCAACTTGAGTGATGTGTCACCACAACTTGCTTTGATCAATGGGAATCCTGTGATCGTGTCGGTTTCGTAAAGTGCTGTATCGTATTGCACACCTGACATGGCCGAAGGATTACAAGTCGGTGAAACCGTAATCATCATGTCTCGGCTGGCAGTACCGATTGGATACCACCACATGTAAGTTGAATCGTAACGGTACTCTTCAACTAGAATTGACAAGACATCAATCTCTGACATGGTTGGGGTGAAAGTGATCTGGCCAGTATTTGGATTCAGTGTAAACTGTGAAGAAGTTACCGGCTGCTGGGTAGTCCAACCTGTTAAATACGGAATATCAGGGTGGTTGTTGTAACTACCACTACGGCAATTAATTAACGAGTAGACTACCGAATCACCGTCGGCTTCGATGGCAGTTTGCTTCCAGTTAAAAGTGTTACCAACACAGAACGCTCGAACCGGTTCACTGACAAAAACAGGCGAAGAGTTTTGTCCGGATGAGTTATCTAGAAACGCATCGAAGTAGAAACCTTGTACATTAGAGGCAGCAATATTTGAGATTCCACCTGGGCGACAACAGTTAGTGTACCAGAACGTGAAGTTGGAACAGTTGGTTGGTAGGGTTGTGTATCCAACGTATTGGTAAACTTCAAGCGTTTTGGTTGTGGTGCCTGGATCCACGCAGTCGAATAGTGTTGGTGAAACGGTACCAGAGCCAGGTGTAAGATTGACTTGAACCACAAAACTGGTGCCACAACCATTGTATACGTTTACAACGTCAGATGTTGGCAAAGGAATACCAGTGATATCGCGGTACAGGCGAAGAATCACCTTGTAATGACGAGCAACACCGGTTGAATCACCAATATAACGATACTGAATATCACCGCCTGAAAGGTGACTGGCTTGGGCCATTAGGCCGAGGGTCATGAACAGACCCAGTAAGAACTTCTTCATTACATATGATTGTTATAAATCGAACCCCATTCAATAGAAATTCCACGATTGAACCAAATCAATTGGATGTCATAAGCACCATGCAAGAATTTGGAGTAGGTCACTTTGATTGTTGGCAAAACGTAAATCTGCGAGTCGATTGTAAATGTTTCTATGCTCATTTCTCTCTATTATAGTGTTCTATAATCTCTACAATGGATACTTCTTTACCTTCAGCATTTGCGTAATACTTAAGTCCATCGGGTGTGAATACAGTCTCATAGTGCTTAATGAACCAATTAAGGAATCGTCCTAATTCTCTGTTTTGTGCTTCGTAGATAGCAGCAGCCTTTATCAACTCTTCGTTAGGCTCTTTCCAATCACTAAATGGATTGTAATTTGGATTTACTTCACTCATTTCTCTTTGGTGTTAAAGGTTACTGCCTTTTAATTTATACGGTCTCAATCGGGTTTGTTTCACCGAAAGGCTTCTGGTAAGCCGGCTTCACCAGCTTCCAGAGCTTTTCAGTTACGTTTTTACCGTCAATCAAACCAAACACAATACCGCGATTGACGCCTTTGGTCTCCAAGACTCGAGTTGCAAGTTCTTTTCGATCTAACATTCCATCTCGCAAGATTGAAGACATTACGGCCATGTGCAAGTTCAACTGAAAGTTAAAAGCATGACGCAAATCCTCTTCAATGCCTTTGACCCAAACATAGAACTCATCTGGTACATCATTCAAGAACTCTTCTGGTAACCTATCGAACGCCATTAAGTTCTCCCAGATGTCATAAGAAGAGCAGTTGGTGATGATCTTATGTAGCTTGACGTAGTCAGCGAATTTAATCTTACATCTGTCTCCATTAGAGAAACGTACGATGAAACCCTCTTGGTTTTCCCAGTTCAACTTTTGAATCTCTTTATAGTCCTTAAAGTCGTACTTACGAGTTACATTACAACCTAACATTTTAGCCAATTCAGAAAGTTCAGCATGAGATGCCTCAAAGTTTTCACCACGAGCACCTAACAAGATTAACTCTTCACGTTCACCATAGTCACAAACAATTCTATTCCAAGGTGCAATCAACTCAAATAAGTAGGTCATATTTGGATTGATTCCTGAATGAACTTTACCTACATAATTTAATTCATTGAATAACTTTGTAGCTGCAATCGCTTGCTCAGAAGTAAAAGAACCACGAGAAGAGACAACCCATTCACCATTGTAGTTAAAGACTGTGATTAATGAACCATCTACCTTTTCGTAGATCTCAAAGTCTTCAGTTGGTTCATGTCGGTTCTCTTCAATATTAAAGAACTTCTTGAATGGGTGTGAGACTCTATTACCACCATCGTCAAATACAAGACCTCGACATTGAAGAGTTACCTCGTCCCACTTGGCCTCGTATTGGGTAGCTTGCGAGTAGTTGTATATGGTTAATGGAAGAGTTGGATGTCTCTGTGAGATCAACCAACCTTCCTTAACGTAACGTTCTAATATGTCTTTTGTTATTTGCATATGTAAATATAACAAATTCTGACGACAAATAAAAATTCTTTGGCAATTATTTTGCTAAAGAATTCCACATTTTGATAAACTCTTTTCTGGACAAATCAACGATGT
>OCVQ010000742.1_pt1 | contig 28054 bp, 21 predicted proteins | sample 1539061 | NCBI WGS metagenome assembly OCVQ01 (sample SAMEA3355526, study PRJEB22509) | marine metagenome | biome: marine; feature: river plume; material: water | place: USA | collected 2010-08-08 | depth 0.5 m | reverse complement strand
GGCTCAGGCTCTGGTTCAGGCTCAGGCTCAGGTTCTGACTCAGGTTCAGGTTCCGGTTCTGGCTCTGGCTCTGGCTCTGGTTCTGGTTCTGGTTGTGGTTCTGGCTCAATTTGTAATTCATAGCCGGTTTGCCAGAACAGTAAATAAGGAACATTATCCCAATGTCTGTCTATATAAATGGTACTAGACAATATTTGTGGTGGATCAGTGGTTATAACCTGTACACCGTTTAAAACATAATTGGCCGACACATCTAACCAGTTAATATTAGCTACATAACAGTCTATCGATTCATAAGTACCATCTGAAATTGGGTTTGATCCATGAAGTGCGATTCCATTACTAGAATCACTGAGACACGAACCACTAGAATAACAATTATATGCTTTAACTGTATAATTATTTTTACTGCTGCTAACTTTCGGTCCAAAAATTCCACCTGAATATCCTATGTAACCACTAGAATAACAATTAATTGCTATTGTCTGACCACCACTGTGACCAGGGTCTGCTCCAAAGATACCACCACATGATCCAGCGTACATATGACCAGTTGAATAACAGTTTTCTACAGTTACAATACCAGAACTGTAGCCAGCATTTGAACCAACAATTCCACCAGAAAATGTAGCAAGCATATGACCAGTTGAATAACACTTTGATACGGTTACTCTACCCCCACTGTGTCCAACACTTGAACCAAGTATACCCCCCGTTGAGAAATTCGATATCATACCATCAGAATAACAATTTGATACTATGTTGTTAATACATCCCCTTCCAAAACTATCACAACATAGCCACCCAGCGTCTGCGGCCAATGTAGCATTACTACTTAACACACCCAAATTCTTTATTGTGATACCAGCCTGCCCATTGGCTATATTCTTAATACCATTTTGAAATAGACCAGTAAAATCAGAAACATTTGATATAGTTATTGTGTGACCAGATCCATCAAATATCAGATTTGGTTCACTATAAGTAAAATCAAATTTAGAATTTGTGTTGATAATGACATTGGCAATTAATTTATAGGTTTTCCCATTTACTACATTATGGGTTACTCCGATAGATAAGTTTGTGTTAATCCATGCTTGATCAATAAAGACTACATCTAATTCAGGTATAGGTTCTGGCGCAGGCTCGTATACATCTACAATGTTAATAGTAAATTGTTTATATAATAAAGTCACTTCATCGGATGCCACTACTTGAATTTTATATTCGGACTTCGTTTCATAGTCAAATTTTTTGGCTGCTTTTAGATATACGACACCATTTAGTTCCGCGTCGGAAGTTGGATCAATCGTAAAACTATTGTTGTCTTCCGGAGTTGTAAAAACATTATCAATATTGTTATAATCGCTTAATGAATATGTAATTGGATATGTAAATCGATTGTCAAGAGTATTTGTAGTAAGTTCGCCAATAACATCCCCTATATTATTATTTTCAGATATCGTAGTATTACTTAAATAGATTTCAGATGGTATATTGTTTAGCTGCCAATACAACAAATACGGTTGTGTCGAACTACCTGATTCATCTATGTAAACAGTACTATCTAATATATTATTGTTCACGCCACTAAGAGATAAATTCTGTACGCCTTGTAATGAACTCTTGGCATTAGTATCATTCCAACTGCCACTAGATATATAGCATTGAGAGGATGTAGCAGTACCATTAGTACTACTGTACAGGATCCCACCAAATATACCGTAATTATTATTAGATTGCTTAACACCATCAAAGAACAACGCACCTCCAGAATAACAGTTTTTCACAACGACCTTACCATAATTCGTTGCGGTTTGACTGCCGCATATTCCGCCTGGAACCGAATTATTTAGACCTAGACCATTCGTAAAAAAAATATCTCCCATCGAATAACAATTTGTTATCGTCAAAGGCTGTACCGTTCTCGCACCTGTATTTGTTCCACATATTCCGCCCGCATCCAACGATGATATAATCCCAGTAGAATAACAATTTTTAATAAAAGCACTGGTTGATAAGTAATAACCACCCCTTCCGCATATTCCGCCTGAGTTGCTTCCAGAAATATTACCAGTAGAATAACAATTTCTCAATACCATCGCACTACCGGCAGAACCAGTATATGCGCCGCATATTCCGCCTGAGCCGCTTCCAGAAATATTACCAGTAGAATAACAATTTTCTATCAGATTATTCATCGCACTTAATCCAAAATAGCCTCTACACACCCATCCACCCACATCAGCTAACGTGGTTGAACCACTACTTATTACACCTAAATTTTTTATTGCGATATTTGACCTTCCAGGCGTTTCAATGGCGCTCTGAATAAAACCGTTACTAAACAGACCACTAAAATTAGTGACATTATCTATCGTTACAGTATGACCATTTCCATCAAAAATTATATTTGGTCCACCAAATGTAAAAAACATATTCACAGTCATAGTAACATCTTGCGTCAAGATATATGTATTACCGGAAACTAACGTGATGTTTGAAGTGAACCACGAAGCATTAATATATATAGGCGCTACCCTTGGTTGAGAATATAGAACAAATGGTGTATTTGATTGCTGCGCATAATTCAAGTATATTGTATCAAAAGGTATTAATTCTAAGTTGTCGGTTATTGTGTGTACACCTTGTAAACAAATTTTGGCAATATTCACATTCCATCCTCCATCCTTAGCTATATAGCAGTGACTAGATGTAACTAATGGATATGGATTCGGTGGCAGGGGTGAGAATATATTAAAGTTTTGGCTAGTAGTATCGTATCCAATACAATAACAATTTGAGACGGACACAATGCCACTATTAAAACCTGCATATGCTCCACATATTCTACCTACATTTAGACCCTGAGCCTCACTATCCGTACCACTCGTCGTATAAATCATACCCGTCGTATAACAGTTTGTCACTGTCAACCTACCATTAACAAAACCGGCATATTGTCCACATATTCCTCCTGCATATTGTCCCTTGAGGTAACCGGTAGAATAACAGTTTATAATGTCCAGATTACCTCGTTCACTACCGGCGTTTACTCCACATATTCCACCGGCTCCTTGTCCAGAAATTTCACCTGTAGAATAACAGTTTCTCACTATCATTTTACCGCCAGAACTACCACAACCAACGCCACATATTCCACCCGAATACAAACTTGATATCGCCCCAGTAGAATAACAGTTTTCGATTATGTTATTACTAGCACCTGCTCCAAAAGAATTCTGACACACCCACCCGCCTACATTTGTAACAGGATAACTAGATATTACACCCAAATTCTTTATTGTAACATTATCTTTTCCATATATATTAGTTCCGGATGTTCCGTCATATTTGCCATTTTGAAATAGACCCGTGAAATTGGAGACATTACCTACTGTTATAGTAAAACCATTTCCGTTAAAAGTCATATTAGAAGCCCCAAATGTAAAATAGAAATTGCTAACATTCGTTATGGTGATATTTTCTGTTAATGAATATGTATTTGCGTCAACTAACGGAACTGTTCCCCAGGATAACCGCGCATTTATCCAAGCTTGGTTAATACCTATAGGCAATACCTTGACATAATCTGTTTGCCATGAGAGAGCATATGGTAGATTTGATACGAGTGTATTGTATTTCACGAATATGGCGTTTTCAGGTATTAGATCTAACTCAAATGCTAGTTCATATACATCTAGTAATACGCTATTGGCGCTAGCATCAATCCAATTTCCATTTGCCGAATAAGTATTTCGATTTACGACACTTAACGCATTTGAGCTAATTAAACCGATAATACCTTGAGCGACTTTTGAAACAATCCCGCTAGAATAACAGTTTGTCACTGTCACGCTACCACTGGCCGCGCCAACATATCCTCCGCATATTCCACCAGATTGATACCCCAAAATCGTGCCAGTAGAATAACAGTTTGCCAATGTCACTGTACTATTATAACCTATATAACCACCGCATATTCCACCCGAATGCTGACCTAAAATCGTGCCAGTAGAATAACAATTTGACAATGTCAATGTACCATTATAGCCAACAAATGCTCCGCATATTCCACCTGAGAGATAACTTGAAATCTCGCCCGTAGAATAACAGTTTTCTATATTGTTATTAATTGCGCCTTTTCCGAAATACTCTTTACAGATCCATCCAGCAGATCTTGTTAACGTCGTGGAACCAGTATTTTTTACGCACAAATTATTAATAGTGACATTTGCTTTTCCATTTGCGATAGAGGTGCCATTTTGAAAAAGACCATTAAAAGCAGGTACACCACTTATCGTTATAGTTTTATTATTACCATTAAATATCACACTCGGTCCACCAAATGTAAAGTAGAAATCGGTAGAACCCATACTAACATTTTCTGTTAACGTATATGTATTATTGGCTAATAACTGATATGTTCCACTAGATAAATTTGTATTGATCCATGTTTGATCAATCGATATGTTATCAAATAAATAATTATAATATTCAATCTTTTGTGTAAAGTAAACTGTCTCTACATCCTGCGCTGTACTTTCCATGACCCAATTCCCACCGTGTTTCATATTGCCAGTTTTGTCATCGGATGCTCCAATCGTGATATTTGTTAATTGAGACAACATGTTATAATAAATTGTCCATTCGGGAGACACTAGTGTACTACATGCCAAAAAATCGATGTTTTCCACCTGAAAATCCGCAATAATTTTTACAAAAAAATCAAAATTTTCTGTATAATCGTTCAAAGTTTCATCATAAACAATATTCAAACTTACATCGGGGCTATTATTCAAACTTACATCAGGGATATTATTCAAGCTTACATCTGGTATAGAATAAGATATTTTACTAATTGTGGATAACAGCATATTTATACTAGGATCGAATATCATCTCTGGTATAATGTCATTTTGATAAGTGTTTTCTGAAACCATATTGGTATCTATGGTTGTGGTTATAGATGTATTTGGCATGTTCTTATCTATTCGTAAAAAAGGCTTATTGTCTAGAAACAATTGTTCAGGAGTTCCCACTGTTGATGTAAAACAAACTCCGATTCTATGAAGATTTCTAAAGTTGGTCTGTAATAATGTCAAAATCTCTGCCTTGGATGAATTCGTTGAATACACTATTGGAAATGTATCCGAATTGACTGAGTCTACCAATAGTTGGTAGTCTCTTACTTGACTGTCTATTAACATGACATTCGTAAAGGAATGACCTAGTTGAATTTCTGGATAAACAATAGGTGAAGCACTTGTATTCCGATCTTCGATATCATCAATAATAATATATATATATATGTTTATGTGTATATGTATGTCTATGTCTGTCAGAAAATAACCAGTCAATGTAAATAAAATTGAATTATAAAATAGCATAGAAATAGTATCATATTATATAAACTACAATGGCGCAACCAATGTCAGATTTAACATCCTCGCTCTCTAAATATCAGAAATTAACTGATCGAGAGCATATTTTAAAAAAACCAGACACATATATTGGTTCCATTGAAAATACAGAACATGAAGATTATTTGTTCAATGACGACAAAATAATGTTGAAAGAGTTTCAATATATCCCAGGGCTTTACAAATTATTTGACGAAGGGATAGTAAATTGTAGAGATCATGTAGTACGACAAGCCCAAGCTGTAAAGGACAATAAAGAGAATGCGTTACCTGTTACAAATATTGATATAACAATTGATTCCGATGGAACCATTCATATGACAAACGATGGAAATGGTATTGATATAGCTGAACATCCCGAATATAAAATTTGGATACCAGAACTCATATTTGGTCATTTGAGGACATCTACCAACTATGATGAAAATAAAAAGGAAAAGACGGTCGGTGGAAAAAATGGATTCGGATTCAAGTTAGTCTTGATTTGGTCTACTTGGGGTAGAGTAGAGACAGTGGACCATGTTCGTGGTTTGAAATATATTCAAGAATTTAAAAATAATTTGACTGAGATTACCAAACCATCTGTAACGAAATGTAAAACAAAACCATATACTAAGGTGTCATTCAAGCCTGATTACCACCGACTGGGTCTTTCATCTGGCCTAACACCAGATATGTTAGACTTGTTCAAAAAGCGCGTTTACGACGTATCAGCAGTAACTGACAAAACAATCAAAGTGAAGCTGAATGGTCAAGTAGTTCCGTGTAAAAATTTTGAGCAATATATTGACTTGTATGTTGGCAATAAAATAGATACGAAGCGTGTATATGAACAGTCGGATGACAGATGGGAATATGCTATATGTTTGGCACCGAAAGAAGAATTCCAGCAAGTGAGCTTTGTAAATGGAATTTATACATCAAAAGGCGGTAAGCATGTTGAATATATTATGAACCAAATTATTCGTAAATTGTGTGCTTATATTAAGACCAAGAAGAAGGTGGATGTGAAGCCAAATACTATTAAAGAACAATTAATGTTGTTTTTACGATGCGACATCGAAAATCCCTCGTTCAATAGTCAAACAAAGGATGAGCTTGGTACGTCATCCGCAATGTTTGGATCATCGTGTAATGTAAGTGATAGTTTTATTGAGAAAATCGCCAAGATGGGGGTAATGAGTGCTGCCTGCGCACTAACTCAAGTAAAAGAAGACAAGGCTGCTAAAAAAACGGACGGCTCAAAAAGTAAAAGTATCCGAGGTATTCCGAAGCTAATTGATGCGAATTTTGCAGGGACGGTCAAGTCAAATCAATGTACGCTGATTTTATGTGAGGGGGATTCAGCAAAGGCGGGTATCGTGTCTGGACTGTCAAAAGAAGATAGAAATATAATTGGCGTTTATCCAATGAAGGGAAAAATATTTAATACCCGTGGAGAAACATTAAAGCGTATCAATGAAAACAAAGAAATTATTGAACTAAAACAAATACTAGGATTGGAATCGGGTAAAAAATATACAAAAGAAATGGCTGAGAAGACACTTCGTTATAGCTCTGTGCTATTTATGACAGATCAGGATTTAGATGGTTCTCACATAAAGGGCCTCGGACTTAATTTGTTTCAAGACCAATGGAATTCGTTATCGACATTAGAGAGATTCATTGGCTTTATGAACACGCCTATTTTAAAGGCAAAGAAAAATGGTCAAGAGCTATTGTTTTATAATGACGGAGAATATAATAAATGGAAGTCGGAAAACGAAACAAAGGGATGGCATGTCAAGTATTATAAAGGGCTTGGAACGAGCACGAGTAAAGAATTCAAGGAGTATTTTGCGAATAAAAAAATAGTATATTTTAGCCATGAGGGGGCAACTAGTGATAACGTAGTCGACATGGTATTTAATAAGAAGCGTTCCGAGGAAAGAAAGGAATGGTTAACAAATTACAACAGAAGTAGTTATTTAGATACAAATGACAATGCGGTAAGTTATACGGATTTTATAAACAAAGAGTTGATTCACTTTTCAAAATATGACTGTGAACGATCCATACCAAATATGATGGATGGTCTGAAAATTAGTTTGAGGAAAATACTGTACAGCGCGTTTAAAAAGAACTTGACATCTGAAATAAAGGTGGCACAATTTAGTGGTTATGTGTCAGAGCAATCTGGATATCATCATGGAGAAGCCAGTTTAAATGCGGCTATAGTGGGTATGGCACAAGATTATGTTGGAAGCAATAATATCAACCTGCTTATGCCCAATGGTCAGTTTGGGTGTATTGATCCCGAAACACCTGTATTATTATGGAATGGCAATATTGAAAAAGCCAAGAATATAAAGGTGAATGATAAATTAATTGGAGATGATGGAGAATGTAGAACAGTTTCAAAACTAACTAGTGGTATTGATGAAATGTATGAAATATCAAATGGAAATATGGACAATTACATAGTGAATAGTCATCACATTTTAACAGTATATTATTCTGGACATAAATCAATATTTTGGAAAAAATCGTCTGAGTCATGGTTTATGAATTATTTTGATGATAATACAAAAACTGCTAAAAGTAAAAGTATTCGGACAAATAGCTCGGTCGATGGAGTACATAAAAACAAATCGTCTTTAACAAAAGAAGAGGCTTACAACAAGATGTTAGAATTTTCAAAAACAATTCCAGATAATAACATATTTGATATAAACGTTCAGCAATATTTAGCTTTACCAAATAGTACAAAAACACATATAAAAGGAGTAATTAATACAGAAGTTGTTCAATGGAAAGAACAATATTTACCAATTGATCCTTATATATTAGGATTGTGGTTAGGTGATGGAATGAGTGATTGTCATGCTTTTGCTAGTATGGATAGTGAGATTGTTAAATCTTGGGCTATCTGGACAGACACTATAGGATGCGAGATATGTCATGTTAAAAATATCCCCCCTCATGAAAACCATTCGTTTTATATTAGGCGTAGAGGTTCATCGAACGGAAAATCATTATCTATAGGCGACTTGTCACACAATAGCACTATATGTGCTGGATGTATAACTTCAAAACATACATGTAACGCATGCGATTGGACTTTTGATAAACAAGCGGATACGATTCATTGTAATGGAACAAATGTGAATGGACATAATGTTGTGAATCTTAATCCATTTAAAGAGTTATTTAAGAAACATGATCTATATAAAAACAAACATGTTCCAATTAATTATATAATAAATTCAGAGAAAAACAGATTGGAATTGTTAGCTGGTATGATTGATACGGATGGAACATTAAAAAAACAAGAAGATAGTTATAGTTATGAAATATCTCAGTGTGAAAAAAGAAAGCATATACTAGAATCGTTTAGAATTATTGCTGGCTCTTTAGGTTTTAGAGCAAAAATATACGGAAATAGTGGGTTATTTACATTATCCATTACAGGCGACAATATTCATAGAATCCCAGTAAAACTTCCGAGAAAACAAATTACATCTCAAATACGATTAAAAAATACTCATAAAATACACAAAATTGAAATTAAAAGTGTTGGAATGGGACCATTTTGTGGATGGAATATTGATAAAAATGAAAGATTCTTGTTAGGTGATTTTACCATTACACATAATACAAGACTTCAAGGCGGAAAAGATTCAGCGAGTGAAAGATACATATTCACACAATTAAATCCGATTACCAGATACATTTATAGGAGAGAAGATGATGCTGTGTTGGAATATTTAGAGGACGACGGGTTTCCAGTAGAGCCAATGTTTTATGTTCCTATCATTCCCATGATTTTGGTAAATGGTGGCAAGGGTATCGGAACTGGTTTTAGTACGGATATATTATCTTATTCAGTAGATACTCTAATATCCTATTTACAACACAGGTTAAACAGCGAGTCTGTCGAAGATATTAAATTTAATCCCTATTATAGAGGATTTCATGGTACTTGTCAAGAAGTGGATGATAAGAAGTATATAGCAAAGGGTATTTATCAGAAATTAACTGACAGAAAGGTACGAGTGACTGAATTGCCTATTGGTTATTGGACAGACGATTTTAAACAACATATTGAAAATTTAATGGAGGCCGATAAGAATAAAAAGAATAAATCTTTCATCAAAGATTATAATGATATGAGTACAGATACAACAGTTGATATTGAAATTACATTTAACGATCCAATCGACGAAACAATAGATGGAACCAACTTATATAATAATTTTGAAAAACTACTCAAGTTAAATGTGTCATTAAGCACTAATAATATGCACTTATTCAATGATGAGGAAAAGCTAATGAAATTTGACAATGAAAAGGACATTATCGAAAGTTATTATCCGATAAGGTTAAAGTATTATCAAAAGAGAAAGGATTACATGGTGGATGCTCTCAATACGGAATTAATCTTATTGACTAATAAAGCCAGATATGTCCAAGAAACTTTAGACGGAGAAATTGATTTGAGGAAGAAAAAAAAGGAGGATATTCTGGAGTTGTTAAAGAGTAAGAATTATAAGATAGTCGACGATGACAATGATTACAAGTATTTGCTTAAAATGCCAATGGATAGTGTAAGTGAGGAAAACGCGGAACGATTATTAAAGGACAAAGATAATAAAGAAAAAGAATTGGCTGTAATTCAATCAACGAGCATTGAACATATGTGGTTGAAAGAATTGGACGAATTGAAGCAGCAATATGTAACACACACAACAGTCAAATCAAAGAAGATGATAAAAAAATAACAGTAAAAATAACAGTAAAAATATATTCAACAGTATATTTGGAATCGGAATTACATTTTCAAGTGTATTATATATATTTTTTATCAATTATTATGATTTGTCAAGAGACATTCATAATCGTATACATACAAATCAGCAGTTGAATATTTTTTTTGATTTAATTGGTTCTGAACCTTCGCATCCACGTATGTACTATACTGTGAACAAGAACCACAGTTATCTTCATTCGCATAATCTACGACAAGACCAATGTTTTTAGTCTCGCATATTTTCCATCTACCTAACGGAGTCTGTAGATTAGGCGAGGTGACACCCTGAAATACATTTTTGGCGATATTTACAACATTACGAAGATTGAATCTAGTTGAAACCAGCATTTTACTAATAATTATATTTCATACTTAAGACGCAGAACAGATTCAACTTTATATTTATTTTATTCGTTGTTCATGATTTCTTTACATGCATTCAAATTAGGCATGTAAAGAGAGAATAGACAATAATACACTATATCAGTTACACCATTGACAATTTAAAACCAATGTTTTAACTCTAGTGTTTTATTGTTATAATCAGCCTTGACAGGTCTGTCAATCGGTGTATACATATTGCTTACATCGTGTTTGTAGTTAACATATGCTTGGGCCTCACTATATACCTGCTTGACACAATATTCTATAACTAGATCGTTTAGGGCTTTAATTTGCTGCGGGATATTATTGGGTAGATTGGTAGAACTTTGTAAAAAGACGCTTCTCATGATAATTTTTAAAGTATCACAATTTTGATTTCCAATTATATATTGCTGGTTGGACACTTCATATATTCCAGCTCTAATTCCATTTTGAACAATTTCCATGTTTTCTTTGCTAAAATAAGCTCGGGATAAGGTAGAATCAGTAAAATTTCCGATCATTGCGTCATGAAATGTATCACACTGACTGGATGTAGGAATTCTATCATATAACGAAAATTGATTCATATTTGGATCAAGTATATTTAATCTACCGTTTGTGCTTGAACAATTCATTATAATAATTAAGAAGAAAAAATTATATTCCTTTAATTTATATAATGATTAATAATTTCCAAAGGATTGTTTTATTAACGGCTATCGTTATATTTATAATATTTATGATATTCATTGGAATTATACTATATAAAAACAAATATTCGTCCGTGTTTCCACCCATTATTTCATCTTGTCCAGATTATTGGATTGATCAACAAACTGGATCACCGTCATCCAACATAGATACAACAAATAAACAAGTGTGCTCTAATATAAAAAATTTAGGGAATGCGTCGTGTAGCAAAACCATGGATTTTAGTGAAAACTACTGGCAAGGATCAATTGGAGAATGTCGCAAATATAAATGGGCTAAAGAATGTGATCTCACTTGGGATGGTATAACCAATAATCCGAGTAGTTGTAATCAAACGAATTCGGGATAGAACTTGTCTAATGTAAAGTCGATACATACATAAAAATAAAACATACATAAAAACAAAACAATAACAGGTATAATATGGATTCAATTGACATTAATACAATATTAAACAGAAATATTCTCTCCGAAAGTATCAGACAGTTTTTGGTTGAATTTGAAAAAAATAAGCATGATCTTACCTTCAAACGGGGAATTTACATATATGGAAACCCTGGTACTGGTAAAACTGCGTTTGTTGAAAAAATACTAACTGATATGAATTATGATATAATTAAATATGATGCTGGAGACATTCGAAACAAATCAATTATTGATACTATAACGAAACACAACATGTCTGATAAAAATGTATTATCAATGCTTCAGAAAAAGGTTAAGAATATCGTTATTATTATGGATGAAATAGATGGTATGAATAATGGTGACAAAGGGGGTATAAATTCATTGATTAAATTAATCCGTCCAAAAAAAACCAAAAAACAGCGTCTAGAAGAAATCACACTGAATCCAATTATATGTATAGGCAATTATCATATAGATAAAAAAATAAAGGAGTTAATGAAGGTGTGTAGCAGCTACGAGTTAAAAAATCCGACTAACAAAGAAATAGATGCGATCATTTGTAAATTAATACCGAATATAGAGTGCTCTCTAAAAAAAAATGTATTAAACTATATTCAAGGCGATTTGCGAAAGTTAGATTCAGTTGTTAATATATACAACAAGCAAAATGTGATTTTGAAAAATGAAATAATTCAAAATATATTTCAACCTAAAACGTATAATGAAGATAGCAAAAAGATAACTCAGAAGCTTATCAATGGACATTTTGAGTTAAATAGTCATATTCATATAATGAATGAAACAGATAGAACAATAGTCGGTTTGTTGTGGCATGAGAATATTGTAGATGTATTATCCAAATTTCCTATTGAAAAATCTTATCCATTTTATGAACAAATTCTGAACAATGTTTGTTTTTCAGACTATATCGATCGCATAACATTTCAAAAACAGATTTGGCAATTTAATGAAATGAGTTCTCTAATAAAAACCTTTTACAATAATAAATTGTATCACGAAACGTTTACAAAAAAACCAAAGTTCAATCCATCAGAAGTCCGGTTTACAAAGGTACTGACAAAATATAGTACAGAATATAACAATTATTTATTTATTCAGCATCTTTGTTTCACATTATCTATGGACCAAAAGGATCTCTTTGCCTTTTTTTTACAATTGAGGGAGGACAAAACGGAAGAAGACATATTAAGTTTATTAGAAAGCTATGAAATAAGTAAGCTAGATATAAGTAGAATGTATCGATATTTAGATAAATATTCAACACTTGATGCGAATGTTGACGATAATGCGAATGAAGACGACTCTATTTCTAGCGTCATCTAGATATGTATCGTTGAATGTATGTAGTATGATACTATGAAGACCAGATATCGAGACATAAAAGTACACAAATATAATAAATGTATACACAGTTATTATATTTTTTTATTTTTAGTTGGCACCTTTATCAGCCAATCGTAAAAGTAATGTGGTGTTTAATTTTTGTAATGTCGTAATAGATTCTGTCTTGGTGGAGACAATTTGTTTCAAATCCATATTTTCTCTTGAAATTTGTTCATATGCACTTTTTAACATTTGAAGTTGATTGTTTTGTTGTTGTAATTGACTCTGCTGTTGCTTCATTAATTCAACAATTTGAGTATTATTTAATGATATTGGGTCCTTTCCATCTTGATGGATCATAATTTGGCCACTACCTCCAGAGCGTGACATGCTTTCCGCATGTTTGCGTCTAGTTTCTTCTATTTTTATCATTTGTTCTAATACATCTGGTTTCATTATAGGTCGTCCCGGACTATAATGTTCCAATAAACTATCAACCTGGATATAAAAGTCCTTTAATTCTGGTTCGTTTATGAAATAGTCTATGCTCTTTTCAGACTTCTTTACATATTGTGGGTGTGGGTTATCCAACAGTTTACGCTTGTCAAATGTATTGTGCTCATGCGAAAATACTAAAATCGTCTTTCTCGGGTCTAGTTGAACAAATGGTATAGTATAATTTTTTAGAAATGCCTTTTCTTCTGCCAAACAGGCAGCGTCGTCGTATCTATTATCTTCAAGTAGCCGCCTTTTAAACGCAAATGTCCCAGCTGTGCCATGATTTGGGCCATAAGGACCGAATTGGTACATTTGGTTAATATGTTTAAAATATATATATATTTCACTTGCTCCAGCACATAATGCTTTGTCATTTGATTGTAGTGTATCAACCGCATGACTTACACGTTCTGGTGGGTAATAATCGTCATCATCCATATAGACCAATATCTCGCCCTTACTTTTCTCATGTAATAGATTTCTTTTTTTCCCAAGAGTCATTTTTGTATCATACTTAAAATATTTGATATTTGGGTGATCCTTTACTAAATCTTCGATTTTATCTGTCCCGTCGTCTATAATAATCCATTCCATTCTATCCATTGGATAAGTCTGATGGTCAAAACATTTTAACATGGCTGGAATAAATGGTCGGCGGTTAAAAGTTGGTGTACATACACTTACAAATGGAAGTGCGGGCGGGTTACAAGTATTTTCGGTGTAAGTATCGTTGATTATGTCATCAATAGAATCTGTATTGTCAATCAGATTTACATTCGTCGTTGATTTGGATGATTTATTTTTACCCATTGTACATAATAATATTGCGTTGCGTTTATATTAAATTATAAATTATAATGATAAATTGTTAAGTGGTGGCGAGCCAGCGATACATTTATCGACTACCGTTTTTATTGTCCATGTGTAGACAAGTCATTGTTAGAAATATATATGAGAGCTATCAGGGCTACAATAGACGACACGATACTCCATAAAGTTGGTATATATGGTAGATTAACAACAATGGCCCCTATTACGAATAGTAACAACATATAAAAGGAGTTAAATTTTCTATCCATTATCTCAAGTATTTTCGATGGATTTAAAAATACAGGCAATAGAGTTAGCTTGAACATTACCCCAATTGTTTGAATAAAATGTAGGCATACCAGCATTATAAATGTTGGTAAAATCCAACACGTTGTCAATAATCCTTTCCACCCTTGATCTTCATTCCAAAAGAAACTTACTAAATTAACTAACCCCCATATTGTTGATACGATACCTATTATAAGAGGTATTACAATTGGGCCTACAACAAACGGGATAATGTCTGCCATTGATTCAGGCAATAGTCCGCAAGTCTTTTCAAAAAACCGAATAACTGACTTTAAAAAACTTCTTAGCCATACATACGAGTATTTTACTTTGTTGGATATCCAACTATTAACAAAGCTCCCGATTGAACTGTCTTTAGTATTTGTATTATATGGATATCCATAACCAAACATTTGTTCGCCTATCATATTTGTATACATCGAACCTTTTGTAAAATCAATGGGTGTTCCACAAATACCACTTGCCGCCCCCACGCTTCCTCCAACATAATTTTTACTACTACTACCACTACCACTACCACTACCACTACCACTACCACCTTTCTTACTAGAGGTTGCTTCTATTTCAGTTGTATCATTAGAAAATCGCGTGTATGGTTTTTTGTCAGTATCTGTAGGTAAGAACATATCTAAATCTATTCTTGTTAAATAAACAAAATTTGACCCGAACCAGCCTATCACCAGTACTACTAGTAACCATATACCAATTCGAAGAAATGCCATTGCCGCAGTACCAAGTGTACTTTCATTTTTTTCATCTTGATTGTTTTCTTTGTCTTTATTTTGATTTTCAATCGTAGTCATATATATTTGATAAATATAATTATATTTATCAAATATGTAGACAACTTGAGTTGTAAAAACACAACAAGCTACCCTTGTTCTAAACCTGACAATGTGAAACTACATTGATAAGTAAATATTTAATCTGTTTATAAAATATACATGGGTGAAAGAATATTTATTATCGTCGTAACATGCATATTTATCTACCTACTTTACAGACAGTATGTATTTCAAAAAACAATATTTTTTTCTCAACCAGAACCATTTACACCAAAAGAGGTGAATAACATAATCCAGCCTTCGGGTTCTCAACAAATCGGGACTATTAATACAGAGACAAGCTCTATTACCCAAGTTCAGACAGTTAGTAACGGATATACAAACCAGATAATCGATAATCTGAAACCAACTAAGCCCGAACCATTTAGCCATCAAGAAATTGAAACTCTAGGAAATTTTCCTGAAGATGAACAAGAAAAGTACCCCCTTCCGACAAAAGATTTCGAGTATTCAAATAATTATAAATTTACCGTAAAGTATCCATGTCGTCCGTCATCAACTGGTATGTATACAGATTGTGGTGTTTGGTCAGCAAATGATGCCTGGACCGCGAATCCATACAAGGGTTTAAATTGCGAATTGCATAATACAAAAACGCCCAAAATAAATACTAACTTCTCTCAGAATAGATCGTAGTGATCAACATGTGTAAACAGTAGTCCATACGTACAATATTTTACAGGTGTAATAAAATATTATATAATTATATATCGACGATTACCGAGCATACATCAAGCCACAATTTCCACCGACAAATGTAATAACGTTGTATCTCTCTTCATGAATAGTTAGATTGTAGTTATAGTCGTATATTCTCCACGACGGTTTATTAACTCCTATGATTGTACCCGAAGATGGATCACATATTGTATAAAATTGAGCTTCAGGGTCTAATGATGGAGTATAAGTGGTAAATTCCAGTTGAATATCTCTGAACTTGCTCATGTTCATTGCTCCAGATGGCTGGAAATCGAATGGGTCAGTGTGAATCGCAAAGTTATAATTGTATAGTCCATCTGGGGCATTTCCCGAGGTTCGAACATATTTCTCCGCATAATTATAAACCCCTGCGTCTAACACATTTTCTCTATATTTACCGTCTAGTAATATACCAAGTGACAATAAAATATCCTTCTCGTTTTCAGTAGAATAATCTCCAGTGATAAAATATCCAGTGTGTGTGCCATCAATTGGATTGAATCCAGGCCCTATTCCCATTCCGCCTAATTCAGGTATTAATAAACTCCCAGATACATCCGCGAATTCAACATTGTTAGGCAAATATTTGTACGGCCAGTTGCTGTAATTGCTCCATTGATTACGAAGATTAATGTCACTTCTTTGAAAATACCACATCCAAGACGATACCATACCCATGGTATTATCTAGTTTTACGCGCTGACTACCAGTGACATTGAAAAACTTCCAATCGTATATTGACTTAAACAAGTATTTCTGCTCATTTGCGGCAAATATTTTCGATTCTTCCTCTGTCAAAAAACAATAGGTAGATAATAAATGGATGTCAGCGTTCCAGTTTGTTCGCTTGTCTAAATAAGAAGTAGTATTTAACGATATGTCAGGTGGTGGTTGTAGGAATCGATAAAATTGTTGAAGCGAATTATTAAAATTGGGTTGAACATATGGAAAATTATTAACAGAATCTTCTACATCTCTTATAACGATTAATTCTTGAACTGGGCGAATGGTGATATTTATTTCTAGTTCATTATATTGAAGGGCGACAAGAGGAAATGCCATTTTTGCTGCCAGTGTAAACCAAAAATTAATAGGTATATATAATTTTCTCCCTCGTATAGATGGTTCTGGTCCCTGCTGGGCAGTCGTATAATAAGCATTTGGATACGCATTTATGCGTGGTGGCACATTTCCTGGATCATTTAATTCAGGTATATTACCAGTCATATTGTCATATAAATCTTTTTTTACATTATTAAAATCGCGCTGGATCATAGCTAATAAATAGGATCCTGAATATTTATTCAAGGTTTGTCCTCCGACACTGATTTCAACCTCTTCAATCATTTGTGTGCCCAAATTATCAATCCATTTAAATTCATACGGTGCCCAATTAGATGAAATATCTTGAGGTGGATAAATTGGGCTCCAAATAGTTGGCAATTGGACTACTAAATATGTGTCCATTAATAATTCAGCATATCGCTTCATTCTAAATGTAAATTTAGAAGATTCTGTCATTCGCAAGTTACGCAGTCCATCAAAATCGAGTCTAAATTTTTGTAGCCCGAAATTGGTATATTTTTTATATGTCGTTTTAAAAAATGTCTTTGAAGGGTTTCCATTTAAATATACATTTTGATTTCCATAAGCTACTATATTTAATAATCCTCCTGGCATCTATATAGTTATCTCACAATATATATTTAACTTTTTATCATATAATTTATATTTAGTCGACAAATGTCGAAGATAACGTATAAATTTTGTCGTAACATAATATAAGTATGTTTAAGCAAATAACCGACGCAATTTCAAACAATAGCGCGAATTTGAATAAAGCAGATACTGTTAAATACTTAATATATGCATTCATAGTAGTATTAATAGTTGGTCTGGTTGCTTATATTCGTAATAAAATTCAGTTGAACCAAGCAAATTGTGATGCGCTTTCTAAAATTTACACTGGTTTTCCCAAATTGTCCTCATTTAACCAAAACGACGCGGCATACGGGTATTTATTGAGGGATTACTATATTAAAACAGCATACAATTGTTGTTGTGGTGGGCAATTTAAAAACGATTATGTAAATGTGTGTGCGCTTAAAACTTGTATCGCTCAAGGAGCGAGGGTATTAGATTTTGAAATTTATTCTCTCAATGACAAGCCCGTCATAGCCACGTCAGTTGTAACAAATAATTTTCACACAAAAAGTATGTATAATCAAGTAGATTTTAAGGAGGCGTTGGATATTATAAATAACTACGCGTTTAGTAACGGTTCTTGTCCTAACCCGAATGATCCACTTCTCTTACATTTTCGAATTCAAAGTAATAATGACAAAATCTATAAAGAAATGGCTGATATGATTTATAATACTATCGGATCACGAATATTAGACAAAGTGTATAGCTACCAGTATTCGGGATATAATTTAGGAGCAGTTCCATTGAAGGAATTTATGGGTAAGATTATTATTTCAGTAGATCGATCAAACCCTCTATTTGAAACAACACCTTTAAATGAGTATGTTAACATGTCATCTAACTCAATGTTTTTTAGAGCATCTCGGTCATATGATATTAAATTTGCCCCTGACTCCAACGAACTAATAGAATATAATAAGAAATATATGACAATAAGTATGCCTGATGTCAGCGTATATGATACAAATGTAGACGCCTCCTTACATATGAAATATGGCGTTCAATGTGTTGGTATGTGTTTTCAAAACTTTGATTCTAATATGGAGTATTATGATATGTTTTTCGATAAAACCGGTCACGCGTTTGTGTTAAAACCAGAAACATTACGATATGTCCCAGTAACTATACCCAAGCCAACCAAGCAATCGCCAGAAAATTCGTATACAACTAGAACAACAACGACTGATTATTATTCGATTAGCGTATAGTTATACGATTCCTCTCTATAATAACCATATGAGTATATGAAACAACGACAATCGTTTCTGTATAATATTTTCTACAAATACTATATAGAGTTCTCAATGAATAGTTGTAATAAAAAAATGACCTTGGAAGAGAAGGAAATGTCTATCATGCGAGCTGCTATTGATATCGCTGAAAAACGCAAAGGTCAGCAAACAGTTAGCGATCCAGACGTCAAAAAAATTATTTCTATTTTAGAAGATTTTCTAAAAAAGAAACGTCTCGTTTGTTATGGTGGAACTGCGATCAATAATATTCTTCCTTTAGAAGATCAATTCTACGATAAAAATGTCGAAATACCAGACTATGATTTCTATTCGTCAAATGCGCTCGAAGACGCGAAAGAGTTGGCTGATATTTACTATAAGGCTGGGTTTCAAGAAGTTGAAGCAAAATCGGGTGTCCATCATGGAACTTATAAAGTATTTGTAAATTTCCTGCCTGTAGCGGATATTACATTTTTAGAAAAATCACTTTTTCGACGCGTACAAAAAGATGCGATACGTGTGTATGGTATTTTATACTGCCCTCCTAATTTTCTAAGAATGAACATGTACTTGGAATTATCTAGACCCTCGGGTGATATTAGTCGATGGGAAAAAGTTCTAAAACGGCTGCTCCTTCTTAACAAAAATTATCCATTACGAGGAAAACACTGTGATCCAAAAGAATTTCAGCGACAATTTGAGAAGAATGATCGCAACAAAGAAGAACAGTTGTATTACGTTGTACGAGATTCGTTTATAGACCAAGGACTCGTTTTTTTCGGAGGTTATGCTAGTTTTTTATATTCGACTTATATGCCAGCGAAACAACAAAAAATCTTTCAAAAAACCCCAGACTTTGATGTATTGGCAGAAGAACCGGAACAAGCGGCTATAATGTTAAAGGAAAGATTGGAGGATTTTGACTATACCGGTATAAAAGTTATCAAGCACGATGGTATAGGTGAACTCATTGCGCCACATTTCGAAATAAAGGTTAAAATTAATAATATAGAAGAAACGATTGCGTTTATATATAAACCACTGGCATGTCATAGTTATAATGTGATAAAAAAAGGTAACAAAACAGTTCGAGTAGCGACGATTGATACTATGATCAGTTTTTACTTTGCATTTTTCTATAGTGATCGCGATTATTACGATGAAAACAGAATCTTGTGTATGGCACAATATTTGTTTGATGTTCAACAACGTAATCGATTACAGCAAAAAGGGTTGCTTAAGCGTTTTAGCATAAACTGTTATGGTAAACAAGAAACATTGGAAGATATGAGAAATACCAAGGCCGAAAAATTTAAAGAATTGAAAAATAAAAAAGGGTCTCGAGAGTATGAGTCGTGGTTTTTGCGTTATATCCCATTTGAAGTAAAAAATGAAAAGGATGCAAAAAAACTTAACAAAGGACTAAAAATGACGAAAAAGAGACCCGCTGTTAAAAAAAATATGACCATCCGGAAGAAAAACAAGAAACGACCAAATTTACTTGGATTGTTTCCTGGTCTGTAAATGTCCAAATGTATACATATTCTTCATATATTGACATCTATATGAAGAATATTACTACCCAAGTATAACCATTCTATATACTTATATAGAGAATCATATCACGCCATAGATTTTTAAAAATGGCTACATTCTTTTTAACAATGGCTACGTTCTTCCAGTTCGATGGTATTATGTAGTCCAATTGAAGTCCGATCCCTAATATATATACCAGAATCGTGTATATACTTTCCCTCATGCGAAACAATATAATATCAATAATTCCCCAATCGTTTACATAACTACACATGTTGTTTGGTTTATTTGTATTAAAAAAATTATGCGCGTCCATTAATCCTTCGAATACTCGCGGGTAAATATTATGCTCATTCTTTATATATAGCATCTTCTTTATTTTATCCCAACTTTGTAAGTTTATAAACAAAATTTTTCGCTTACCTTCACGTTTCTTGAACATGTATGGAAATGCGCCATCTATACAACCGTCATCGTCGGTAATATTTCTATCTATAATATAGGGTACATACAATGATTTTAATACACATTCCAACAAGTCTTGTTTTGATTTGTAATGTTTCTTTACAATTTGTTTACCTTTTCTAGCATCAAAATATGTCAAATAAAACCGTCCATTCAAATGTTTCAGGTCGTTTTCGACGACGATTTCATTAAAACGTGTTTTAAACACATTTACAAATTTTTTTAAATCTTGGTGCCTCCGCAGATATTTAAACGCATCTTTACATACATCTAGTGCCATTTCCAGTTTATTTAAAATAAATATAAGGCCTAAAACTGCTCCTATGCTACATCCGGATACTCGTTTAATTCGTATATTATCTATTTCTTCTAGTTCCTTCAAGTAAAATAAACATCCTATCATATATAGACCATTAAATGCCCCTCCGTCTAACACCAAGTCTATTTCAGAAGGTATGTTCGCCTTTGGAATATTTTCGATCAGGCTTGTAATATAAGTGTTTAAAATCATTTTTATCTATGTAATGTTAGTTAAGAATAGAAATCTAAAATATTTACACATACCATATGGAACGACCTTCCTGGCAAGAATATTTCAAGAAAATAGCAGAATATACAGCGGAACGATCTCCTTGTCAACGATTAAAGGTCGGCTGCTTGTTGATAAAGGATAATCGTATCATATCTCAAGGGTATAATGGATTTTTACCTGGTGCCCCACATAGATCTATGATTGTGAATAACCACGAGCAAGCTACTGTACATGCTGAACAAAATGCTATCACAGATTGTGCTAAAAGAGGTGTTAGTACGAATGAAAGTGACGCATATATCACTCATTATCCGTGTGTAAATTGTATGAAATTACTATGCGCCTCTGGCATAAAAAATATATTTTACATTCACGAATATAACAATGATCCACTTGTTGAATATTTTTTAGAAACATCTAATATTGAACAAATTACAAAAATCTAACTAGTTTTCCTCGAATATGTTATTTTGAATCAAACTATACGCCGCTTGTTCTAGTCGGTCCAAGCGAGCTTCATACAGTGTATTCGCTATATTTGATGGTAATTTAGTTTCCAGCTGGTCCAATCTATCCTTTATCTCTATCATCAATTTATCGCTTTCATCATCATGCATGACTATATGAGCATCTCTTTTTAATACAGGTTGTTTAAGTAGGTAGTTATGTCCGTCGACAACCGAATCTATTATATTTAGTCGGTATATCATTTGTGTTAATTTATGAAACTGATCTAATTTTGTTTCATAAATTGATTTATTAACGATATCACTTATATTTTCGTCCTCGTATTTACTATTATTCATTTTATGGATATATCATACTGTAATATACTTTTTATACCATTTCATGTAAATGTATATATTCCACGGTGTAAACAAAAATGATTTGTTAGCCAGTTAAATGTTTTGTAAATGAATAAGTGTTTTAGAAATAATATAATATAGAACACCGAAAAATAGACTGTTCAGAATATATCCAGTTAGATTTGGGTTCCCGTCTTTATTAAAGAGTGATGGCAGGATTGCGAGGAATTTACTTCTCACGATCGGTAATTGAAAAATGAAATACAATAGTCCTATTATAATTGGTATTTGGAACTCATCGTACAATACTTCTAAAGAATCTCTCGACTTGTTTTGATTCATTCGTCTAGCTAGAATTTCTTGTTCGGTATCATTGGTTTGAATATAGTCTTGTTGTTCGAGCTGCGGAACGAAATTTGGTTGTACTTGTTCATCGGCAAAATGAACCGTGTTATTGGGTATATCACGAGATGGTAAACTAGTTGCGCCACTAGCACTTGCTTGCTGAATACCAGTAATGAATTCATTCATAGTTTTTTGATCATTTATATTGCCTGGTTGTTGTTGTTGTTGTTGTGGTTGTTGTTGTTGTTGGGGCTGTTTGTTATTCACATTATCTACAATAGGAGTGTACTGTGGGTTGGATTCTCGTGTATGTAAGACAATATTTTGAGCACCTCCCGCAATTGGGTCCGTAGGTAAGTCGGCTAAATTCGTAGTATCAGACATATCTAATATATTAGAAAGATTCATAGAAAATGATCTTTACGCAAAATCAACATTTTTTTTGTTGATATCACAGACTATAGAAGTCATTTCATATTGAAAACATTCCTCACCATATTTATACGATTTCTTCTTAATATCTTCCAAACTTGGAGCTTTAAACGACAAACATTTCACTCCCTCACATGTTTTTGTAAATAGCGTTGCTAAACCTAGGCCCAATAAAATGGAAATAATTACTTTTCCTGATTCAGTGTGAAAAAATCTTTTAAGTTCCATATAATATATATTTATATTTGAATTGGAATGATTTCTACATCATTCGAACACTTGACTATGTTTTGTTTTAACTGGAAGCAATTTTGCGTTTTATCTCTAAACTGAAATAAAGATTCGTTGTCGTGTGTTGGATAGACGACGATAGATTTTTTTGTTGGATCTGAAATATACACATAAAATAGTCCAAATATCAGACTTGCTAAAAACACCGGCAAGTTTATAAACGACATGCCTCTATATACTATACTTACAGTAAATATTCTGAACGCTCATCATTTTCGGAAACATTCCCTACTTTTGGTTTTGTAGCGGTTGTATTATAGTCAGTTCCGATTATATATTTGATTACTTTTGGGGGGTCAAACTCATACATTAATTCACTTATACCATACGGATTTCGTCGCAAGTGATAGGTACCATCTCTATCATCAAATTCAACAGCTTCGTATGTATACTTTAGTTTACGAAGGTCCATCAATATCGGTTGAAGTTCATCTCGATAGAGAGAAATGACATCTTTAATTAACTGGATATTGCCAGTCTCATCAAATTCTCTAATTGTATTTTGAATGGTAGACACCTTATTGTAAAAGATAGACATTTTTGCATTTATCTCTGACTTATTTCCTAGATTGGTCAAATTGTTAATATAGAGAGTTTTGTATGTAGCCAAAGCCTCTAAATCACCAGCAATATCTGCTTTTAGGCGTTTGAACTCTTCTAGAACAACAGATTCACTTTTATAATTAAACACCAAATCTAATTTTATTTGTATTATTTCAGATTTGTTATCTGAAACGCCACTATCATACACATCTACTAAGTCGTCTAAAAAGATATATTTGCCTCGATTTATTTTGATGTCTAAATTACATGGGTTCTTTATATCGCCACAAATAGCACCTAATATGCCATCTTTAATAGAGAATATAGTTCCAACTCTTCGTTTACAACTAATACAGGCGATTTGTTCCTTTTGAAACATGTCTTGCTTTTGTTTCATCGTTTTAAGATTATCATCCTTAAGGATTTTATTAACATAGTTTTGTTTTTTAGTATCATAATCATTTTTTAATTTATAAAATTCATTCAAGGCTTCTAAAAAATTCATAAAGTCTATTATACTTTATTGGTATATTTTTCTATTATAGAATTGAACTTCTGGATTATTTTGCCAGGTAGGTAAATCTGTCATGAGATCGCTTACTTGATTTTTACGGTAATCTTGCATAAATCGAAGCTTATTTAAAATATACTCCTGCTGTTTTCGTTTATTTTCTTCTTGAAGTCTGTGGTCATTTTTTCTAGTATATTTGAAATATAATGTTAAACAAACTACAACGACAAATGCCAAAAATAGTCCTAAATTATAAAGAAAATTGTAATACTTTACTTTTAACCCGTGGCACTGTTCTAGTGTCGAACTTAAGAAATATTTAACTCCTGGTTCAATTAATCGAGGTCGAATGTTTTGAAAAGCATCCATTAAAATATAAACTTATTATTTCAAATTAAATTATACTTAATAATTATATGGGAACTGGAAGTCCGACAACATCGATCATATTTTTTATAGCATTAACTTTAGTCTATTCTTTGTTTAAGTACAAAATAAATAAACCGCAGTTGGTTAAACTCGTAACAATTCTATATTTTGTATTGCTGATAGTAGGTCAAATATTTTTTAACTTGGCTCTTAGCAAAGATATATGTGGCTCTTCACAAGCGAGTGTTGCTATATGGGCGACCCTTGGACCATGGATGTTCATTTTTGGAACAATATACGTACTATTGATCATATTTCCTACCTGGTTAGAACCATTTTCAAACACATTTGGGTATTTTTTTACATACATTACAGGAGTAAATGGATTTTTGAAAAGTATATTAATTGATAAAAACCTAGCTAAGTTACAACAAAACGAATCGGCTGTCGTATCAGCACTAAACAATGTTTATGCTGACAAGTCACTATTGATCAATTCAATGACCGAATCTAATCTGCCGTTATGGTGGGAAAATATGAAAGCTGGTGGTATATTGAAGCCAAATACGGGAGGTATAAATGGTGACGCGTACAACGAATTACTTGGTTATGTCAAAATGAAGGCAGGAATATCTGAATTTATATGGTACATGTTAACAGGAGTGTTGGTTTCATCTGTCAGTTACAACTACATTTTAAATGTAGGGTGTACCCAGACCGCGGAAGAAATGGAAAAACGTCATAACGAATATCTAGCACAAGAAAGCAAAATTTCGGATGCTCAAAAAGAAACTGGTAGTAAACAAATTGTATATAAAACATACGAATAAAGAGCGAGTTATAGGAAATCATGTAAATCTAGGAATTGTTATGTAATACAATACTAGCAAATATGAAATGATTCCTAAAATTATACTCAATAGCCAAACGGGTAATATCGTTTTTCGCTTGTGTCCTAAACCAAATTCTCGTAAACTTCCATTACTATTATATAAAAACCCAGGTTGTACGTAATTCAACAAAGCAAATAAGAGTAAAAACACGATTATGGCAAAACTATTAATATTATTTCGAACAAACATATAATTCATTTATATACTATACTTATAATATTTCAATTACTGTAATTTATTTTATTTATATAAATTATAGTAATGATGAATCAATCCGACGGATTTTTTAAGAATTCCTTTGCACCTTTAGGACGCGAATACTGTGACTATTTTTTTTACTTATCTGTAGTTAACTTTGTTCTCCTTCTGTATATATTGCTTTCTGCTACGTATATATTCTTGTTCGATAAGAAGAGGGATGGCATTTTTCAGGTTATACTGGTCGCGCTGCCAACATTTATAGCGTACTTCACTAATAGACTATTGTATTCCATGTGTACAGGCTCTACACAGATGTAACCAACAACAATTGTATACCCATTATAATATCAGATACATAACAATCAAATAAATTATATTCCATATCATAAGTTATTTGTATGTAGCCTTAATGTCAGTAGTCAAATATGTATTTTTTCCAATTGCACGAATAATCTTATTGGTTTCCTTTTCATCGGTCTCAATGCTTGTCATAGAATTGAAAACTAGTCGAGTCATTCTTGTTTGCAAATTCTCGTCTCTATCCCATCCATGATTCGCATCCTGCCATTTATTTAATGATGTCCTTTGTTTAAGGGACAATTTTTTAATACCTTGAAGCAGTAATATTAATTCGTTGTCTTTCTCCCACACATCGTTATCCTTTATATACATGGTTTTTCTAGATGGATCAGTACAGTGAATAGGTCGTTGTAGGATATCCATATTATTTAGCCCATTCACAACCATTGTAGTAATCGTCTTTGTTAATCCGTTTTCTATGGTATTATCATATGTCTCATTTGTGATTGGAAGAGATTCGATAAAATCGGTTAAATTCATCGCATTTTTACAATGCTCATTTAGAAACATGTTAATGTTAAACTGATTGTTATTTGTAGTATTGCTCGTTATATTATTATTACTATTCGTATTACTTCCCTTGATATGAGGAATAATATCTATAAAGGATTTTTGAATCTCCTTATTTTCTTTCAATAACAATAATACGAGTTCCTTAAAATCAGCTTGATTGTCTTTAGATAATCCAATATTTTGATCCATTACATTTGTTTCGATACCTTCCTTTTTCAAGCAGATATGTTTATGCCTCCAAAGAGAACTTCTATGATTAAAATCCTTTCCACAACGACACATATATTTACATGTGCTCTTTTTTTGGCATTTTTTAATGCCAGACGGTAATTTGTTACCATCGGCACCAAAATGTGTAGCATTTTGTAGCATAAATGTAGCATTTTGGTGTTTTCTAGTCAATAAATGTTTGTCATAGTTACTTTGCTTGCTACATTGAAAGTAACAAGATTCGCATACAAATATTTCGGCATTTTTTAATGCCGAAAGTGTAGCATTTGGTAGCATATATATGCTACAGATAAAAATGCCTAAATCCTTTTCGTATAAATATTATTTTTTTGTCATAACAAATTTTTCGTACCTGAAATAAAATTTACAGCATTATGGTCTAAATCACTTTTTCACCAACTTTTCAAATCGTAAATCCAATTTTCAAAAATCAACACAAAAAGACTGTGTGTAATTTTGAAAATTGGAAAATCAATTTGAAAAACATGAAAAAAGTAAAAGACCTACATTCTTCGTATACAGACCAGGAAAAAGCAATACGAAACATCCATTACATGATGTAGTGTATCGCCTACATCATGTAATGATTTATCTATAACATATATTTAAATCGTCGTCTTGACATGAAGGTATTATAGTAGGGTTTATCCTCGAAATTCCAGAAATCGACTTTTTGGAGGATTGATTCATCGGAAAGCGCTGATAAAATAAGTGAGTTCTTACTATATTTTTGGCGTGTAGTTTATTCGAGTTGACCATATTGTTTTTTTGTATCATGATCTAAATATACATTTTTGCTAATCGCTCTAATGATCTTTCCAGTTTCCCTTTCGTCACTTTCTATCGATGTCATAGAATTGAATATTAATTTAGTCATTCTTGATT
>OCVQ010000736.1_pt1 | contig 28118 bp, 23 predicted proteins | sample 1539061 | NCBI WGS metagenome assembly OCVQ01 (sample SAMEA3355526, study PRJEB22509) | marine metagenome | biome: marine; feature: river plume; material: water | place: USA | collected 2010-08-08 | depth 0.5 m | reverse complement strand
CGCCGCCACGGCAGGCGGCACATTTAATCTGAACGATGGGAGTGCCATCGTTGCCACGTCCATCACTGGGCCATCAGCGACCAGTGCAGCAGTCACGGTGCTGTATTCTGGTTCTACCTCGGCCTCGGTGACCGCCTCGGTTGCAATAACGGCAGGGATAATAAATGGACAATGGGCAGTGCGTCACGCTGGCACTGGCACTCTAGCCATCGTAGGGAACTGCAATGGGGGCGGAGGAAGCGGTAATGCTGGACACGCTGTTTATTTGAGCGGCACTGGAACGATTAACATCACGGGCAACCTCGTTGGTGGAGTTGGCACGATAGGCCCAGACAACCTCGGAGGGACGGCAGTGGTCAATAAATCGTCTGGAGCAGGGATAATTAACATCGTCTCCGGCAATGTCACGGGAGGTTCTGGCTCAAGCTACGGCATCGCCAATATCACAGGCGGTGCTGTGAATGTCTTAAATGGCAATGTCACTGGAGGGACGGGCATTTATGGCATTGTCCAATCGGGCGCGGGTTCCGTGTCTGTCACAGGAAATATATCCGCAAGCCCGACTGCCATTGGATTATTTGCCTCGGCTGGGACGGTGACCGCGAATGGCACATTCACCGCTCTCAATGGATTTAATGCGATTTCATACAGCGGCCAGCTAGTGAGAGCAAGTGGCAGTTTCATCCACAGCGTGAACGGCACTATCCCAATCAATGCCGCTCGGATCAATCTTTTAACAACGCCGACCGTTTCCAAGACCCGCTACGCGCTAAACGGCACTTCGACTTACGTTGACATGTTCACCGCCGACAACTCGCTCGGCCAAGCGGCAGTCGCCGATGTCCGCAGCGGCACGGTCTACGCCAGCGGAAATCTGACAGGCACATGCGCAGTCCCAGCCGCAGGCTCGGTCGCGCTCGGAGTCCCTGTAGGGTCCGGCACTGGCACGGCAGTCCTCACCGCCGCCGCGATCCGCACCGAGTTAGCTGTTGAGTTGGCTCGTCTCACGCAGTGTTCTACAGTGGCAACAACTGGAGATCAAATCGCAGCGGCGTTTAATTCGCCATAATTGTAGGATGATTTTAACAAATTCCAGCGCAGCAAAAGTGGGGGCAAGCAATGTAAGTGCAATAGCATCTTCGACGGCATTGTTTCGTCAATTCATGTGCTACATAAGCACAACTATTTCCACTGCAATTACTGGCACAACGGGGCTTATTAAAAACGGGATCGGTGGACTTACGCTATCTGGAGTATGCAACTATACTGGGCCGACTCAAATCAACGCTGGATCGCTTGCCATTACGAATGCCTCGACACTGAATGGAGTTATTAGCGGAGCAGGATCGTTGACGAAAAGCGGTTCATTTGCCGTAACGATTGGAGGCAACAATACCTATACGGGAGGAACTTTATTTTCACTTGGGACGATAACATTTGCGTCTGGCAATGCGTTTGGAACTGGGCTTTTTACCGCGCAAACAGCATCTCAAATAATCACAGGAAACAATGTAACTCTGCCAAATAATTTCCAGATAAATGCTGGTGCAACAATGCAATTTCGCACCTCTGGAGCCAACACAATAACAGTCACAGGCAATATTACTAATAGTGGAAATCTAAATAAAACAGGGAATGGATATTTAGATTTAACTGCGTCAACGCTTACGTATACAGGATCGACAACCATCACGGGTGGATTTATCCGCGCATCCAAAACCAATGGAGCATCAACCGCTACAGCAACATTTCAATCCGCTGGACTTTCGTTGGTAGTTTCATTCAATGTTGCCCCTCCATCTGGAATAACAACATTTCGATTCTTCCAAGGAACTACAACCCAAACTTATGCAACTGTTACTTTGGTGGGGCTTCCCGTTGGATCAACAGCAATTTATACGTCAGCAACATCAACACTTACTGTAACAGTACCATGATAATTCCTCCAAACGAAAATGGTTGGTCGTATGATGACTCTACAGGCAAATGGAAATTGGTCTATGCTGACAAAATAATTATCTTTTACGAAGAAACCAACGTGTCAATCGCAACTCAAAGCACATTGTTTGTAGGAACGCATGAAGAGTGCGAAGAACAGATAGCCAAAGAAGGGTTATCTTGGCCTGTTGAGGTTGAGATAAGCACTTGACAAAAACGCAATTCAACGATTAATAATAAACTATGGCACTCACATTTAACCCATTTACTGGCAAGCTAGATTTCACTGGAAGTCAAGCAACCGCAGCAATTGGATCGACTGGTGCTACGGGGCCATCTGGAGGCCCAACTGGAGCCACTGGAGCCACAGGCCCAATCGGTGCAGGAACTACGGGGGCTACGGGCGTTGCAGGAAATAACGGGGCTACGGGAGCCACGGGGGTGGGATTGCAAGGCAGCACGGGAAGCACTGGCATTTCAGGAAATGACGGCAGCACGGGGGCAACTGGAATCCAAGGCCCAACACCTTGGGTTCTACCAGCAACAGTATATGACAATGGGTTTTCTTACAACCTTGGTGCAGCAGTCACTTTTCAAGGTGGGTATTACTATAGAACTGGCAACCCACTAAACCCCGGCTATCCTCCAACACCCGGATCAATTAATGCTTCATGGACACCAGTTGCTGATGGTGGTGCTACTGGGCCAGATGGTGCTACTGGCGTTGGAAGTCAAGGGAGTACAGGATCCACTGGCATTGACGGAGCCACGGGCAGCACGGGAGTACAAGGAAATGAAGGGAGTACAGGAGCCACAGGAATCCAAGGAGATGTTGGAGCCACGGGCAGCACGGGAGTACAAGGAGATGTCGGTAGCACTGGATCCACTGGCTTACAAGGAGATGTCGGAAGCACGGGTGCGACTGGCTTGCAGGGAGATGTCGGAAGCACTGGGGCCACTGGTTTGACTGGGGTTAGAGGGGCCACGGGAAGCACTGGCGTTGCGGGAAATGACGGCAGCACAGGGGCCACGGGTCTAACTGGTTCTGGTGGAGCATTGGGGTATTATGGCTCATTTTACGACTTAACCGATCAACCATTGGTTAGCACAACAACGGAACAAGTTATTTCAATTGGAAGCACATCAGAACAAAATGGCGTAACGATTGTAAATGGTGATGAAATCACTTTTGCCAATGCAGGAACATACAGTCTCACTTTTTCTGTACAAGTTACAAATCTGGCTAACTCTGTTGAAAAGGCAACATTCTGGCTAAAGACTAATAATGTTGATTATCCTGATTCAGCCACAGAAATTGATTTGCAACCCCGAAAAGCAGCAGGGAATCCCAATCGTCAAGTATTGACTATCAACTATGTTGCAACAGCGGTAGCAGGACAACAAGTTCAACTTTATTGGTCTGGGACAAGCACTGATTTAACTGTTGAATCGTTGCCAGCAGGAACATCTCCTGTTTCTCCAGCAGTCCCATCTATTATTTTAACTGCTGTGCAAGTGATGTATACACAGCTTGGGCCTACTGGCGCAAGCGGAGCGACTGGAGCCACGGGAGTTACACCAGCAAATATTGTTCTTTCGGATACAACGGGTCTAACAGGGGCAACACAACTGACCAATCTTGTTGAAATCACTCTAACTGGATACAATTTAATTGTGACTCCAGACCCAAACACACTGTATGTAATTGTTGGCCCATAATTAAAATGAACGATAACGCAACAAGTCACGGATTAATGGGTACTGTCATATCGACAACAGGATTTATAATTTCAATGTTACCAGAAATAGAAGCGTCAATTAGAGTGACTGGCGGACTCATCAGTATTGTTGCTGGTGTCCTAACGTGCATCTACATGACCAAACAAATAATCAAAAAATGAACGCAAAACAAATAGCATTAGCAATGATAGTAATATCATTTATGTTTTTGGGAATGGCATTCTTAACGGGTTGTGCTGGATTTAAAAATCCTAGCGTATGTCTCAAAACGGACTACGGTACATTCTGTTACGAACTACCAGAAATCAAAGGACTTAAAAAATGAAAAACCTACTAAATACACTACTCGAAAAACTTAGCGAGAACTCAACATGGCGCGGTATTATTCTGATTGCTACGGCAGTTGGGGTAAAGATCGAACCAGAACTCCAAGAGTCTATCATTGTCGCAGGACTAGGACTTGTTGGATTAATCAACGTCATCCGTAAAGGCTAATGGTTCCAAACTCCCGACCGCAGCAAGCTAAGGAGAAGACGCTCTCGATGGTAATCAAATCGGGAATCGTTGATCGTGTTGCTTTGGTCGGCATCCGTGGATATTACATGGATAGTATGGGAGTTAAAGGAAAGAACGACCGAGGTATCTACGATGATGCGATTATACTTTTATCTCCTTCTGTTCATGCTACTTTCAATGCGAATACTGATCCGTCAGTTCACAAGAAGGGTATCGCGGTTCTCAAAACGGGCATTCATAGGTTTCGTAAGGGGAATCATGGCATTAGTAAACCCGGAGGCGGCTACCCTGCGCTTCGACCTTCTAACCCAAAGGAAGAACTGCCAGTCACGCGGGATGGGATTGGAGACGATATGGGAATCGCTATTAATATCCACAAGGGAGGATACAATACGACCTCCTCGCTGGGTTGCCAAACGATCTACCCGCCGCAGTGGGACGGATTCATCAATTTAGTCTACTCAGAAATGACTCGATACGAGCAAAAAACCATACCATACTTACTAGTCGATCATACATAAAGATTATACATAAATGGCAAATATCACGCACAAGTGGAAAAAAGTCCTAGCAGTTAGTTGTTCACACGCCCGTTATTGCGACAAAGAATCGCTAGATGCTGTTTTAAAATTCAAACGTGATTTCAAGCCTCACACCACCATTCATTTGGGTGACTTTGTCGATTTAACAAGTCTAATGGCAGGAGCAAAGGGGTCTAGCGAAGCTGAACCACTTATTCCAGACATCGACACGGGGTTGATGCACTTGAAAATGCTAGGTGCTAATGTTGTGTTGTGTGGCAACCATGAAGATCGAGCGTGGAGATTGCAATCCAGCAACAATGCGGTTGTGGCTCATGCTGCATATAAGATAGTTGAAGCTATTGAAAACTGCTGCAAGAAACTCCGCGCCCCACTGCTTCCGTGGGAGGGTGTATTCCAGATGTATAACCTCGCTGATATTGGATTCCAGCATGGTGTTCTTTACAACGAAATGGCTGCCAGAGACACCGCAGAAGCATTCTGCAATGGTACTAGGAGGAAGGTTGTCTTTGGGCATACCCACAAGGTTGCAATGCAGTCTGGACGAAATCTAGTTGGTGGAACTGGATACAATATTGGTTCTCTGACAAAAAGATCCTCGATGGAGTATGCAAAAACCCGCCGAGCTACCCTTGCATGGACGAACGGATTCCTGTGGGGTGAGTATTGTGAGGAACTGAACCAGTCCTCGTTACACATCACGTCACGCGAACAAGGTCAAATGTGGAGATTGCCATGACCCCAAACGATTTCCTTAGAATTCTACTTAACGCAAGTAATAAATGCACAGATCCAGCACCAAAAGGATGGTATTCTAAAAACGAACTTTGCAAAGTTTGGAACATTAAAAAAACTGCGTGTAAAGAAAGAATTACATCAGGAATAAAGTTAGGTTTGATTGAGAGAAAAGACTTCTATATTCCAAACGTAAATGGGACGCTATTTCCTGTCCCTCATTATTATTTTTTAGATAAAAAGAATAATAAGCGAAAATTTATTTGACAATAACAACAATTAACTTTATTTAAAACAGATTATGTCTTGTGGATGCAACCAAAAATCGAATTACGAAAATTACGTCAATAATTGCTTCGATGATATTGGCGCGACTGGAGCCACTGGTCTTCGCGGAGCCACTGGTGCTGGAAGCACGGGAGCCACTGGTCTTCGCGGAGCCACGGGTTTAACGGGATCCACTGGTAATCAAGGATCTACGGGCGCAAGCGGATATGGATCGACTGGGGCCACGGGTTCCGCTGGGGCCACTGGGCCAGTGGGATCGATTGGGCAGACGGGAGCCACGGGAGTGCAGGGTATTCAGGGTATCCAAGGGGCCACTGGTCTTCGCGGAGCCACTGGTGCTGGATCAACTGGAGCCACAGGTCTTGCTCCTAGAATTACTGTTCAATCATTTACGGCACATGACATTTCTCTTGGAGTTAAAACATTTTACTACACGTCAACAGACATTGGATTTATCGTTGGATCAAGGGTTCGTGCAGTTGCTAATTCAGCATACCCTTACGATTGGATTGAAGGCATCGTTGAAGAAGTTTCTAGTTTGTTTGTGCGAATCAATTGCGACAAATCACAAGGTGCTGGCAATTTTGCTGATTGGGAAATTGGTCTAACTGGAGAAGGTGGGCAAGGGGCCACGGGAGCAAGTGGTGTTCAAGGAGCGACTGGAGCCACTGGTCTGCAAGGATCCACGGGTGCGGGAACCACAGGGGCCACGGGCGTTATTGGTTTGACGGGAGACATGGGTTCGACTGGGCCTCAAGGGGTGCAAGGCATTCAAGGAATTCAGGGTATCCAAGGGGCCACTGGACTTGTGGGAGACGCTGGCGCGACAGGTTTAACTGGAGCCACGGGTGAGGGAGCCACTGGTGCAACTGGCTTGCAAGGCGCAACAGGCCCAAGCGGAGGCCCAACTGGAGCCACAGGATTGCAAGGGGCCACGGGAATCCCCGGTCAATCGTCTACATTTTATAATTATCAAGCGGACGCGAATGCTATTTCTGGAGTTCCAACAAATGGACATTTGTTTTGGGATAATTTAACTCAAACATCAGCAACAACAATCGTTCTTTCTCACCTCGATTCCTTGGGAAATGACATCGATGTATTTTTTCCATTATTCAAGACTGATGATTCATTTGTAATACAAGATCAAGGAAATTCTAACAATTTTCAAACTTGGAAAATTTCAGCAACACCTACAGTTGTTTTAAATAGTTATATTTCTATTCCAGTAATACTAACTACATCTGGAGGAACTTCGCAATTCACAAACAATCATCAGATTATATTTGCAATTGTCTCGTCTGGATTGGTTGGTTCGACTGGGGCCACAGGCCCACAAGGATCCACTGGAGCGGGATCCACAGGGGCCACGGGAGTCCAAGGAGATATCGGAACCACAGGGGCCACTGGGCCTGTTGGAGATGTGGGTTCGACTGGGCCTCAAGGAGTGCAGGGCATTCAGGGCATCCAAGGTGACATTGGAGCCACGGGGCTACAGGGAGCCACGGGTATCGGAAGCACAGGGGCAACTGGCATCGGAACGCAAGGTTCGACTGGAAGTACTGGTGTAGGGACTCAAGGTAGCACTGGAGCCACTGGCGTAGGGGTTAGCAGCGGGGTATTTTGGGTATTTCAAGGGGATGGAACAACAAGAACTTTTACATTGACTGGAAATACAAGCGGAAGTCTTGTCTCTGCATCGTACATTGTAGCCATGGGAGGGCAATTTATAGCCCCAACCTATTATACAATCAATAACGTATCTCCAAGAACAATTACATTAAACTCCGGTTTTGCTTCTCTCGCACAGGTATGCATTATTCAATTATAAGCAATAAACAAACTAATTATGTCTTGCAACAATAACAATAACAATAATTGCAATGCCGATACTCCATACCCACAGGTATCGCATGAAAGCGTCCCCTCATTAATCGACAACCTTACTTTTGCGCTTTATGGGAATATCTTAAAAAAGATAAAAGGAGGACGGGTTTCTTGGTGCATTCCATGCGACCCATCAAAGAACCCATCAACAATTCCATTGTTCCCAAGAGAAGAAGGAGAGGGTCTTTTGTGCTATATCCTTCGATTCTTTCAAGACAATTATGGTTCTGGGATAACGGGCGCGACAGGGGCCACGGGTTTCACGGGCGCAACGGGAGTTGGAGCCACAGGATTGGGCGCGACTGGAGCCACTGGCCCACAGGGATTGCAAGGCTTGCAGGGGGCAACGGGATTGCAGGGCGCTCCCGGCCCAGCATCAACAGTTGGGGCCACTGGAGCAACTGGGGCCAATGGAGCCACGGGAGTAGGGGCCACTGGAGCCACGGGAGTAGGGGCCACAGGTGCAACTGGAGGTGTTGGAGGACTTGGAGCCACGGGATCCACAGGGCCAATTGGCCCATCTGGAGGCCCAACTGGAGCGACTGGAGCCACAGGAGTATCGCAATGGACAACAAGCGGGACTGCTATTTATTATAATTCTGGAAACATTGGAATAGGCGAATCTAATCCTGCACAAAAATTAGTTGTTAATGGAAATATTACCTCTGTTAGTGATTGTGCGCTTAATTCCTTGGATATAGGAAAAGGCGGAGGAAATATTCTTGGAAATTCAAGGGTTGGATATTCTGCATTAGGAAACAACACAAGCGGCACACAAAATACTGCATTTGGAGCAAATGCTTTAATTGCTAATACAACTGGAGGAAGCAATACAGCAATTGGATATATTGCTGGCGGTTCTATTAATGGATCTACTTCCAATACAGCAGTTGGAGATGTGGCTTTAAGACTTAATATTTTAGGAAATGATAATACAGCAGTTGGAGCGAAAGCTGGACAAAATGTTACATCAGGACAGAATAGTTTCTTTGGATATGCGGCTGGAGGACTTGGTGCGATGTCTGGTTCACAAAATACTTTTATAGGGGCTATAGCGGGACTAAATAATGCAACTGGAACAAACAATACAGCAATTGGGTATGGATCATTTGTTGGAGCAGCAATATATTCTTATTCAACTTGTTTGGGTTCAGCATCTCAAATAACTGGAAGTAATCAAATCCAGCTTGGTGACGCTGCATCTGATCCATTTGCTTACGCACCACTTCAAATTCGTTCAGATATACGAGATAAATCAGATATTAGAGATACAACTCTTGGGCTTGAATTTATAAATTTACTTCGCCCGGTTGATTACAAGTGGGATATGCGAGAAAGTTATCGAAAAGAAGAACCTCAAATTGTCTTTAAACCATTAGATTTAAAAGAAGATGCTTCTGATGAAGATAAAGCAAAATATGCTGAAGAATTAGCAGCATATGAAGCATATATTGTTGCAAAAGATAAATGGTTGGAAGATTTTAAACTTGTCAATATTACACACGATGGAAGCAAAAAACGCAATCGTTTTCATCATGGTTTAATTGCCCAAGAAGTAAAAGCGGTTCTGGATGAAAAAGGAATAGACTTTGGAGGGTTCAAAGACCACAAAATTAATGGTGGAGATGACGTTCTTTCTATCGGTTACGGAGAATTAATTGCACCTTTGATCAAAGCCATACAAGAACTCTCTGCTGAAGTTGCAGTATTGAAAGCTAAATAGTATGCCATACGCAAAAGAAAAATATGAACTTCCATCTGGATTCACGGATCTCGGAGAAGAGGTAAAGCCAATGGCAATGCCAGAAATGGCAATGCCTAAAAGCGATTACCATTACCCATCCCTCTATTTTGAGAACGCAGAGGGGCTTAAAAACCTCCCTAAAGAGGGGACTGCCACTATCTACTTCCGAAAGACAATGGAGAAGGATGAGACTACCATGCGCGATGGCAAGACCGAAAAACGTCATTGCGTTGAGTTGTGCATTTGCGGCATTAAGTCCAACGGATCCTCCGAAATGGAAATGGAAGATGAGATGGATGACGAAGAAGCTATCGACTCTGGGCTAGAGGAGGCAGAATCCGAAAAGAAACCAAAAACCAAAATCGAGATTGAAATCGGTGGGGAAGAAGAGGAAGATTAATTTTTATGGCAAAACCAACAACTGAGGCAGCAATGCCCGAACCCGAACCTGAAATGGGAATGGATCTTCCTGAAGATATGAGCGGAATTGCTTCTCCAATGGCAGAGGAAGGTGCTGTAACCATCTCCGTAGCCAAGTCTAAGTTTGACGAACTGCACGGAATTGCTATGCAATTAGCAGGAATCATCGATGCTCTTGCCGCTGATGTTGAGGGTCAAAAAGCCATGACTGAATCTCTTGAAGGTCAAGTTCCCGCAGCGGAAAATGCAGCAATGGCAAGTGAAGAAGATTTTCTGAATTCTATTGCGTCCGAAGGTTCCATGCGCTAATATCACGTCATGTTTGTCGATCAAATCTTTGAGGAATGTGCGGAGATTTTAGGAACTACTGACGAGAAAAGAGTTTACCGCAAAATCACGCAAGCAGTTCAGACCCTTATGGAGTCTGGGCATTGGCTGCAATCAACTGCTGACGTTGATGTTTGCACTGGTTGGGATGGTCACACTATTGCTCTTCCCCGTGGAATAGACGTTCCCCTTGCGGTCAATGTGGATGGTTCCCCAGTCTACTTCCGCAATCGTCTATTCCAATATCATGTAAACAAGGGGGGTAAGTTCAATACTGTTGAGTGGGCATGGGATGATCGAGGTTATGTAGCTACTCTAATGGAGATTGTTAAACCATCTCAATTAGTTGCTGTTGCTGAAAGCGAAAATGATGTCGGTAAAATCATTCGATTAACAGGAACTGATGCTAATAACAGAGATTTACGCAGTCAACTCAAAGATGGAACTGGCGTGGATGGTCTTCTTATCCCAATCCATTCTCAAAGCGATTTTGCATATGGAACAATTACCTCTGATGATGTCACCATCCGTACCCGCGAGGTTGCCATAAGCCCCATTAACAAGTTTGCGTCCGCAACCCCTCACACGCTCGATTCCGGTCAAGGAATGGCTATTACGGCGATTTCTGGAACTATCCCAGTTCCGCTTTCAAATGGTAAAACATACTATATTGGTGTTTTGGATGCTCTAACGATTCAGATCCATACCGATTCCTTGAACGCGCAGGAAGGCAATTACCCCATTTCCCTCCAAAGCATAGTGGGAGCAGGGCCATTGAAATTCCTAGACTCTAGGACTTCATTTGTCGTTACTGCTCTTCAATTTGCATCTGCTCCCACTATTGCTATAACAACAGCAAATCCGATTGCATTCCCACCTAACCAATTATTGCCTATTGGAATTAGGTCTGGTGTTACATATTTTGGCAATCTACTTGACTCCACTCACCTTCAGATTTTTAATTCAATCTCTGACGCTCAATCCAATATTAATCAAGTTTATACCACAGGATCAACAAACCCTATAAGCGTTGATATCAGAAAAGAAATTGTACCAGAAACAAAACTAACATTTAGTCAACGTCATTATTTTAATGACGCAGATCAGGTGCAAGCCACAACAGATGGTGGAGTTCTTCCCAAACCATTAATTACGAATCAAAATTATTTTGTAAACGTAATTGATGATTTTTCTGTATCCATACATTCAAACAGGTCTGATGCAATAAATTCGTCTGCAACAGATTTAATAAATCCCATTGAAATAACAACTGATGGGGCTGGATCAAACTCTATTGTTAAATTAATACAGTCAACAATTAGAACTGGAACACAATCTCAAGTTACAGCACCATCATTAAACATTAATTCCCCAACTGGATCTGACGCACAATTTCAACCTGTTATAGTTGGTTCTGTTGTATCGGTAAACATTACGAATGAAGGAACAGGATACACCAACCCTCCATCTGTTGTATTTTCCGATCCAATCATACCTCCAGTAAATAGCGGTTATTTAATTTCTAATAAGACGGCACAAGGGTATGCCACGATCAATACCTTAACAAACAAAGTAACAGGGGTTGTAATTACAGACCCCGGTTCTGGATATTCATCTGCTCCAACAGTTACTATTGCTGGGCCAACAGCAAGTCCAATCATACCAGTTAAAACATTGACTGCAAACGGAACGCTTGCTACTTGTGTAACTGAAATCCCACATAATTTTTCTAGTGAAAATATACAAATATCTGGAGCCACTCCAGATACATATAATGGCACATTTTCAATAACATATTTAACACCAACATCGTTTACATATACATTAAATCAATCACTTGGAGCGCCTAAAGCAATAACTGCTTTAACAAGCGGAACATACAATATAACATCAATAACTCAAACTGGATCCAACAACCCAGTAGTAACAACTTCAGTTGCTCATAATATTAAATTAAACCAAAGGGTTTCGATTTCTGGAGCAGCAATATCAAACACTGGAGTTGATTTAAATGGTGTTTGGCAAGCTGTGTCAGTAGGCTCAACAACATTTGCAATTGTCTATTCTGGCCCAAGTATAGGAACAGTAAATGTATCTACCGCGCAAACTTGGATGGCTCCATTTCCAGATACCGACTCCACTTTAACATATGCAACGGCAACTTGTAATGGACATGGAATTACAAATGGAACAACTGTATTTATTGCAGGAGCGGTTCCCGTAGGATTAAATGGGGAATCAAATGGATATGTAACAATATTAAATTCACTAACAAATACCTTTCAATACCCAGTAAAGGGGGGATTAAATAATAATTCTGGAACAGCAACAGTATTTCAATATCCCGCATTAGGAACAATAATAGCTAAAAAACCAGATGCTGCGGCAGCATTAGCGTCTTGCACGATTCAAACGTCATTTATTTCGTATTACAATCAATTAAATGGGGGCAGTGGATATGTAAATGACCCTATTATTAAAATAATTTCGGGAAATGGATCTGGAGCAACAGCAAAAGCTACGATTGTAAATGGTTCTGTTACAAAACTAACACCAATAACTGCTGGATCCAATTACACTGGATCGGCATCCGTTCAAATAACTCCATCCACTGGAATATACATTAATTTTTCTTCAACTGGATCACTTCCATTACCACTTTCTGCTGGAACAACATATAGAATTGAGACACCACTAAATTCACAAACAGGCAATTTCACTGTTAAAAACTTAGATTTTAGCGATGTTGATATTACATCCGTTGGATCTGGAACATTTTATACTGTGCTTTCCAGAACATTTGGGGTGGATTTCACAAATAATTGGAGAGGAGACTTTTCAAGCCTAACAACTCCAGCAACCATTTATTGGGGAACTGATTACTTGCTGCCATTAACAAACCCATCGATTGACAATGGAATAACTCCAGCTTATTTAAATATTACATCTACATCTGTTGCTAGGGCATATACATCTTCTGCTGACGCTTCTGCTGGTGGTGTTACTGGCTTAATAAATGTTGTTTCTCTTGGTTCTGGTCAATCGTATTTTGCCAATCGGTTCACTGTCTCGCCACTTCCATATAACAATCTTATTAGTCCTTCAAATGTAAATTTTCTTCAGGAAAATGAGTCTGTCAAGTTTTCTACAAGTGGAACAATGCCATCACCATTAGTTGCTGGAATTGATTATCAAGTTAAAGTTGTTGGCGATAATATTAATGTTTATTCTGGAGGAGTAATAGTTACAATTGACACGCCCGGCACGGGGCAGTTGTCTTTAGATATCGAACGGACATTTAATGCAACTCCATCAACAAGTATAATTTCAGATGCATTGCTTTATAATACAGGTCAAACTGTAACTGTAAGATCAAATTCTGGAGATGTTTTGCCATCAGGGTTAAGTCCAGACACAAATTACTTTGTTAGACGCATTGCAAATAACGAAATTGAGCTTTATACCACACAGGACGCAGCAGAAAATCTTCTATCAATAGATGGGAGAGTATCATTTTTAACAAGCGGACTTACAATCGATAGTCAGTTTTTCGTAGACGCAATTGAACCTCCCATTCTTGTAAAAAGCGTTGCTAACATTCAAAAACCCCTAACAGACGGGTTTGTTAGCCTTTATGCTATGGATTTTGGACGCAGTAATGATTTGACTCTAATTGGTCAATACCACCCAACAGAGGTTAATCCGCAGTACAGAAGGATTCGGATTGGCAAACCATGCGCGTGGGCAAGAATTGCCTACAGGCTAAAACCTCCAGTGATTAATAGTAAATACGATTTCATTCCAATCGAACACACTCGCGCAATCATTTGCGGAGTCCACGCTTGCGACTTGGAGGATAAGGACTTCGCTGAACAAGCACTACGTTACTGGGGATTTGCCTTGGCATACTTGAAAAATCAGCAGGAACACCAAGATGGTCACGCATTCGTTCCACCACAAATTAATGATTTGACGTATGGTGATGGAACTGATCCAGTTATGTTCTAGTAATGAAAAGTGAAAATATTACAGCAGGAAGACTAAAAAAAGTCTCAACTGGGTGGGTGCAAGGAGTTAATTCCGTTCGCAACCCTTGGTCATTGCCAGAAAACCAATGCAAGTGGGGTGTTAATATAAGCGTCCGAGGTGGCATTGTTCAAACCAGACCGGGCCACAAGATGCAACTCTCCCTTCCTGCTGGAAATTTTCAAGGAGGGATATTGTTTTCTTCCAATAAACAAAAGGAAGCTGCAATTACGAGAGAACAGGATGGAGTTGTGACTATAACCCCATCTACTATTTTCGATGTAAATGGAAATGGTGTTTTTGAAAGTGAATTGTCATACATGGTTTTTGCTGTTAATGGCAAAGTTTATTACTCACCATTTCCATTAACCCAACCAAGCAATTGGGAAGATTTTCGTTTAAAAAATATATCGATGGATGCAAATGTAGATCAATTTGTTTTTGCACTTGCAACTCGATCTGCAAACCTTTCTACAGGTGAAAATGAATTTACAACTCCTGCTCACAGAATAGTTATGATTCAGGATGGCATTTCATATCCCTCATACTGGGACGGATCCGATACATCTGGGGTTCAACTTTCCACAATTCCAGTTGGATACTGGATGTCATATTCAGCCAACAGAATGTGGATCGCTGACAAAAATATTGTGCTGGCATCCGATCTGGGTGATCCAACCTCGTTTAAGGAGCGTACAACAGGGAATTCCCGTGGTGATTTTAGTTTTTCGCGTCCAATCACTGCAATGACAAGCTATGTGGGTCAGGACACTTCGACGAGATTGATTGTATTTACTGATCGTTCTACATTCCAATTGAAATCGGGAGTCCTTGATCGTGAGCAGTGGGTCACAACTGAAAATTTCCAGTCCACGTTGTACCCAACTGTTGGTTGCATTGCAGGAAAATCAATTGCTTTCCAAGCAGGTCAAATGTGGTGGTACTCGCAAGGTGGACTCATAACGTCAGATATTGCGGCTACCTCTTACCTGTCTTCTCAAATTCTTTACAAGGACGTGGAAATGGCTAGAGCAAAACGACTCATGGCAGCAGACCCAACAAAGATTTGCGCTACTGGTTTTGAGAATTATCTACTTTATTCAATCCCATACCTTCAGACTCTCAATTCCGATACAATGGTGCTGGATTACGCTGCTGCATCAGAGTGGGGGGATAATCGAAATCCTGCATGGGCTGGAGTTTGGACAGGCACACGTCCAGTTGAGTGGACTACAGGTGTTGTCGATGGGCAATCTCGCTGCTTTCACTTTTCTGTCGATTACTCAGCAACAAACGATGGGTCATTCAACCACCTTTGGGAGTCATTCCAACCAGAACGAGTGGATTCTTATTTGCAGATCAATCCAGACAAAACAACAACGACACTTTACAATCGGATTTACTCGCAGTTTGAAACTCCATTGCTTGGAGATGAGATGGACTTAAAAAAGTTCGTTTATGCTGAAATTGAATCTACGCAGATTGGTGGCACAGTTGACCTAAAAGTGTCCTACAGGGGCAGCAAGGGGTCATATAGCCCAATCTTACAGAAACGCATATTGGCAGTCACTGCTGACTACCAGTGGGAAAATACACCATACGAGTCAGAGGTTAAAAAGCTAGGGTTTTTGAACTCCCAATACCGAAGACTTACAACTGAATCCGCTCAACGAAACTCCCTTGTTTCAACGTGCGAGTCATATCTGACAGACGATGTCGATAAGGCATTTTCGCTACTAATCGAGTGGTGCGGTGAATTCGGAGTGGAAATTGTGCGACTCTTCATGGATCCTTGGCAGGAGAAATCTACAGGTGTTCCGCAGGGCAATGAGACGCAATCTTGCGTTGTGGCACAAAATGGCGAAACATTGTTAATCGACCTACTTCCTAACCCATACGAGCAACAATCGCCAAATGACAACTCATATAGCGCAAAGGTATTTAAAACATTTAGTTTAACTTGCGAAGAAAACACAGCAAATTCAATTTCAGCTACTGCTTCTGCAACTTATATTTCATATATTAGTTTTGAACACGCTCAAGAAGAAGCTGGAATTCTTGCTCTTCAATCCGCGACTGCTGCGGCACTAGAATATAAATCGCAAAATCCTTGTTAATATGCCATCAATATTTACATCAACAAAAGAGATAACAAACTTTCCTAACAAGTTTATTTCTCCATTTGGTGACGATCCGATTGTTCCATTGTACTCCTCTATCCCGTTTAAAACGGAAAGCGATTGCTTGCCATGTGCAATTTGTGGAAATAATTCCACGCGCAATAATATTTTAAAAACACAAGCAGAAAAGTTTTCTAATTATAATCAAAACAAAATAGATGGGGAAGATGTTTCAGTAGGAATATCATATTCTTGTTGGCTAGACTGGACTCCACCAGCATCTACAATTTGTTTTGGGACACCCTTCCAGCAATCTAGATCAAATGTTTGCACTGGAGAATCCGAAAACAGATCTTCCACTGGAACATCTGAACCTAATTGGTCAGCATGGAGTCCAGATGCATCGACTGTTTGTTTAGGGACATTATTACAACAATCTCGCACAGATTTAAAAGGAAAATGCTCTCCACAAACGCAACAAACTACTGGAACATCTGCTCCAAATTGGTCAGCATGGAGTCCAGATGCTTCTACTATCTGTTTAGGAACTTCCTTTCAGCAATCTCGCACAGATTTAAATGAGAAATGTCCATCACAAACACAAAATGCAACTGGAACATCTGCTCCAAATTGGTCAGCATGGAGTCCAGATGCTGCAACAATCTGCTTAGGAACATCATTCCAGCAATCTCGCACAGATTTAAATGGAAAATGCGGATCACAAACGCAACAAGCTACTGGAACATCTGCACCAAATTGGTCAGCATGGAGTCCAGATGTTTCTACCATTTGTTCTGGAATTGTTTTCCAGCAATCTCGCGCAGATTTAAATGGAAAATGCTCTCCACAAACGCAAAATGCAACTGGAACAAAAAACTGCAATACATTAAGTGTGTTATTTGCTAGATTTGATTAATTATGACTTTAACAGATTCTATAAAAGAACAGATTAACGATTTATTTCAAGCAAATCAACACGCTGGAGTGCATAGCGTTGGTCTTGGATATAAATTTAAAAATGGAGAAAGAACTGATGAGATAGGAATTGTTTTCAATGTTTCTGAAAAGAAATCTGAATCCGATTTGCCGAAAGATCATATATTGCCAGCATCTCTTGTTGTTGACGGAAATTTAGTTAAAACTGACGTTATCCAATCTGAGAAAATAAAATTAGCGTATTGTTATTCTGGAAGCGACCCGAATCTTACTCAATTACAAGATCCCGGCCCCGGTGGTGGCCCATTTCAAATGAGAGGTGGCATTCAAATTTATCAATTTCCTACAAGTTGGTCAATAAATCCAGTTAATGCGCTTATTGGAACTCTTGGATTCTTTGTAACAGATAATGAAAACGGAAGAATTGTTGGAGTAACAAATAGCCATGTTTCTGTTTATAAACGAGAAATAGCAAGTGAAGCTACTCAAGCGGCAAATAATACAGCAGAACCAGTCCAATGGATAGTTAATAATCAATATTACATTCCAACAGCAACAGTTGCACCCGGAAATAATCTTTGTTGCGATAGAATCAACAGATATGTTCCAATTTTAGCAAAACCTGCTATAAATTATGTAGATGGATGTTTGTTAATACCAAACCCAGAATATATAACAAATAATTCATATCAAATGATTCAACCAATAGGAGAATCAAATTATCCACCTTCAATGCCATTTGCTACAACAGCAGAAATTAACAATTTACTTACAACAAATGGAGCCAACCTTGGAAGAGTATACTCAACAGGCAGAACTACTGGGCCTAAAGGTTGGGGAAGTGGTGACTGTAGGATTTTTGTAAGTCAAGTTGGGGTTGCAGCGGATACTGGAAATCTATTTTACGATCAAATTTTTGTCCAAACTGCTAACAACACTTCTCCTATTACTGGAGGTGATTCTGGGTCATGCGTAACCGCTGATATTAATGGGACAATAAAAATTATTGGATTAATGTTTGCGACTAATTCAGGCGCAAATAGTATTGGCGCATTAAATAGAATTGACAGGGTTGCAAGTGAACTTAATATATCTCCCTTTACAACTCCAATAAATACATCATTGCCTATACCATCACTTAAATCAATGGATTTGGCTACATATGGATCATCAAAAACAATTCAACATGGTGGCAAAACATACTACCAAGTTGGATTAACAAATAATACATACCCATAAATATGAGATCAAAAATTGAATATAAACTTACTCCAAACGGAACTAATGAATTCTTGGAACTTGTTGATTTTGCTGAAGAATTCGATCACAAGATCATCGAGCATCCTAATATTAATGTTTATGCACATTATCGTGATGGTGTGCTGTTTGGATACTCTGATCATGTTTATATGCCAATAGTATATCCAGCATTTCATCCTAAGCATACAAGACCACAAGATGTTATACAAGTGATGAGCGACTGGAAGGCGCATTCACAACTTTCCAACTCACCGGGCTACATTGGTGTTCCTTTAATCAATGAAAGACCTAACTTTACAAACGAAATAATCAAAAAATTAGGGTTGACTCCTCTCAAAAGAGAAGTTTACTCTTTAACTTAATTAAACTATGGGTGGATCAACATACAAACCAGCAATTCAACAACCTCGGCCTGATCTTAACATGATGATGGCATCGGAGGCAAACAAAGGGATGTATGGTGGTCTTGCTTCTCAAGGTAAGCTGCTCGAAATGGCAACTCAGTTAAAACCAATTGAGCAAACATTTGATCCATCTCAGGTGTCTAAACAAGCATTTGAGCTAGGAATTGAAAATGCAAATCGCGCTAGACAATTTGAAGAATCTGTAGATCCAACTCTGGCAAAAATGCGTTCAGGCATGAGTGAGACTGTGCAAAATTTAACCTCTCCTGAATCTTGGCAACAAAAGCTAGGGCAGTGGGCAAAGACAAAAGGTTTAGCTCAAATGCTGGGAACTGGAATTGACATGGGATCCACCATTGGCAGGTCTGCAATGTTCGATCAATCCACGGCACAAGGAAGGCAGATTGCCTTAGAAGACTTGGCACTGCGTCAAAAATATCTAGACGCAACTCAAATGCAGGGAGGCATTGACCACGGCTCATTGGTTGCAGGTCAATTAGCAGCAAAGGCACAAAACCAACAAGGTCTTCAAGAATGGCAACGTGGTGTCCTATCTGGAGCGCAGGGTCTTGGTCAAACAGCGCAAGATGCCATTAACCGATCAATGGGTAATATCCAATCTGCTCACAGTGCCAACGTAGCCGATACGCAAAACTACAACAATATGCGTAACCAAATCATGGCGCAAAATGCTCAAAGCAAAAATGCCGCAATGGGATCATGGATCAGCGCAGGTGGAGCGGTTGGTGGAGCGGCACTTGGTGCGGCAATTATCGTTTAATGAAAAACCTAATAAATAAAACAATCGATAAAGCAGTTCGTTGGAACAAACAATGGCCCAATGCTGTCATATTTTGGTCTGGAGGAAAGGACTCAACTGTACTTCTGCACTTTCTAAAATTTAAGTGTGGAATTGATATCCCTGTGGTTCAATTTCGTCAGCCAAAATTCCGCGAAAGATATGCGTATTCAGATAAGCTAATTAAAGATTGGCAATTGACAATGTATGAATATCCAGCATTCAAGCACACTCTTGCAGATGGGCCTGATGTACATACTGGAGATGTTCGCTTTGATTTGCTTCACTATTTCCAGTGGGGTCAAAACTCCATTGTTCTGTCTTTGGGAACTGAACGTCCTAAAGCGAATGAACAATTCATGTGTGGTGTAGATGACTTTTTGATGCGTCCAACTGGAACATTTAATTTTCCGTGGAATGCAGTTTGGATTGGAACTAAAGGTGGAGATACTGACCTAATGAAAGGACAACTTTCGTTGTCACAAGATATCCGTCATATTGATGGAAACCCTGTCTCGCTTTACTTGCTAAAAGATTGGACTGATGAAGATGTTTTTGAGTACCTTGAGACTAACAATGTCCAACCAGATCCAACTCGCTATGTCAAAGGCAAGCATGGATGGATGAATAATCCTGACAAGTCATTGAATGCTGACTTTTATCCTGTCTGCCTTAATTGCGTTGATCGTCACCAAGGCCCACACGTTGATTGTCCAAAGTTAAAAGCAAAGATTACTAACATCTCCCATCTTGCGCCTTACGATGACATCGTAATACCAGATTTAGGATTTAAACCAGTAGATTGGAACAACAAAGAATAATATTATGGGTGGATCACAACCAGCAAACGCAACAGGGGCAGGAACACCAGTTCCTAATAGTCAATTCGGTGGGCTTCTTGGAAGTGCATCAAATGCCATTGGAAGAACTGGTGACACCATGCAAAATCTATTTTCTGGAAAGTTAGGAACTGGAGCGCAACCTCGACCTGATTACAATCCACAAAAACAGAACCAAATTGGCGATGCATTCAAGGATGCAATTGGTAAAGTTGGACAAGCTATATCGTCTCCATATGATCGTGCGGCTAAATCGCAGTCTGATTCTGCTTCAGCATGGTCTGCCATGCAACGTGGTAGTGGTGGTGACGGAAGTGGCAGTCTTGGCTTTTCATCTATGGGAGCCTATGATGTTCCAGCTTCAGGTGAAGAAAAGGTGTCACAAGGATGGGCTGATGCGTTTAAGTCTGTTGGAACTGCTGCAATGGGCGCGATGGGTTCCGCTGCTGGTGGCACTGGAGGATTTGGATCACAAGCTGAGATGCTAAAACATACTGCTCCCGGAACAACTGGATCATTTAATGCTGGAATGGGATGGGTTCCCCGTGCTACCCGTGTTTAATGGAAAATGAATACGATTGCGAAAAGTGTGGTGCTTGTTGTTGCTTCAAATGGTCTTGGCCTGTGCTGCGAAGAGATCGATCTGATGCGACTCGTATCCCGCAAGAAATGCAAAGGCAAGACTACCCTCTAATGAAAACGACCGATTCCAGATGCATTGCCTTGGATGGAAAAGTTGGCGAGAAGGTGTGTTGCATGGTATATGCAGACAGACCAAATTCTTGCAGACAATTCCAACCCGGTTCCGATCTTTGCAAGGAAGCGAGAAAGAAATTGACAATTTGAAATATTTAATGTATTTCACTAACAACCTAACAACTAACATTAAAATTAAGGAGTAATATTATGGGAGGAGGATCTCAAAAAGCACCACCACCACCACCAGACAATTCAAAAGTCTTGTTGGCACAAATGAAAATGCAGCAAGAAGAATCCGCATTAGCTCGGCAACAAGCTGAGTCTGCTCAACGCAATGCAATGATTGAAGCTCAAAACCAGCAGTCATCTGCCTTGGTACGCGAAGGCGAGCAAATGGCAAAGCAAAGCATGGGTGGTATGAATGCTTTAAAGGCAGCAGAGGATGCCGCTGCACGTCAACGTAGCTTGCTTGCAACGCAACAAGCGGGTTCAGCAGTAACTGGTGGAGCATATGATGTCAATGCAGCACGTCAAGGCGCGCTGTCAAATCTTGGCGCGGCATCTGGCACTCTCCCGTCTACTGGCGCAAATGTTATGAACCCAACGATGGTGAACCCTGCAATGACAACTGCGGCTAATCAAGGTGCAGGTGGCAGCAACCAGAGGGTCAATCAATTCGCAGTTCCTTCAGCATCTGGACTAACATTTGGCGGGGTATAACCTTATGGCACTACCCACTGGTGGCTATTCGTACACCCCACAGACCGCAAATCTTGGGGCAAGTCCTCTTTCTGCGTTGAAACCTCTCGACGTTGGAGTAAGCATTCAGTTTACTCCAATGCCGAAATACGAGGTTCCATCCGCGCAGCAGGAGTTAGTCAGCATGGGTGCTGCCAAAGGTTTTCAAGCGTTGGCTGAACCTATTTTTGGTGCGATTAAAGCAAAGGATGATGAGGCTAAAGAAGCAGATAAGGAAGCACTTAAATTTGATAGAGACAAGACGCTTGCTAGAATCAGAGCAGAAAAGACCCCAGAAGAAATAATATTTGAAAAACAATATAATGAAGCGAGGCTTGCAAATCTAAATAGCCTAACAAAAGAACGTGGTGGAGATAAGGTTCCTATTAGATCAAGGCCAAGAGGAGCATTTGAAGAAAAAGAAGTTCGCAAAGCACTTCCAGCTAGTGAAACTCCAATAGTTATTCCACCAGTTGAAGAGGAATTACCAACAGGCCCAACATCAGTTGATGATCCAACACAGATATTAGCACCATTGTCATACAATCAAGATGATCAAGGATATCTTCCTGAGGTTAGAACAACCCAATTCAAGCCATATATTTCAAAAGAAGAACTCGGTGCGGTTATAAATCCTCCTCTTGCAAGTATGCAAGCCGCAACTGGAGGGGTTATGGTTCCTCCAGCACCTATGCCGCAAGTAACTCCAACTCCAACCCCAACTCCAACCCCAACAGTTACCCCTGCAATTGCCGCTACAACTCAACCATCTTCATTTAAATCAAACCCTGCTATGCTGGCAAAACTTGAAGAAAACAGAGTTAAAATGATTCAAGAAGCAACTGGAGCGGATGAGGCATTACAAACCCAAGCAAGTGTTGACGAAGAAGTTGGAAACTTAACAGAACTGCCATACGAAAGCGCAGCAGACGCTAGGGCTGCTGCTACTAGAATCCAAAAGTTATTGCCGAACTATAATCCTCCAAAAATAACACGCGAAACTGACAAGGAGTTAGGTAGGTCATTCTATTATGTGGAGCAGCCAGAAATAAATGACAAGTATGTTGCTCCGGGTTCTGCTCCAGAAATGTCAGAAGCGCAAACTAAAGTATGGAATACACTGTCTGATAAAGTTCAGCAAAATCCACTAATTAAAAATGCAATTGACGCTGAAGGTTCTTTTCAGATTGTTGCAAATTCATTAGATGAAAATAATGGATTTGGAGATATTGCGGCTATTAACGCATTTCAAAGAATGGTGGATCCCGGTGTTGCCGTTCGTGAGGGAGATGTCGCATTATTGCAAACTGCTATTCCAAGATTAAAAAGACTTGGATTAACTGTTACAAATCTTGTTGAAGGAGATAGATTAACTCAAGAAGCAAGAGATGAAATTAAAAAACTAGCTAACGCACTTGCAAAAACTAGAATTAATTTAGGAAAACAATCCATTTTAGATTTAAGACAAACTGCTAAATTAAATAAGATTGATCCAGATTTAGTTATTAGAGAATTTAGTATTGCTCCATCTAAATCTGAACTTACAAAAACCATTCAAGTTCTTGAAGAAAAAATGCGAAAGATTCCAAAATCACAATCAAATGATCCCGCTGCAATAGAGATGATTAACACGCGCAATTCTTTAAAAAAGCAATTATTACAAGCTAAATAAAAATGGAAAACGAACCGAGTCTTCTTGATGTTGCAGATGAGGAGTTTGCACAAATAAATAAACCTGAACAAAAGCAAGATAAAGGCTCAATTCTTGATATTGCAGATGATGAGTTTAAGAAACAAGAGGAAGAAAGCACTCAAAAGGAGTTTGATGTTGCTAAACTTGAAAAATTAAAGGCAGAAGGCAAACCACTCTCTGAGGTTCAACAAAGAATGATCTTTGATGAACAAGATAAAGTTCCATTGCTCGAACAAACTGCAATTGGTCTTGAAAAATTTATTGGCGCAGGCGCAGTTAAGTTAGGAGAACTTGCAAGAGGCGCATACGAATTAACAAAAGAAGCTGCTGTTAAGCCTGTTTATGTTGGAGCAAAATACAATTTAGGATTAGCTACTCCAAAAGAAACAAATATTGCAGCAAGAAATGCAGAAATCGCTGGACGTTCTTTTGTATCTGGAGTTGCAAGTGACATTGAAGAAACTTCAAATGCGGGAGTTAGAGCATATAATTTTGGAACTTCATTTACTGATAAACTCCAAGGATTATCTGCTGACGAAAGATTTAATAGATATCGCCTGCGTGAAGATATGCGTGGAATTGAGCAAGCATGGAGAGAAGGAACTCCAGATCGTGCAGCAGCATTACTTGCTGAAAACTCCATCCTTAAAAAAGCAGCTTCAGTTTATGCGAAAAGCCAAGGAGCAACTGAAGAAGAAGCTAAAGAAGCAGAAAAAGCATATTCTGAATTGGTTTTAGAATCTGGACTTTCTAAAGAAGAATTAAATCCTTACATTTCTGCAATTGGTGAATGGATGTCACCTATATCGATACCCGGTGCTAACATTGCCACCAAGACAATTGGAAAATACACAGGTAAAGCTGTTCAAAAAGGTGGAGAATTGGCTTTAAAAGGAGTTGTAAAACCAGTTGCCACTGGAGTTGAAAAATCAGCAGAGTTTATTGAAAAAGGAATTACTGGAGTTCAAACTGGAGCAAAGAAACTTGGTGAATATGTTACTGGTGATCCAGACACTCTGATAAGAGGTGGATCAATAGCTGGACTTATACAAGCACCTGAAATTACTGGAATGGTTTTAGCGGCAAAACCAGCAACAATCGCAACAAAAGAGATTGCCAAAACTTTCAAAGACATTGCATCAGCAGTTGACGTTGGAGGTGCTGCTGGACGCAGGGGGTTGGTTGAACGAGGTGCAGCAAAACCAAATGTAGGCGCATTAACAAAAAGATTATTTAGCGTAGAGTCAAGAGGTGGTCTTGGTAGAGCAAGGGCAGCAGACTGGATGATTAGACAGGGTAATGCCATCACTCAACAGGGCGTGAATGGTGCTGTATTAAACACAATCCTTGGTCTTCCAGACATTGAATCAATTGAACAAGGATTTGAAGTTGCGGGATCTGGTTTTGGAATGGGAGCATTTGGTGGTTCGCGGATAATGGATCGAGCAGGTGCTATTATTGACCCAAGAACAAGTCTTGCACAGAAGATTGATACGATCATCACTCCAGACCCTAGTTCTAGGAGAGCAGACGAGGATGCTGACATTAAGCGATTCCTATCTTCCGTGGATCCAGATTTGGTTCCTAGAATGGAAAAGCTAGGAAGCATTGATGAACGCAAGAAAGCGATTCAATCAAAGGTTGATGCTCTTGAAAAACAAAAAAATCTTACTTTTGGGCCTGAAGTTCAGTTAATCAAAGAAGAGATTAACAGACAAAAGAAAAACATTGAAAAACTAGATAAAGCCACCCCACAAACACAAAAGGAAATCTTACGTCAAATACATCTAGCTTTTGCTGATGAAATGGATCTCGCTAAGACAACTGGAAAAGCCGCTGGTCTAAATAATATTCAAGTTAAGATTCTTGATCCATCCGAAATGGAAGGATTCTATCGTAATTCATACGGAACAACATTGACTGATGCTGAAAGTGTAGTTGCAAGTCTAACTGGAAAACCAGATTTAACACCAGAGGAAACACAAAGTCTTAAAAACGCAAGAACAGTTGTAGATGGGTTTTTTAGAGAAGTTGCTGGATCTCAATCCACCCGTGGATTTGCGGTTTCTGAAGGAAGTGATTCTGATGGTAATCCTCTTCCAGAATTCATGCGTAAGCAAAACTTGCAAGGAGCAACGATTGTCATTAATGGTGATCTTGTTAAACAGTTGTCCGACGAAGGGTTCAATATCCGAAATGTGGTTGGACATGAGATGCAACACGCACTTGGACGATTTACTGAGGTTCGTGATATGCTTGCTCCAATTCGCAAAGACCTCTTTGACCAAAAAACAATTGAACCAGATGGGACTGTTAAAAAAATTACAAGTGGAATATATTCTGACGATAAGTTGGATTCTTATGCAGATGTTTATGCCGCTGCAATGTCACCATCTGATGATGGAAAGTCTTTCAAAAAACAATTTGGTGACGATAAAGAAAAGTTACGCGCATACATTAAAGAAGAAGTATTGTCAGAAATTTCTGGAAGATCTGGAAACGTAAATGCTGGAACCCGCGCAGCATTAGATTCAATTGGTAGACAGGCCGTTGATTGGTTAGAGATCAAAACTCAGAATGGTGCTTTAAAGAAAATCAAAGAAACCCTGCGTAAAAACGGAATAATATTTGATGACAACGGAACTATATCAACAATTCTTGGAGCAGAATTGACCCCAGAATCGCTTGCAATGATTCGGCAATACAAACGTCAACTAAACAATTTAAACCAAAGCATGGTCTATGAGACAGGGACTAGAAAAGAAGAGGTTGATGTTCCTATTGAAAAAATAATGGCAGACAGGTCATTACAGGAAAAAACAAAAGATATTGATTTGTTTCAGAAAGAACAGGTGGCAGTAATGACTGCACCTGATGGCAGCAAACAAGAAATACCAATCCCTCCTGATACTGGGGTGGATTCATTTGTAGGTAAATACAACATTCAAGAAGGTCAATTGGTTGATGAATCAGGATCTCCAATTAACTTGGGGCCAATTACATTCGGAACTGTTCCAAATGGAACTCAAGTTGAGATCCAATCTGTTATTTCAAGGGACTCAGATGGTGTTCCAAAAGCATTAACACTACGAAAAGCTGAACAAATATCTAGAGAACGGGGAAAAACAATTAAAGACGCACTTGATTCCGCGATGCAAAAAGGTGCATTGCAGATGGAAGACATGGGCAATGGACACTATCGAGGAACGATGAGTGAAGCTCAGGTCAATGCTATTCTTGCGTTGCCAAATACAATTGTTTCTCCTGAATTAAAGCGAGAAATATTATTTGTTAATGAAATTCTGCGGAGGAGAGATGGAACAAGAATTAGATTTGAATATTTTCCAACAACAAAGGGTGGAAAACCAAACTCCATATCCATGCAGATCAGAGATGAAATTCCAATTGGATTTCATTTTTCTAAAAAGTTTAATTTCTTCAAGACAACTATTTCCGTTACTAGAATGATGGAAAAGTTAAATGCATGGGTTGCTAAAAACCCAGAGAATTTAAAATTGTGGAATGGAGATACATCAAGTTTTTGGGATGATTTAACAAAGGTTTTAGCTAACCATGCATCTGGTGAGCGTGGTGAATATCAGCTAGACGATGATGCGGCAATAGCTATTGAAAAAAAGAATGCCATTAATGATTTGTTTAATGTTTATAATGCAGAAACTAAAGCTGCAAATCCACGGAGAACAAGATTACCAAGGCAAAAAGGAAAAGACCCGCTTGATATTATAGTTCGTTCAAGACGAATGGATCGCATTGGTCAATACATGGAATCTGAGGAGCAAAAACTACCATTCAACTATGAGTTGAATACAAGAAACTATATGCCAGCGGAGAATCCATTAGCAGGGTTCCAAACGCCAGAAGATTTTGCAAGTGATATACCATCCGTAACCGCTGAAGAGATTAAAGGCGCAATTAATACTGGTAATCTTGATCAGGTTGAATCCAAGTTGCGTAAGACTGATGATTTGAAACCAGCGGAATCACTTGATGAGGAGAATGGAAACATCCGAATTGTTTCTATGTTCGACAATGAATTCATGCCAGAAGAGCCAATGGAAAGCGAACCAGAGGTATCAGCATCGGCAACGCAGTTCATGCCAGCGGAAACGGAACGCTACCCAACCTCCGAGCGTGGAATGTACTCAGGTCTTCAAAAGACCATCGACGAAAAGGTGCAGGGCAAATTTGCGTCACCAGAACAACTCAAGGCAATCGTAAGCAACCCACAGAACGCAAAGGCCGAGGAACTGAAGTGGTCTGGAGTGCTAGGGGAGATTGATCGTCTTGCAGCGGAGAACCAAGGCAAGGTTCCGAAAGACAAGGTTATGGATTACCTTCGCAACGAAGGTGCTATTAAGTTTGAAGAGGTGACCCTTGGTGGAAAGGAAGCATTTGATCAGAATAGGTTAAATCAACTTGAGGCTGAATATAGAAACCTCAAAGATC
>OCVQ010000734.1_pt1 | contig 28158 bp, 26 predicted proteins | sample 1539061 | NCBI WGS metagenome assembly OCVQ01 (sample SAMEA3355526, study PRJEB22509) | marine metagenome | biome: marine; feature: river plume; material: water | place: USA | collected 2010-08-08 | depth 0.5 m | reverse complement strand
GTGGACTGGAGCTGGCCAATCCGCTTGAAGCGGCGGGATTCACCACGAAATGGGCCATCGAGCTCGTGTTCACACCCGTCCATTTCTATGAGCAGGCGGGCGATCTGGCCGGGCTTTTCAGCCGCCCACTTCGGAGGCGCGCCCTCCTCTCGACGGAGGGCCGACCATGAAGCTGACGCTCTGGACCTATGAAGGGCCTCCTCATGTGGGTGCGATGCGCGTTGCCACTGCGATGAAGGGGCTGCACCTTGTTCTGCATGCGCCCCAAGGCGACACATATGCCGATCTGCTGTTCACCATGATTGAGCGGCGCGATCACCGCCCGCCTGTCACCTTCACCACATCCCAAGCCACTGACCTAGGGGCTGATACTGCATCCCTGTTCAAGACCGCTGCCAAAGACGCCTATGATCGTTTCCAGCCACAAGCGATGATCGTCGGGGCCTCGTGCACAGCAGAATTGATCCAGGACGACCCAGGCGGGCTTGCGAAGGCGCTGGCTCTCGACTGCCCGGTTATTTCGCTCGATTTGCCCTCCTACAGCCGAAAGGAAAGCTTCGGCGCGGATGAAACATTGCATCAGCTGGTGCGCGCTCTTGCGGCGCCTATGCCACGTACTGCTGAGATCACATGCAACCTGCTCGGAGCCACGGCATTGGGCTTTCGCCACCGCGACGATGTGACGGAAATCACCCGTCTGCTTGCGGAATTGGGTGTCAGCGTGAACGTCTGTGCGCCGCTTAATGCAACACCCGACGACCTGCGCCGCCTAGGCCAAGCACATTTCAACGTATTGCTGTACCCAGAGACAGGTGAAGGCGCCGCGCGCTATCTCGAACGCGCTTGTGATCAACCCTATACCAAGACAGTGCCTATTGGCGTCGGTGCGACGCGGGATTTCATTGCAGAAGTGAATGCTCTGACCGGACGCACCGCGCAACCCGACGCGAGCAATTTGCGCCAACCTTGGTGGTCGGCCTCAGTAGACAGCACGTATCTTACTGGAAAGCGCGTCTTTCTTTTTGGTGACGCGACACATGTCATCGCGGCAGCCCGGATCGCCGCCCATGAAATTGGCTTCACCGTCGTTGGCATGGGCTGTTACAACCGCGAACAGGCCCGTGCACTGCGCGCCGCCGCCGCAGATTATGGCCTTACAGCCCTCATTACCGACGATTACCTCGAAGTTGAGGCCGCGATTGCGGACGTCGCGCCAGAGCTTATCCTTGGCACCCAAATGGAGCGCCACATCGGGAAACGGTTGGGTATTCCCTGCGCGGTTATTTCCGCACCTGTCCATGTCCAAGACTTCCCTGCGCGCTATTCGCCCCAAATGGGGTTTGAGGGCGCCAATGTGATTTTTGACACTTGGGTGCATCCTTTGGTCATGGGGCTGGAAGAGCACCTGCTCACCATGTTCCGCGAGGATTTCGAATTTCATGACGCCGCAGGTCCAAGCCACCATGGCGCAAAAGCCTCTGCGCGACCTGAAGAACAGGCAAAACCACCTGAAACAGAGATCGCGACCCTTCACTGGACTGCTGACGCAGAATTGGAGTTGAAAAAGATTCCGTTCTTCGTGCGCGGCAAAGCCAAACGCAACACGGAAACCTTTGCGTCCGATCGCGGCGTTCGCGCCATATCAATCGACACACTCTACGAGGCAAAGGCACATTATGCGCGATGACGCTTTCCCCTTTGCTGACAGTATCCCGCAGGCAAAGGCGTCGGCGCCTTATCGTTTTGTCATTCTTACTTTGGATAGCCATGCTGCAGGCCCTGCCGCACGCATTTCACCTCGTTTGACCCGTGATTTTCCCGGCATTGAAGTATCTGTGCACGCAGCCGCTGAATGGGCCGAAAACCCAACTGCGCTTGACGCGGCAAAAAAGGCTTTGAGCCAAGCAAATATTGTCATGACAAATCTGCTCTTTCTCGAAGAGCACATCAACGCAATCCTTCCTGATCTGACTGCGGCGCGCCAAAACGCCGACGCTTTTGTTGCTGTGATTGCCGATCCACAGATCGTCCGACTAACCAAGATGGGCGATTTGGACATGTCCAAGCCTGCCTCGGGCGTAATGTCTTTGCTGAAGAAATTGCGCGGCTCGAAAGCACCAAGTGGTGCATCTGGCCAAAAGCAGATGACCATGCTGCGCCGCCTTCCGAAAATCTTGAAGTTCATCCCAGGATCGGCCCAAGATTTGCGCGCATGGTTTCTTACCATGCAGTATTGGCTGGGCGGATCGGACGACAACATCGAAGAGATGGTTCGTTTTCTTATTGGTCGCTACGCCAATCGCTCAGATTGGCAGATGGGCACCGCCAAACTCCCCGTCGAATATCCCGACGTCGGCCTTTACCACCCCGCCCTTCAACAGCGTATCACCACGCGCGTCGCAGATCTGCCGCGCCCGACTACGCCAAAAGGCACCGTCGGGCTTTTGCTGCTGCGGTCTTATATTCTCTCTGCTGATTGCGCCCATTATGATGCAGTGATCCACGCTCTTGAAGCGCAGGGGCTGGCGGTGATCGCGGCTTTTGCGGGCGGTCTTGATGGTCGCCCGGCAATTGAGCGTTACTTTCAAAGTGAAAGCGGCTCGTGCATTGACACGCTGATCTCTCTTACTGGTTTTTCAATGGTGGGCGGCCCCGCTTATAACGACAGTGCCGCCGCCGTGGAAACCCTTTCCAAAGTCGACGTGCCTTATCTGGCGGCGCACCCTTTGGAGTTCCAAACACTCGGCCAATGGGCGGCTTCGACTCAAGGCTTGGGCCCTGTCGAAACAACCATGCTGATCGCCCTGCCAGAGATCGACGGCGCGACAAATCCCACTGTCTTTGCAGGCCGCCATGGGCTGGATGGATGCCAAGGCTGCGCGAGCATGTGCCGCTCCAATTCTGATTGCCGCGCGATGGCCCCCTGTCACGAACGTGTGGCTGTTTTGGCGGAAAAGGCAGCCCGTCTGACGCGTTTACGCCGCACGGAAAATGCCAATAAAAAAGTCTCTATCGTCTTGTTTGGCTTTCCCCCAAATGCAGGGGCCACAGGCACAGCCGCTTATCTGTCGGTGTTTGAAAGCCTGCACAACACGCTGACCCGGATGAAAGACGAGGGATATACCCTTGATCTGCCTGCAAATGTTGACGACCTCCGTGCCGAGCTACTTAAGGGGAACGCCGAAAAATTTGGTCAACCTGCCAATGTCGCGGCAATCGTTTCGGTTGAGGACATCCTGCGCGAAACCTCATCATTGTCAGAAATTGAAGCCGTATGGGGCCCAGCGCCCGGACGCGTTCAAGCCGATGGCAGAGGGGTTTTCGTTCTTGGCAAAACCTTTGGGAATGTTTTCGTCGGCGTGCAGCCGACCTTTGGCTATGAAGGCGACCCCATGCGCCTCTTGTTTGAGCGCGGTTTTGCCCCGACCCATGCCTTTATGCAGTTTTATCGCTGGATACGGGATACATGGAACAGCGATGTGGTCTTGCATTTTGGAATGCACGGCGCGTTGGAGTTCATGCCCGGTCGCCAGACAGGACTGAGCGGCAATGACTGGCCCGACCGCCTGATCGGCGCTATGCCCAACGTCTACCTTTACGCGGCAAACAACCCTTCGGAAGCCTCGCTTGCGAAACGTCGCAGCAATGCGACGATTGTCACCCATTTGACGCCGCCGTTAACAAATTCCGGCCTGTATCGCGGCTTGGCAGATCTAAAAGATAGCCTTTCGCGCTGGCGCCAACTGGCGACTGACGATCCTGCCCGAGCCGACGTGCTTGCGCTGATCCGCGACCAAGCCGCAGCTGTCGATTTGACCGAGAGCGATCCAGAGAAGCTTTGGCTAACAGTTTTGGAAACGGAAGGTTCACTGATCCCCGACGGATTGCACATCGTGGGCCGCCCCATGACGAAAGAGACCGCTGAGGTGATGGCTGGAATGATTGCAGACCTCTCTCAAGAGGACCGCGATCGTGCGATGCAGTCACTGACGACGGATCATGAACTGCCCGCCCTGATGCGCGCACTCTCTGCCCGTTTTATCGCACCAGTCGCGGGCGGCGACCTGATCCGCTCGCCCCATATTCTGCCCACCGGGCGCAACATACATGCCTTCGACCCCTTCCGCATGCCCACCGCTTTTGCGATGGCAGACGGAGCCGCGCAGGCCAAGCGGTTGCTTCAAGCCCATCATAGCCTGCCCCGCACCGTAGCCTTGGTGCTTTGGGGATCGGACAACATCAAATCCGACGGCGGCCCAATTGCACAGGTTATGGCTCTTATGGGAGCAAAACCGCGTTTTGACAGTTACGGACGGCTCTGCGGAGCTGACCTTATTCCCTTGACCGATCTGGGGCGCCCACGGATCGACGTCATTATGACGCTTTCTGGTATCTTCCGTGATCTTTTGCCGCTGCAAACCCGTATGCTGGCAGAAGCCGCGTGGAAGGCCGCGACTGCCGACGAGCCGCTCGCGCAGAATTTCATACGCGCCCACACCCTTGCTTATGCAGACTCCATGGGCATCGACCTTGAAACAGCCGCTTTGCGCGTTTTTTCAAATGCCGAAGGCACCTATGGCGCCAACGTCAACCAATTGGTCAGCAGTTCCACATTCGGTGACGAAGACGAACTGGCAGACGCGTATGAAGCCCGCAAGAGTTTTGCTTATGGACGCAATGGGAAAGCCACCCAGAGCGCCGCACTCCTGCAGCTGGCGCTGAAAGATGTCGATCTTGCCTATCAAAACCTTGAATCCGTCGAATTGGGCGTAACCTCGGTCGATCACTACTTCGACACACTGGGAGGCGTCGCGCGGGCGGTCAAGCGCGCACGCGGGGGTCAGGAAACCGCTGTCTACATCGGAGATCAAACGCGCGGCAGCGGCAAGGTTCGCTCGTTGAAAGATCAAATCGCCTTGGAGACCCGTTCGCGGAGTCTCAATCCCAAATTCTATGAGCCCCTCTTGCGCCATGGGGCTGAAGGCGTCCGCCAGATCGAAGCGCATGTCACCAATACGCTCGGCTGGTCTGCCACCACCGCTCAAGTCGAGCCATGGGTCTACCAACGTCTCTCGGAAACCTTCGTGCTTGATGAGGTAATGCGGAAACGCCTCTCGGCGCTCAATCCAGAGGCGAGCAACCGTATGGCTCAAAAGCTATTGGAAGCCTCAGACCGCGCCTATTGGCAGCCCGATGCCGACACCCTTGCGGCACTGCAAAATGCAGCGGACGAACTCGAAGACCGCTTGGAAGGGATCGCAGCCGAATGAAACAAGACAATCGCCCTCTGCAAGCAACCAAAATGGGGCAATCCCCCACCTACCCTCCTCTGACCCAAGGAAAGGGGCCTGAAAATGAGCCCAAGAGATGACATCCCCAACTTACGGGCCCTTGATGGTGAGGGCTCGGTCCAAGTCCACCAAGACGCCGAGATCAAAATCGAAGGTGCCAAGGTCTTTTCAGTCTACGGTAAGGGCGGGATTGGCAAATCCACCACTTCTTCCAACCTGTCGGCAGCCTTTTCCATGCTTGGAAAACGTGTGCTGCAAATCGGCTGTGATCCCAAGCATGACAGCACCTTCACCCTCACGGGGCGCCTTCAGCCCACTGTTATCGACATCTTGAAGGAGGTCGACTTCCATTCTGAGGAGCTTCGACCGGAAGATTACATCAGTGAAGGCTTTAACGGGGTTATGTGCGTCGAAGCCGGTGGCCCACCTGCGGGCACGGGGTGCGGTGGCTATGTCGTCGGCCAAACCGTCAAGCTGTTGAAGCAGCATCATCTGCTTGAAGATACGGATGTCGTGATCTTTGATGTCTTGGGTGATGTGGTTTGCGGTGGCTTTGCCGCGCCTTTGCAACATGCCGACCGCGCCTTGATCGTTACGGCCAATGACTTTGACTCGATTTACGCTATGAACCGCATCATTGCAGCCGTTCAAGCCAAGTCGAGTAATTACAAAGTGCGCCTTGCAGGGTGTGTGGCCAACCGCTCTCGCGACACTGATGAGATTGATCGCTACTGCGCGCGTGTAGGCTTCAACCGCATTGCACATATGCCTGACATCGATGCCATCCGCCGCTCGCGTCTAAAGAAAAAGACGTTGTTTGAGATGGACGATAGCGACGACATCGTCATGGCGCGCGCCGAGTATCTGCGTCTTGCCAAAAACCTCTGGCACTCGGTTACAGCCGATGAAGGTGTTTCGCCCGAACCACTGCCAGACCGGGAAATCTTTGAATTGCTGGGGTTTGATTGATGTCTGAATATGCCCTCACACGCGCTCGTGTCGAAGAGTATTTTGATCGCACCGCGACCAAAGCCTGGGAGCGCTTAACGACCGACGCCAAAGTCAGCCGCATTCGTCAAACTGTCCGGAAAGGGCGGGATCAGATGCGGGAATTGATGATCTCCCGCCTGCCGCAAGATTTGCGGGGCGCGCGGATATTGGACGCGGGCTGTGGCACAGGCGCCATGAGCACCGAACTCGCGATGCGTGGGGCAACGGTCACGGCCGTGGATATCTCGCCACGCCTTGTGCAGATCGCCCAAGATCGACTAGCGCCCGCACTTCAACCTCAGGTGCGCTTTCTGGCTGGCGACATGACGGATGAAGCATTGGGCTCTTTCGATTACGTGCTCGCGATGGACAGCCTGATTTATTACACGGCCCCCGACATCGGGCGGGTACTGTCGCGCCTGAGCGAGCGCACGCAGAATACGATTGTTTTTACCGTTGCCCCGCGCACACCGTTTTTGATGACCTTCTGGATGATGGGGAAACTTTTCCCCCGCTCAGACCGCTCTCCGGTGATGATCCCCCACTCCCTGCCCCTTCTAAAGACCCATCTGGGCGCTGGCCTCGACCGGGTTGGGCGTATCAACAGCGGCTTTTACATCAGCGATTGCTTGGAGTTGCGTACGTGATCTTGCGAAAGCATCATATCAGCAAGCTCGGGGCCACTTGGCTGCCTTTTGCCGAGGCAAGTTCGCAAGAGCTGCCGATGAGCCAATTGATGCGCTTGTCGCTCTTCCAACTATCTGTCGGCATGGCGCAGGTGCTGCTCTTGGGCACGCTGAACCGGGTTATGATCGTCGAGCTATCCGTACCTGCGTTGGTTGTGGCCGCTATGATTGCCATTCCAGTGCTCATCGCGCCTTTCCGCGCTTTATTGGGTCATCGTTCCGACACCCACCGAAGCGCTATTGGATGGAAACGCGTGCCCTACCTATGGTTTGGGAGCCTTTGGCAAATGGGTGGGCTTGCAGTCATGCCATTTGCTCTGATTGTGCTTTCGGGCGATCAGTATATTGGCCCTGCATGGGCGGGTGAGGTTCTCGCGGCACTGGCCTTTCTCATGGCTGGCCTTGGCATGCATATGACCCAAACCGCGGGTCTTGCCCTCGCTGCTGACCGCGCCACAGATGCCACCAGACCGCGTGTCGTTGCGCTTCTTTATGTGATGTACCTCGTGGGTATGGGGTTTTCTGCGTTGATCGTCGGTTGGTTGCTGACTGATTTTGCGCCGCTTCTCCTCGTACGCGTGGTGCAGGGATGCGGCTTGGCGACTTTGGTCCTCAATCTAATCGCGCTGTGGAAACAGGAACAAATTCGCCCAATGAGTGCTTCAGAGCGGCGTGCCCCCCGCCCTTCGTTCAGAGCCGCATGGCGCGATCTCTTGCAACAACCTGGTGTTGCTCGGCTCTTGATCGTGGTCGTGCTGGGAACCTTGGCGTTTAACATGCAAGATGTGTTGCTGGAGCCTTATGGTGGCGAAATACTTGGTCTCTCGGTCAGTGCGACGACGCTTTTGACGGCGACGTGGAGCCTTGGCGCGTTGATTGGTTTTCTATGGACCGCCCGCAACCTCGCGAGCGGTTCCGATCCTTGGCGGCTCTCTGCACGCGGCGCACTGATCGGGATAGCGGCTTTCTGCGCCGTGATCTTTTCGAGCCCGATGGAGAGCATTGCGCTATTTTACATCGGTGCAGCCTTGATCGGTATGGGCAGCGGCACCTTTGGCGTTGCAACCCTCACCGCCGCAATGACCCTGCCCTCCCGCGCTGCTGCAGGTTTGGCATTGGGGGCATGGGGATCGGCGCAAGCCACAGCGGCAGGCCTCTCAATCTTTCTGGGAGGCGCGCTCCGCGATGGCGTGGAGCACACGATTGGCCATGGCGTTTTCGGGCATCTCAGTGCGCCATACCTTGGATATTCCATCGTGTATCACGTCGAAATTGCGTTTCTTTTCATTACTATCGCCGTGCTTGGCCCACTCGTTCGGCTTGGCACAATCCCATCCAATCGCGACGAACCCGCCCAAGGCCGCGTAGCCTTGGCTGAGTTCCCAACTTGACAGCGGAGGACCAAATGGTCGGTGTCAACTTTTTCGGAAACTTTGATCTAGCCAGCCTAGCAATCTGGCTCTTCTGGGGATTTTTTGCCTTGTTGGTGTATTACCTACAGACAGAAAACATGCGGGAAGGCTACCCGTTGGAAACAGAGGATGGCGCCCCTGCCGCCAATCAGGGCCCCTTCCCTGTGCCAAAGGCGAAGACTTTTGCCCTACCGCATGGGCAAGGCTCGGTTTCGGTGCCATCTTCAGAAAATGAAGCGGCTCACCGTCGCACGGATCTGGCCTTGGCTCGCACAGCCGTGTCGGATGGCTTTCCACACGCGCCTACAGGCAATCCCATGCTGGACGGCGTCGGCCCCGCATCTTGGACACCGCGCAGCGATGCTCCCGAACTTGACGGGCACGGTAACCCCAAGATCCTGCCCATGGCACAGATCGAGGGTTTCCATGTCTCTGCTGGCCGCGACCCAAGAGGTCTTCCCTTGCAAACAGGGGATACGGAGATTGTGGGCCGGATCACAGACCTTTGGATCGACGTTCCCGAACAGCTGGTGCGCTATCTTGAAGTCGAGCTAAACTCCGGAAGCCGCCGCCTTTTGCCGATGACCATGTGCAAAATCTGGGCTGACCGGGTGCGGATCAACGCGATCACCGCTGATCTCGTCGAAGACATCCCCATGACGGCTTCTACCGCGCAGATCACCAAACTCGAGGAAGACAAGATCTCGGGATATATCGCGGGAGGCTGGCTCTACGCTAAAGGCCGCAAACGCGGTCACTAAGACCAAGGAGGACGGCGCGCGCCCGCGCCGTCCTGACTTACCGATTAAGATGGAGGGTCTGCCATGACAGACCATGACTTTAATTTCGAACCCCAACCGGGACTTCCTGCGCCGTTGCCGCGTGGTGAGAATATCTTGTGGCAAGGCAAACCCGAAACCGCCCAACTCGCCCGAGACGCTTTCAACATCCGTTGGATCACAGGATACCTTGTGGTTTTGGCACTTGGGCAAGCGGCCTTCGCCTTCGTCGAGGGAGGCGCGGTCTACGCTTTGGCACGCGGGTTGCCGTATCTGGCGCTGGCGATCTTGGCTTTTACTGTCATTTACGGGCTCGCTTGGATGCAGGCGCGCGCAGCGATATACACAATCACCTCATCGCGCGTTATCTTGCGGATAGGCGCAGCGCTGCCCATTACCTATACAATTCCCTATAGCTGTGTGAGCTCGGCTGCGCTGGCGACTGAAGGTGTGAGCGGCTCAGGCTCGCTTGCAATGAAAACCAACGGCAATATGCGTCTGTCCTATGCAGTCCTTTGGCCCCATGCACGCCCTTGGCATATTGCCACTCCCGAGCCGACGTTTCGTAGCATAGCCAATGCGGCTCAAGTGGCCCGGATCCTGTCAGACGCTGCGGAGGCAAAGATAAACGAGCCCCAAGTTGAAAGTGTGCAAAGACCGCACCACCAACTTGCAGCCGCGGAATAGGGAGGCGCACATGCCACAACATCCTCTCACCCCCGCACCTGCCCTCGGCAATATGCATAACCGTGAGCGTGAAATGATACCACGCGCGCTCCTTTGGGGCATGCTTGGACTGGCGCTTTCAACACTCGCACTTGCGGGTTTCTCGACCATCTCTGACCGACCCCATGTTGGCGTTCCAAAGGACGGCAAAGTTGTCGAAAGCCGCAGTTTGATCCTTGAAGGGCTCGACGCGCAATCCGTCGTGATCCGCGACATCGATGGAACCCTGCTGCTCGACCTCCCCCATGGTGGTTTTCTGACAGTGATCCAATCCGCCATGGCGCGCGCGCGCTTGGTCGCCCGTGTAGAGGGCAATCCGCCTATGCGCGTTGTCCGTTATGACAACGGTCGGCTTGTAGCGGAGGACCCTGTTACGGGGTGGAGTGCTGAGCTCTATGCCTTTGGAAACGACAATAAAGCCGCATTTGAACGGCTACTAAACAAAACAAAATAGGGAACCAAGCAAATGCCATTTTTCAAAAGAAAAGTTGAACGCGTGCCCTGCACTGTCGAAGTCTCGCACCGTTTTGAAAGCCTTCACGCCCATGTCCGTTTTGACAATGGCGCCATCATCAACCCCGGCGATGAAGTGCTCGTCGATGGCAATCCGATCATGGCCGCCTACGGCGAAGTCATCATCGAAGAGCGCACCGCAACCATCACTCGCGCCACCGCATTAGAACGCTGGTGGACACGACTGACTGGCGACCTTGAGTTCATGGAACTCTGCGAATTTTCCTTCAGCGAGGAGTTGGTTGCATGAAAGATATCCCGCATTCTTCAAGCCATGACGAATTGCATGCCGAAATCTCGGATAAATTCGACACAACGGCCATGGCGACTGAAACCACCCTGCTCAACCCTCGTTTCTATACCACCGACTTTGACGCGATGGACCGGATCGATGTCACGCCTGTTCGCGAGGCATGGGATAAGCTGCTTGAGCAGATGAAATCCGATCCGAACAAGGGTCATTTTAAAAAGAACGAAGCGTGGGATGATGTGGATTGGGAGGGAATGGACCCGGCTTTGAGAGCGGAGTTCATCGACTTTCTGGTGTCTTCTTGCACTGCTGAATTCTCTGGTTGCGTACTTTACAAGGAAATGAAGCGACGCGGCACGAATGCAGATATTTGTGCACTCTTCAACTACATGGCTCGTGACGAAGCCCGTCACGCCGGATTCATCAACGATGCCCTTCGCGAAGCTGGCGTGGCGGTCAACTTAGGCTTTTTGACCAAAGCAAAGAAATACACGTATTTCCGCCCGAAGTTCATCTTCTATGCGACATACCTTTCGGAAAAGATCGGCTATGCGCGGTATATCACTATTTACCGGCACCTCGAAGCCAATCCGGATCAGCGCTTTCACCCGATTTTCAAATGGTTCAAGGAATGGTGCAACGATGAGTTCAGCCATGGCGAAGCCTTTGCTTTGTTAATGCGAACTGATCCAAAACTGACCCAAAGCTTTACCAACAAACTCTGGATCCGTTTTTTCCTGACGGCTGTTTACTCCACGATGTGGGTCCGTGATCACGCGCGCAAGGATTTCCACAAGGCCTTGGGCGTTGATATCGACTGGTATGACCAAGAGGTCTTCCGCAAAACATCGATCATCGCCCGGCAAGTCTTTCCGGTGGAACTCGACATAGACCACCCGCGTTGGATCCCAGGCTTAAAGCGCATGAATGAAGCCATGCTTGCAATGGAGCACGGCCAGAAAAAGGGCGGATTTTCGGGGTGGTTTACCCATAAAATCGGCTCATTGCGCGCCCTGCGCGCCTTCGTGGGCCTTTATCTGATCCCTGTCAAACACACCAAACCTCCGGCAAACGTCCGGCTGGAACCGTCGTTTTGACCAGGCACTCCCATACTGCCGCCACGGCGGTGGTTTGGACCGGAGCGATGGGCGCGTCCTCTGGTTCGGCCCGGCACCCCAAGCAATTGGGGGGCCGGGCATGACAAACCCATGGTTAGCCGCCGGACTGGCTCTTTTTTTCTGGTGGTTCCTAACAGGTGCTCTTCTTTGGCTTGTTCGGCGCGCCGATCTGGGAATGGGCATCAATCACCGTCGAGCGGTGCTCTTGTCACTACCACTCCTGATGTGTGGCTTTTTGATCCTATATCTTAGTCGAGACGATGCAACACCGCAGGGCGTTTACCTTGCATTCCTCTCCGCATTGGCCATCTGGGCATGGATCGAACTCGCGTTCCTATCCGGAGTGATCTCGGGCCCAAACAAGTCCCCCGCGCCTCCCTTTGCAACCGGTTGGCAACGCTTCAAAATGGCAGCGGCAACACTCCTGTGGCATGAAGCACTGTTAATTTGCACGCTCTTGGCGATTGCCTTGATAATCTGGGGTCAAGTCAATCAACTTGCGCTTTGGACCTTCGGAGTGCTCTTTAGCGCGCGCGTTTCCGCCAAACTCAATCTATTCCTTGGCGTCCCACGGATCCATACAGAGTTTCTCCCGACGCCCCTCGCGCATCTCGCAAGTCATTTCCGCCGCGCATCAATGAACTGGCTTTTTCCGCTTTCAATCGCAGCCCTGACTGCCGCAACAGGCCTGTGGTTTGCCAGTGCCCTGTCTGCTGCTTTACCAGCCGACCTCATCGGCTACAGCCTATTGGCTACACTGACCCTTTTGGCGCTGATGGAGCACTGGTTCATGGTGCTGCCTATTCCAGATCAAAAACTCTGGCGTTGGATGCTCCCGACCTCCCCCGCCAAATCTGACACGACATTCCAAGTGAGAAAGTGACTGCTATGGATTTTCAAGCCTTCTTCCAAAACTCTCTCGAAGCGCTGAAAAAAGAAGGAAACTATCGCGTTTTCGCCGATCTTGAACGAAAATGCGGCGCCTTTCCTAAAGCGGGGTATCACCGCGACGGCACTGTGCGCGATGTCACCGTCTGGTGCAGCAATGACTACCTAGGTATGGGCCAACACCCTGATGTGGTGGCGGCGATGGTCGCCTCGGTGCAGTCCCATGGCACGGGTGCGGGTGGGACACGCAACATCGGTGGGAACACGGTCCACCACCTCGCCCTTGAGCAAGAATTGGCGCAACTCCACAACAAGGAAAGCGCCCTTTTGTTCACAAGTGGCTATGTCTCTAACTGGGCGGCGCTCTCAACTTTGGGAAGCAAAATCCCAAGGGCCGTGATTTTGTCAGATGAGAAAAATCATGCTTCGATGATCGAGGGTATTCGCCACAGTCGTGCCGATAAGGTGCTCTGGAAGCATAATGACTGGCGCGAACTGGATCGCAAATTGGCTGCGGTGGGCGATCGTCCCAAAATCGTCGCCTTCGAATCCGTCTATTCCATGGATGGTGACACGGCTCCAATCCGGGAAATCGTTGAGGTCTGCGAAGCACATGGCGCGCTCACTTATATTGACGAGGTCCATGCCGTGGGAATGTACGGAGCACATGGTGGCGGATTGAGCGAGGCAATGGGACTGGCAGATCGCATCGATCTGATCGAGGGCACATTGGGAAAAGCTTTCGGCGTGGTCGGCGGCTATATTACCGGCTCCAAAGCACTCACAGACTTCATCCGCAGCTATGCGAGTGGCTTTATCTTTACCACGGCCCTTCCCCCGGCAGTAGCGGCCGCGGCTACCGCCTCGGTGCGCCACCTCAAGGCCTCCTCTGATGAGCGCGCCGCACAAAAAGCCGCTGTCGCAAAAGTCCGCGCTCGCCTTGATCGGGCCGCGATCCCGCATTTGGCAAACGACAGCCACATTATTCCAGTCATGATTGGTGACCCGGTCAAATGCAAAATGGTCAGCGATATCTTGCTGCAAGATTGGGGTATCTACGTGCAGCCCATCAATTATCCGACTGTGCCTAAGGGCACCGAACGGCTTCGCATCACGCCCGGGCCGCTGCATAGCGATGCCGACATCGACCATTTGGTGGCTGCGCTCTCAGCCCTGATGCAGCAATGCGCTATCGCCCATAAACAAAACAACGCTGTCGCCTGAACTGGCGCAGTTGACTTTTAACCACTCCGACACAACTGAAATTAGAGTAAACGAGGGAGCAAACCATGAAGACCGTACTTGTGACCATTCTGGCATTCGCAGCCACAACACCCGCATTCGCACAAGACGCCACGGGCGATGCTGTGGCCGGTGAAAAAATCTTTAACAAATGCCAAACCTGCCATGTAGTCGCCAATGACGCTGGCGAAGTTCTTGCCGGTAAATCATCGAAAACCGGGCCCAACCTGTTCAAACTTGCCGGGCGCACTGCAGGAACCTTCCCAGAGTTCAGCTATGGAAAGTCTATTGTCGCTTTGGGCGAGACCGGATTTGCATGGGACGAGGCTAGCTTCGTCGACTATCTCGCCGATCCATCCAAGTTCCTCAAAGCGCGTCTTGATGACAAAGGTGCCAAGTCGAAGATGAGCTTCAAACTTTCCAAGGACACTGATGCAAAAAATGTTTGGGCCTATATAAATTCTCTAAGCCCACAAAGCTAAAGCATCCGAAACAGCAAAGCCCGCACGCGCCCGCGTGCGGGCAAACTTTCATGCGGTCCCTTTTGGGTAGCCCAGAGGATTGACCACCTTTGGAAAACATTAAATTTACAGGTTCGGCGCGAGAAAAAGCGGAGCCTTTGAAGATAAGCCATCAAAATAGTTTTATAATTCCACCACAAAACGACGCGCCTTTAAGGAGAGCCAACCACAGTTCGAGCGAGAATTGACAAAAGGCTCAGGGAGTATTGAACCTCGATCAGTCAGAGGAGCAGCAAAGGCTTATGCAGCGCTCTTCCAACGTAGAGGGGTGACGTTGACGATCTGCTCATCAAGGCTGACCATCACATCACCTTCTTGAATATTGACTTGAAGCTTCATCGTACGGTTGGCTAGCTGCGCCAAAGCAGCCATTTGTTCTTCTGAAAAGCTTACAACTTCAAGATTATCAAATCGCGTAGTGCTGCCCTTGATTTTCTCCCACCAAACCTCGGCGGTTCTGCCTCCGTATGGATAAATGATAACTCTCTCGGCCTTGCTGCACGATTGGCGCACGACCTTCTCGCTTGGAAGTCCTAGCGAGATCCAAACATCGAGCTCTCCGCTCAAGCTTTTTTGCCAGATATCAGGCTCGTCATCTGCAGATAGGCCTCTGGTCATAACCAGGTTCTCATGAGCATTCAGGGCAAATGCAACAACGCGCACCATCAGCCGCTCGTCCGTCTCCGACGGATGTTTGGCGACAGTTATTTTGTGCGTTTCATAATAATGCCGATCCATATCTGAGACCGAGAGCTCAACTTTGTAAACAGTCGCATTCTGCGCCATGGCTTGATCCAGACCTTCGAGGTGTAGAGTGGGTAGCGGGACTTACGACCAACTTAAAGCTGGACGATGGGCACGGCCTTGCATTGAGCGGGCTAAACTAATTTTCCTGATTGCGGAAACGTTTTCTGCTTAAACTCGCGGGGTTGACAGAAAGTCACGCTTTTTCCTCACTGTTCTACGCGTGAAATCTGTGGAAAGGCCGTAAAAATTTATACTGGAGCAAGTATTTTCTTCCCAAAAAATTTTGCCTGCAAAAGCGTCGAACAGCCTATTGGCCAGAATGCTGGAAGAGCTAATGAAATATAGAACAAGGCTTTGGACATGCTTCTCGCCCACTCTTTCACATAAATACATGTCGCAAGAAGTTACTAATTGAATTGAATTGAATTGAATTGAATTGAATTGAATTGAATTGAATATAGGGACTCAGAGATTTTTATTCGTGACCAGTTGCAATTTGCCGCTTTTGATATCGAGAACCATGAATATGCAACACGCCCTCAGCGGAAAGTTCCGAAGCTTGCTTGCCCGAAGGCACAATTTTCAGCGAAGTATTTTTAAAGGGTTTGTTTTTGTTTGCGAACCCATAGAGTTTTGCAGGCGTCGCGATACACAAAAAGAAGTGTCTGATTGCCTTCCGGTTCGCCATGCCCTTCTTGGCAGACATTTTGTCTTTTGGTCGAGTTTTAAAACTCCTGTCGCTTAGCCAAATGAATAATCAATTTCGCCACGTAGCAACCCATAACTCACCTTGGCAACTGAATCTGTATTCTTCTCATGGTCTAAATCAGGAGTGAGAGGGAAGAACAGTTGTTCAATAATGCCCTCATGCGACCGTGACATCAGAGCGCCGGCGGCTTTCTGGAGTTCTTCATGTTCGATTGTCATCGCCGCCACTTCCTCGAAGTCCAATCCATCTTGATACTTGACCACACCAGGCAGCGATCCATACCACGCAGCACCAAAGACCATGGCAGGCCTTCCGACTCTGATTGCTTCCCAGCCCGCAGTACCTGTCACAGATGCAACAAATTGAGCATTCGCGGCGAGCGAATATGTACTCGCGTTTGACGGCATGAATTCCACTTGAGGGATGCGAGCGAGCCTGTGGAAAAACATCGGGCCGCGAGCATAGGCACCTTGCCGAGGGTTCTCTTTGACAAAGATTTTCCAGCCTTTGGGTAGATTGCGCGCTAATGTTTCAATTACAAGCGCTTGATCACGGTATTTACCCCCCAATGCAGAGGTCGACATTTCTGGCTGATTATGAAGAGGCACATAAATATACTTGCCCGACAAGTCGACTTTGCACCCTTCAAATCCGATCAGGTGCTCGAAATACGCCAGTTCATTCGTATGGAAAAACTTTGCGAATGGATCTCTCCATTCGGGCAGTTGACCATAGATCTTCTGCATCTGGCCCAATGTTTTGCCAACATAGAACGGATTGGCGAGCTTGAGTGGATTATGCTTTACCAAATGCTTCACGAAGTTAAGTACGGCCTTTGGTGAAAGCTTGCCACGCTTACCCTCTTTCTGCCAACCTTCGCTCATATAGAAGAGATCAGGAACACTCCCCTTTTCGATGAAATAGGGTTCGCCCGAATAGCCGGACGGATCAAACTGACCCAATTCGTGGACGTCTTGCATCGAAAAAAAGCGTCCGGGAAATTGGCTCCAGCTGAGCACGGTTACTTTCACGCCCATCGCCCGCGCAACTTCGTAAAATACGGTGTCGTAAAAGAGGTGAGGCACGCAGTAGAACAAAGCGTGAGTGATCTCTTTTTCCGCAATGATCGACGCAACCGAATCCGCGACAATATGGAAATAATCCAAATAATCTTGAACGTGCCGGATATTGTGGGATTTGAAGCTATAGTCCGGAGACGTGCGATACAGCTGCTCGACGGCGGTCTCGAGGATCTGGCCATAATCCTCTGAGGCGATCAAAGAGAACCTATCCCCAGTTTGGCGCAGCTCTTTTACGACTGGCCCCAGCTTGCCTTCCTTTAAATTGAGCCATTGCAGCGATGGGCCATGATAATCCGCGTCATCATATCCAATATGGCATGACAAAGTGATCTCGCCGGAGCCTAGCTCCAGCATTCTCTGCAAAAATTTGCGACGGAAATCGCCACGTGCGTCACACAGAAGATTGATCATGGATTTCCGTCATCAAAATTGGGGCTCTAGAACAGTGAGCGATTTGGGCGCCTCAGTTCGTTGGCATGTTAGATTGTGCGGCATGTTTTTTTCTGTTGCAAACGACTTTAACGAAAGGACTGCTCTATGATCTCTTCAATTTCCGGCGTCAATACTTCTGCGTCCAGATCGTTTAACTTGTTAATTGGAGCGCCATGACGCATAAACAAGGGTCTTCGCGTCAAGTCGGAGAAACCTAGGTCAGTGACCCGAACGTCTTGGTGCCATTATTAACGCTGAGTAATTTGCAGACGGAGGGCCAGCGCACGATAAATTTGCCAGATACGGTTACGGCGCCGCCTGCCCGTCAACACTGCATAGATGTAGGTACGGCTCCGGGCCATCAAGGACCTTGTTATGACAGACTGGATCAAAGCGAGCTCGAGCCTACCGTTTGTCGCGCGTTTTTTGAAATAGAGAAGGCCCCGCCGAAGCAGGGCCCTCCCGTTGTTGCGTCAAATTTTTCGTTAGTTTAGCGCCTTATCCGTGATCGCACTTGTCCACGCGCCTTCTGGTGCCTTCGTGATCACCGGATCCGACCCGCCCGACATCAGAGATTTTACCGTGCGCTCGTAGTCGCCTGCATCCAAAGCGCCATTCGATCCAGCGGTCAATTTAGCGACTTCGCTCATCATCCGCTTTTGATGCGCTTCGGTCTGAGCACCTGTTGCGTCATTTTCCAAAACAATGCCCGCGGCCTCATCAGGATTGGTCTCTGCGTATTTCCAACCCTTCATCGAAGCTCGCACGAAGCGCACCATCTTATCTTCGAATGCCGGATCTGAAAGCTTGTCTTCCAGCACATAAAGCCCGTCTTCCAAGGTGGCTACACCCTGATCTTCGTATTTGAACACCACGAGATCGTCAGCTGTCAGGCCCGCATCAATCACCTGCCAGTACTCGTTATAGGTCATGGTCGATACGCAGGCCGCCTGCTTTTGCAACAGCGGATCCACGTTGAAACCTTGCTTGAGCACCGTCACGCCATCTGCGCCACCTTCTGTCGAAAGACCCAATTGGCTCATCCATGACAAGAAGGGGAATTCATTCCCAAAAAACCACACGCCCAGCGTTTTGCCTTTGAAGTCCGCAGTGGTTTCCACACCTGAATCTTTGCGACATGTCAGCATCATGCCGGACGACTTGAATGGCTGTGCTATGTTGACGAGGGGCAGTCCCTTCTCTCGGGCTGCCAATGCAGCAGGCATCCATTCTACTGTGACATCAGCGCCGCCGCCGGCAATAACCTGTGTCGGTGCGATATCCGGACCGCCGGGCTTAATGGTTACATTGAGCCCTTCTTCATCGTAAAAGCCCTTTTCTAGTGCAACATAATAGCCCGCGAATTGGGCTTGAGTGACCCACTTTAGTTGCAGCGTCACATCATCAGCGGCCGCTGCCATTCCAGCCCAAAGTGCTAGCGCGGAAGTGCCGAGTGTCTTGGCAAACAGTTTCATCTTCATACTCTCCTTGTTGGTCGTGACCTTGTTTAAACGTTTATGCTCTGCCTCGTTGCGACGGGTGCCAAAAGGTCACTGCCTTTTCCAACAGTGCGACCCCGCCATAAAACATTGACCCCACCAGCGCAGCGACAACGATCTCGGCCCAGACAAGGTCCAATGCCAATTGCCCAACGCTTGTTGAAATTCGAAACCCCATCCCACGGATGGGCGACCCAAAAAACTCGGCCACAATCGCACCAATCAATGCCAGGGTGGTCGCAATCTTTAAGCCATTGAAAATGAAAGGCATCGCGGCAGGCAGGCGCAAATAGATAAGTGCCGCGCGGTCGCTTGCCCCATAGGTCCGCATCAAGTCTCGCTGCATGGCCGAGCTTTCCTGCAAGCCTTGCACGGTATTCACAAGCATTGGAAAGAACACCATCACAACGACAACAGCCGCCTTGGAATGCCAGTCAAACCCGAACCACATCACCAAAATCGGCGCCATCCCGATGATAGGCAGGGCTGCCACAAAATTACCGACGGGCAACAGACCGCGTTTGAGAAACGGATAGCTATCCACAGCAATGGCCACCAAAAATGCAGAACCGCACCCAATCACATATCCCGAAAGTGCGCCCTTGAGGGCGGTCTGTACAAAATCCTCCCACAGGATGTGCGTCGAACTTGCAAAGCGCTCGGTGATCGCGCTTGGGGGGGGCAAGATCACTGAAGGCACTTGCAACCCATGGACAAAGCATTCCCATATTGCCAGCACCGTCACGCCAAAGACCACCGGGATGATCAGCGCAGTCGTTTGAGTCCGTGGTCGTCGTGCCAGCCAGACATTGAGCCAAATTCCCAAAGCCCAAGCTATTCCCCCTGCCATCATCCAGCCCATCACGCCATCCCCATCCGCTTGAGTGTGACCCGCTGCACAACACCAATCAACGCCACCATCACAGCAGCCAGTGCCGCTGCCATAATCAACGCGCTCCATATCTGGATTGTCTGGCCGTAATAACTTCCAGCCAAGAGCCGCGCGCCCAATCCCGCTACTGCTCCTGTCGGCAATTCTCCTACGATAGCGCCCACGAGGCTTGCCGCCATTGCAATTTTCATGGACGTGAAAAGGTAAGGCATCGAAGAGGGCAATCGAAGACGCCAAAAAGTTTGCGACCCACTCGCGTTCCATGTCCGCATCTGATCAAGTTGCATTTGCTCAGGGCTTCGCAGGCCTTTAACCATGCCGACCACGACCGGAAAAAAACTTAGATACATGCTGATAATCGCCTTGGGCAGCAGTCCCGAAATGCCCACCGCATTTAGCACCACGATAATCATTGGAGCTATGGCCAAGATTGGAATGGTCTGGCTTGCAATGACCCATGGCATCACGCTCATATCCATCACACGGTTGTAAACGATGCCAATCGCCAAACCGATGCCCAGCGCCGTCCCCAAACCAAACCCCAATAAGGTCGCGGAAAGAGTCACCCAGCTGTGGTAGATCAAGCTCCTCTTGGATGTGATGCTCTTCTGAACCGTTGTCTTCCAGATTTCTTCCACAACCTGATGCGGCGCAGGTAGCTTGGGCTTTTCCTGCGCCCAAGTGTCACTAACCAACTCAGAGAAACTCAAGGTCACCCCGGCGCGGCCCGCCCGATCATACGCCCAATCAGCATTCAACCAGACCGCTGCCATGTACCAAATTGTCATCAACGCGATGACAACTGTGACAACAGGCGCAAACGCGGAGACCACGCTTTTCATGCGCTCACCTCGTGACAAAGTGAACAGTTTTGCGCTTTATTCCTCATACGCGTGCCCCGCTCGCAACCCATCACGCACTCTATGAGCAATTTCCAAAAACTCTGGGCTATCGCGAATGTCTAATGGCCGCTCGCGCGGCAAGGGGCTCTCGATTATATCGGTAATCCGTCCTGGCCTTGGGCTCATCACAACGATCCTCGTTGAGAGATAGACAGCTTCCGGGATCGAGTGCGTGACAAAAGCAATGGTCTTGTTCGTGCGCGCCCAGAGCTGCAACAACTGCTCGTTCAAATGGTCGCGCACAATCTCATCAAGCGCACCAAAAGGCTCATCCATGAGCAAAATATCAGCATCAAACGACAGGGCACGAGCAATAGAGGCGCGCTGCTGCATCCCGCCCGAGAGCTGCCATGGGTATTTCTTGGCGAAACCCGATAGATCGACCAATTCAAGCACCCGGCTCACCCGTGCCTCGATATCCCGTTTTTCGTAGCCCATAATCTCGAGTGGCAGCGAAATATTGCGCCCAATCGTACGCCAAGGATAAAGCCCTGCCGCCTGAAACACATACCCATAGGCGCGCGATTGACGCGCTTCGGCCGGGCTAACCCCATTTACACGAATATCCCCTCCCGTTGGGTGCTCCAAATCAGCCATGCAACGCAAGAACGTGGTTTTCCCGCATCCCGACGGCCCTATAAAGCTGACGAAATCTCCCTTCTTGATATCCAGATTGACATCGCGAAGTGCGTGCACTGGCCCGTCATTCGTTTGAAAGACGAGGTCCAGCCCCTTAGCACTTATGACATTCTGCGTCGTCAAACCCGATATCTCCCCAGTTCGTTTCTAGCCGCGACCATCGCGCGGCGCTCTGTTATCTTGATCAATCCAATTTCCAAGGTTGCGATCTGCGGGCAGGCATTACTCAAATCCCTGCCGGAATATTCATCGGGTCGCGCTGGATCATTTTCGGAGCCGTCAGCTCTTTCCACTTCGACAAGGCAATATTTGCGCTTGGGAACGCTGGGCGTGGCACAAATCGCCCCCGACCTGGGTTCGGCTGGCTGTTTTGTCCCCAAGCCCAAACCACCTCACCGCGCGACAACGTAAATCGTGCCTGCGCTTTCACTTCGAAACCTTCAAACACGTTATAATCAAGGATACTGTGGTGGTTTGAAGCCGAAATAGTCTTGGTGATCTTTGGGTCCCATACAACGATGTCGGCATCTGCCCCTTCCACGATTGCTCCTTTCTTGGGGTAGATATTGAGGATCTTGGCCACATTGGTCGACGTTGCCGCCACAAACTCATTCGGGGTCAACCGACCAGTTTCAACGCCTTCAGTCCACAAGACCGCAAGTCGCTCTTCCAGACCATTCGAGCCGTTAGGAATAATCCGGAAATCCTTTTGTCCGGCGCGTTTTTGCGCCGTGGTGAAGGCCGCATGATCCGTTGCAACCACCTGCAATGAACCTGACTGCAATCCTGCCCAAAGGCTGTCTTGATGGTCCTTTGACCGAAACGGTGGCGACATTACACGCCGCGCAGCATGATCCCAATCCGTATTGAAATACTCGCTCTCATCCAAGGTCAGGAACTGAATGAGCGGTTCGCCATAAACGCGCATCCCCTTTTGGCGTGCCCGACGGATCGCTTCATGCGCCTGCTCACAAGAGACATGCACAATGTACAAAGGAACGCCCGCAGCATCGGCGATGCAAATCGCCCGGTTGGCAGCCTCGCCTTCAAACTCAGGGGGGCGCGAATACGCATGGCCTTCAGGCCCGGTAATTCCTTGATCAAAATACTTTTGCTGCATCTCGGCCACGAGATCACCGTTCTCAGCATGAACCATAGGCAAAGCGCCCAATTCTCGACAGCGTTTGAAAGAGGCAAACATCTCATCATCCTCAATCATCAATGCGCCCTTATAGGCCATGAAATGCTTGAAGGAATTGACACCCATATCTACGGCGTCTTTCATCTCGGTGAATACCTGCTCGTTCCAGCCCGTGATTGCCATGTGGTAGCCGATATCGGCACAGATCTGTGGCGCGGATTTGCGATGCCACTCATGAATGGCATTTTTGATACTGCCATCGGCCCCCGGCAGGCAGAAATCCACGATCATTGTCGTGCCACCGCAGGCCGCGGCCCAAGTGCCCGTTTCAAATGTCTCTGCAGCAGTCGTGCCCATAAACGGCATTTCCAAATGGGTGTGAGGATCAATGCCGCCGGGAATTACATAGGCACCTTCGGCATCGATATACTCGTCGCCCTTCAGGTTCTCGCCGATTTGCTTGATCGTCTCGTCCTCGATCAGCACATCGGCCTTCCACGTACGATCTGCAGTGCACACCATACCGCCCTTGATAACCTTTGTTGCCATCGTCCGTCTCCCTTTCTCGCGCAGTGCCCTCGCGAATTACTGTTCAGGCCACTACGCCTGCGGTCTCTAATACTGCGTGCAACAACACATCAGTGCCTGCCGTCGCCCAGTCTTTTGAAATTTCCTCGGCCTCATTATGTGACAAACCGCCCACGCAAGGGCACATGATCATCGCCGTCGGGGCCACTTGATTGATCCAGCACGCATCATGCCCCGCCCCCGAAATGATATCTCGATGCGAATAACCTAAACGCTCTGCCGCGCCCCGCACCGCTGCGACGCATCCGGCATCAAAGGTCACCGGATCGAAGCCACCCACCTTCTCGAAGGCGATCCCCAGACCCATCTCTTCGCAAATCTTCTGTGCACCGAGTTTAAGCTGCGCCTCCATATCCTGAATGACCGCCAGATCTGGCGAACGGAAATCCACTGTAAACACCACCCTGCCGGGGATCACGTTGCGCGAGTTGGGGAACACATCGATATGCCCCGCCGCCCCCACCGCATGCGGTGCGTGGCGCCATGCGATCTCGTCCACCAATTCCAATACCCGGGCCATGCCAAGTCCGGCATTCTTACGCAAAGGCATCGGCGTTGAACCTGTATGCGAGTCCTTGCCTGTGATCGACACTTGGGTCCAACTCAGGCCTTGGCCATGGGTGACCACTCCAATTTCCTTGCCTTCTGCTTCTAGGATCGGCCCTTGTTCGATGTGTAATTCAAACATCGCATGCAGCTTGCGCTCGCCTACTGGCTCGGCGCCTTCCCAACCAATACGCTTAAGTTCGCCACCAAAGGTCTTGCCCGCCGCATCTTTGCGATCTTTGGCCCAGGCCTCGGAATGAATACCTGCGAATACCCCACTCGAAAGCATGGCAGGCGCAAAGCGGGTGCCTTCTTCATTGGTCCAATTCGCAATGGCGATCGGATGGCGTGTGCGGATGCCCATGTCATTCAAGCTTCGCACCACTTCCAAAGCGCCCAGAACACCTAGGACCCCATCATATTTTCCGCCCGTCGGCTGCGTATCAAGATGGCTTCCCATATAGACTGGCAGCGCATCAGGCTCGGTTCCGGGCCGGATAGCGAACATATTGCCCATGCTGTCCAACCCCATCTCACAGCCCGCCGCTTCGCACCAGCGCTGAAACAAGGCCCGGCCTTCTGCGTCGGCATCGGTCAAGGTTTGACGGTTATTACCTCCTGCGACACCGGGCCCAATTTTGGCCATTTCCATAAGGCTGTCCCAAAGACGGTCCCCATTTACGCGCAGGTTTTCTCCCGGTGCAGGCATAGCACCCCCTTGATGTCTTGTTGCTTTTTTACCATTTGGTAAACTCACGATTGCCGTTGGCCCTCACCCTGTCAAGATTCGTCTTGGACAACTGACGCTCTGCGGGCTATCCCCGAGGTCAACATGATGAATTCTCAAGCATTCGGGAAGGTTTTATGGCCGAAACGGGCAGTGATACCACAAAACGCAAGCCGAGCCGCATTCAACAGAAAAACCGCAAACGCGTGTTGGAAGCCGCTCTCGAAGTCTTTTCCCAACACGGCTACCGCGGCAGCACGCTTGATCAAATTGCAGACACAGCAGGCCTCTCCAAACCCAATATTCTCTACTATTTCAGCGGTAAAGAAGAGATCCATGTTACATTGCTAAATCGGCTCATGGAGACTTGGCTCGATCCTCTCGCGCATCTGGACCCTTCAGGTGACCCGATGGAAGAGCTGTTGGCCTATACCCGTCGCAAGCTTGAAATGAGCCGCACCTATCCCCGCGAAAGCCGTCTCTTTGCTAACGAAATCCTCCAAGGTGCCCCCCGCATAGCACCTCATCTGGAAAGTGGGCTAAAGCCACTAGTCGATGAAAAATGTGACCTCATCCAGCAATGGGTAGATGCAGGACGTATTGCTGCGGTCAATCCGCGACACCTCATCATGTCGATCTGGTCGACCACACAGCATTACGCCGATTTCGAAGCCCAGGTCCGTGTATTGGAACCCGAAACAGACGCTTCATGGCGTGCGGCGGGCGCACATCTAGAAACCATGTTCCGTAAATTGCTTCAGCCCTAAGTTCTGAACCTGCATGGCTATTCCGCGGCAACCCGATTGGGATTGTTGGGATGCGTGGTCCATGTACCGGGTGCATCCTCCACTACCTTTCCCGTTCTCGCATCAATAGCCCCCGGCGCCAGCCGCTCCATTGTAATGCAATCCTGCACTGGGCAGACGTTGACGCAGAGGTTGCAAGCCACGCATTCGTCATCCTTGACTGTGAACACACGGTCGGGCGACATCGCAATCGCTTGATGACTGGTGTCTTCGCAAGCAGCGAAACACCGACCGCATTTAATGCAAAGATCCTCGTCTATCTTGGCTTTGGTGACAAAGTTCAAATTCAGATCCTGCCACTCAACAAAATTAGGCACTGCCCGACCAATCAATTGTGTCTGGGTCATGCCCTTCTCATCGAGATATTGAGACAGGCCCGAGATCATTTCTTCAACGATCTTGAAGCCGTAGGTCATCGCAGCCGTACAGACCTGAACATTGCCTGCGCCCATTGCGAGATACTCTGCCGCATCTCGCCACGTCGTCACCCCACCAATCCCCGAGATTGGCAGCCCGCGTGTCTCACCATGTCGCGCGATTTCGCCAACCATATTAAGCGCAATAGGCTTCACCGCTGGCCCGCAGTAACCCCCATGCGATCCCTGCCCATCAATCATAGGGAAGGGAGAAAAATGATCGAGATCGACATTCGTGACCGACTTCACTGTATTTATGAGGCTCACCGCGTCAGCTCCGCCGCGTTTGGCAGCAATCGCCGGAGGAAGGATGGAGGTTACATTCGGGGTCAGCTTCACGATGCAGGGCATTTTTGAATAATGCTTCACCCAAGCGGTGACCATTTCAATATATTCCGGCACTTGCCCCACAGCCGACCCCATGCCGCGCTCCGCCATACCGTGCGGGCAACCAAAATTTAGCTCCACCCCATCTGCGCCTGTATCCTCCACTCTGGTCAGAATATCCTTCCAGCTTTTTTCTTCACAAGGGACCATCAGGCTGATGACCAACGCTCGGTCGGGGTAGTCGCGTTTCACGCGACGAATTTCATCAAGGTTTACTTGCAACGGGCGATCAGTGATCAACTCTATATTGTTGAGGCCCAAGAGACGCCGATCAGCGCCCCAAATCGCCCCGTATCGTGGCCCGTTCACGTTCACGATCGGAGGACCGTCTTCACCCAAGGTCTTCCAAACCACGCCGCCCCAACCGGCATCAAAGGCACGGCGCACGTTATATTCTTTGTCCGTAGGAGGTGCGGATGCCAACCAGAACGGATTGGGCGATTTAATACCCGCGAAATGCGTTGTAAGGTCGGCCATGGATCAGCCCTCCGCCATCAATGTTGAGTGGATATCCTCTGCCGCATCCCGGCCTTCGGCCACTGCGGTCACCGTCAAGTCATCGCCACCAGTGGAGCAATCTCCTCCGGCCCAAACCCCCGAAACAGATGTGCGCCCAGCACCAGAGACAGCTATCTTGCGCCCATCGAGGCGCGGCAAGTCCGTTCCAACAAGGCTTTGCCCAATTGCTTTGAATACTTGATCCGCAACCAGTCGCAGCGTTTCTCCCGTGGGCGCCATTGCCGTATCGGTATATTCAAACTCGATCTCTCGCACCAACCCCACGCCGTTCACGCGGACCGGACGAGCATTCGTTACAATCCTTACACCTTTTGATGCCGCCAGATCCTGCTCAAAAACACTCGCGTTCATCCGATCGCGACCCCGGCGATAAACCAAAGTCACATTCAGCGCGCCCAAGAGCTTTGCCTGAACGGCCGCATCGATGGCTGTCATCCCGCCACCAATCACCACCACATCGCGCCCAATCGGCACTGCAGTCAAATCAGAAGCTTGCCGCAACTCTGCAATAAACCCAACGGCATCCACGACGCCTGCCAAATCTTCGCCGGGCACATCAAGTGCATTCACTCCGGCCAAGCCAATGCCAAGAAACACGGCGTCAAACTCTGCCTGCAAACTCGCGAGAGTGATCTCCGACCCCAAGGCTTTACCGGATTCGATACGAATTCCGCCGATCTTCAGCAGCCACGCCACCTCTGCCTGCGCGAACCCGTCAGTCGCCTTGTAAGCAGCAATCCCATATTCATTGAGGCCACCCGACTTGGGCCGCGCATCATAAATCACCACATCATGGCCCTTCATCGCCAAGCGATGCGCGCAGGCCAACCCTGCCGGACCGGCCCCGACAACAGCGACATGTCGCCCCGTCGAGGCCGCCCGGGAGAACGGATGAACCCCTTTTGCCATAAGGTGATCGGTCGCATAGCGCTGCAACTCACCAATCCGCACTGGCTTTCCCTCTGCTGCCTCACGCACACATGCCTGCTCGCAAAGTGCTTCTGTTGGGCAGACTCGTGCACACATCCCCCCAAGGATGTTCTGCGTCAAAATCGTTTTGGCCGCGGCATCGGGCGTGCCTGTGCTGATCTGGCGAATAAACAAGGGAATGTTAATATCGGTCGGACAGGCGGTGATGCAGGGAGCGTCATGGCAAAAATAGCAGCGATCCGCCGCGACCAATGCTTCATATGCGTTTAGTTGCGGATGGAGGTCCGAGAAGTTGTCGCTCAAATCTTGAGGCAACAGTCTCCCAGAAACGATACCAGGGGTCAGGGCATTCGCAGTCATAAACGCATCCTCTGTTGGCTAAGTCTCAAAGCCAAAGATGCCATGATTTTATTTTTTATCAATCGGTAAAATTATTTTGTGCAAAAATTCCGGAAACAATCCGCTCTTGCTGCAATAATGGCCTAAAATTCAAGCAAACGCCTCGGCAATCACCGCGTAAAAACGGAGCTGCCGCAGTAGAGTTTTCTCGGCAAGATGAACAAAGCGGTTTAGATCAAGAAAAACAAGGCACAGCCAATGCTAGGGTAAGGACCCGTTCTCGCGTTATAGTCAGAACATGACGGTTGCGGCGAGAGCGATGGCGCAGAGGAAGACCTGGAGTGCCCCCACTGAATTGGTCCACCAACTGGGATAGAATTATCCCATTTCAGGAGGATCAGAGATGGCTGGAAAGAGAGACAAACCCGAAGAGATTGTGCT
>OCVQ010000727.1_pt1 | contig 28394 bp, 27 predicted proteins | sample 1539061 | NCBI WGS metagenome assembly OCVQ01 (sample SAMEA3355526, study PRJEB22509) | marine metagenome | biome: marine; feature: river plume; material: water | place: USA | collected 2010-08-08 | depth 0.5 m | reverse complement strand
AATCTGAAAGTACGTGATGAGGTTCTGCTGCACTTTGCTCCCAAAACATACTCATATTTGGTGAATAGCAATAAATATTCTCGTAGCATTTTAAATGCTTAATGTGCGGATTTAATTTATCTATTTTTGATTTTGAATCATAACCTGGATTAATCCAAATTTCTGTTTTTTCATTGTCGTTCAAAATTTGTTCAATCGAGAACTCAAGTGTAACCTGTCCTTTTGTGTCAGCATATCGATAGTTGGCACCAGCATCTTTCATTAATTGAGCAACATAACTTTCACTTGCTGGAGTGTACCAAATATCGCCGATTAAATTTCCAGATAGACAAGTAGGACGGTTTTGAATAGATTCGGTCAGCTTTTGTAGTCGTTTATATTCGTGTTCAACATTTTCAAAGAATGCGTTTGCCTCGTTCATTTTTCCTGTTAACGCACCAATTACCTTAATCCATTCCGCTTTTCCGAGTGGGTCAATTTCTTTCCAATCGTAAATTGGTACTATTGTAAAGTGAAGAGATTCTAATTTTTTTTGATTCGGAAATTCATCTCCAAATCCACTGTATAATATGGTGTTGGCCTTGCTTGAAATGATTTTCTCAATAGAGTTGGTTGTTTCATCACCATACTCAAGAATTTGTTTCTTCTTGAAAAGAGATTTAACAGTTGGGTCATACACATAATCAATACTTGAAATTCCTTTTAATGCTGTTTGTTGCTCCAGAATTGCGTACATGCCGACTACTGTAGCAGAAAGACTAATCGCTTCGTATTTTTTTAATGGATCAATCGTGTGAGTTGATTCTAAGTCTCCTGAAATTGGATCTAAAATCTCCAGAATGTATTTGCCTTCTTTTTTAATTAAATTGAAATTCTTTGCATGTTTAATCTTAATATAACTGGAATCATTGTCAGTCTTAGTGTTATTCGAAGTGTTCGATTTACAACTAAAAAGGAATAGTACAGAAATATAAATAAACAAATTACGCATCGCTATATAATTGAAGCGCAAGTTACAATAATTCTAAATCGCTTTAAGAATTTCAAAGGCACTTTTCAAGTTCTTTTGTACTCTTTCGGATTCCATCAAAACAATATGTACAAAAAAGCCCGAACGAATTGTCCGGGCTTCCAAATAAATTGTGTGATATTATTCACCAACAACTTCAAAAGTCAAAGTAACTTTCACTTCTTTGTGGATGTTAGCAGTTGCTTCGAAAGATCCAATCTCACGGATTGGTTCGTTTGTGATTTTTAATGATTTTCTATCAATTTCAATTCCTTCAGCTTTTAATGCTTCAGACAATTGGACAGTGTTAACAGATCCAAAAATCTTTCCGTTTTCACCAGCTTTAGTAATGATTTTCACTGAAGTAGCTTCAATCTTAGCGCCAAGCTCTTGAGCTTCAGTTAAAACTTTAGATTCTTTGTGAGATTTTTGTTTCATAATTTCAGCGTGCGCTTTCTTTGCAGAAGCTGTCGCCAAAATTGCATATCCTTGAGGGATCAAAAAGTTACGACCGTATCCAGGTTTCACTGTAACAATTTCGTTCACGTATCCACAGTTGTCTACGTTCTTCTTTAAAATTACTTCCATTTTAAGTTATTTTTCCTGTTCTACAATCAATTAATTTAAGTTATCAGCAACATAAGGCATTAAAGCAATGTGACGAGCACGTTTGATTGCTTTGTTAACACCTTTTTGGTATTTTGCTGACGTACCAGTAATTCTACGTGGTAAAATTTTCCCTTGTTCGTTTACCAATTTCAACAAAAAGTTTGCGTCCTTGTAATCGATGAAGTGAATTTTAGATTTTTTAAATCTACAGTATTTATCTTTTTTGATTTCGATGTTAATCGGAGTCAAATATCTAACGTCGTTTTGAGCCATTTTTTCTCTTTTTAATGGTTGTTAATTAAGCTTCTGTAGCTTCTACTGATTTTTTTGCTCCTAATCTTTTTCTTCTGCTTTCAGCATAAGTTAAATGGTGCTTGTCCATTCTAACAGAAAGGAAGCGCATAATACGTTCATCTCTTTTGAACATTAATTCTAGATCAGCAATTGCTTCTCCTGGTGCTTCAAACTCGATTAAAAAGTAAAAACCAGTCGATTTTTTTTGGATTGGGTACGCTAATTTGCGTAATCCCCAGTTCTCCGAGTGCTTAACTTTTCCACCCAATGAGCTAATTTCGCTCTCGAATTTCTGCACTGCTTCCTTTGTCTGTTCTTCAGACAAAACGGGAGTTAAAATGAAAACAGTTTCGTAAGAATTCATAAAATTGAATTTAATTATTAATAAAATAGTTGTCCCTGCTTTTTTAAACAGGAGTGCAAAGATAGGAAAAAAAACTATTAACCACTTCTTGGAACAAATTAATTTTAACTCCTAAGTAGTTGGGTCGTGGCGGTCAGATGACGATGCTAATATAGAGTAATTCTAAATATCTGGAGTTTCTTGTTATTAAATTCTAGAATTTAAGCGTGTTACAGGAGGGCGAAAGCATTTAATTGACAGTATTTCATAATTTTAAATTAATCAATTTAAAGCTAAGGTTTCTCAGGCAATCGAAAAACAAATTTTTACTTCCAATTTTGCTGTAAAATTCATATTTTTGCATGGCTTATTTGGATTCGATATTCTGCCTTTTCAAGGAGGTTAGTCAATCTCAAATGAGTGTAAGTGTATCACTTGAAACATTGAATTTTTATTAAAATTAGTTTTTAACTATGAGCGTTTATTTAGAGTATCTGAAAGAAATTGAAGTAAGAAAAGCACAGGGCCTGCATCCTAAACCGATTGAAGGAGCTGAATTAACTGCACAAATCATCAATCAAATTAAAGAAGTAGGAAACGAACATAGAGATGCTTCTCTTAAATTCTTTATATACAATATTGTACCAGGTACAACTGAATCTGCCGGAGTTAAAGCTAGATTTTTAAAGGAAGTTATTTTAGGCAATGAGAATGTAGCTGAAATTACTCCGACTTTCGCTTTTGAGTTATTGTCTCATATGAAAGGTGGTTCTTCTATAAAAGTGCTTTTAGATCTAGCGCTTGGAAATGATGAAGTAGTCTCTAAACAAGCTGCTGAAGTTTTAAAAACGCAAGTTTATTTATATGAAGCAGATACAGCTCGTTTGGAAAAAGCGTTTAAAGAAGGTAATGCGATTGCAATTGAGTTGTTAGAAAGTTATGCGCAAGCAGAATTTTTCACAAAACTCCCAGATGTTGAAGAGAAGATAGATGTCGTTACTTTCATTGCGGGTACTGGTGATATTTCAACTGATTTATTATCTCCTGGAGCTGATGCTCACTCTCGTTCGGATAGAGAGTTACATGGCCAATGCCTTTTTGAGCATAACAAAGAAATGCAAAAAGAACTTGCAGATCTCAAGGCAAAGCACCCAGGAAAGCGTGTGATGTTGATTGCTGAGAAAGGAACAATGGGTGTTGGTTCTTCAAGAATGTCTGGAGTAAACAACGTTGCATTATGGACGGGAATTCAAGCAAGTCCTTATGTTCCCTTTATCAATATCGCTCCAATTATCGCTGGAACAAATGGTATTTCTCCAATTTTCTTAACAACAGTAGGTGTAACTGGTGGTATAGGAATTGACCTTAAGAACTGGGTGAATAAAACAGATGCTGATGGAAATACTGTAAGAGATAAAAACGGAGATCCTGTCTTAGAACAAGCTTATTCAGTTGAAACGGGAACTGTTTTAACAATTAATACGAAAACAAAGAAATTATACAACGGAGACCTAGAGTTGAAAGATATATCTGCAGCATTGACACCACAAAAAATGGAGTTCATTAAAGCAGGTGGTTCTTACGCCGTTGTTTTTGGTAAAAAATTACAAACGATTGCTTGTGGTATTTTAGGAATGAGTATTCCTTCAGTTTACGCTCCTTCGAAAGAAATTTCGCTTGAAGGTCAAGGGTTAACGGCCGTTGAAAAAATATTTAACAAAAACGCGGTTGGAACAACTCCAGGGAAAATATTGCATGCTGGATCTGATGTTCGTGTAGAAGTAAACATTGTAGGATCTCAAGATACTACTGGTTTAATGACTTCTCAAGAGTTAGAGGCAATGGCAGCAACGGTTATTTCTCCAATTGTAGACGGGGCTTATCAATCTGGATGTCACACAGCTTCTGTTTGGGATGATAAATCTAAAGCGAATATTCCTAAACTAATGAAGTTTATGAATGATTTTGGATTAATTACTGCTCGTGATCCTAAAGGTCAATATCCTGCAATGACGGATGTAATTCACAAAGTGTTGAATGACCTTACAGTTAGTGATTGGGATATCATTATTGGTGGAGATTCACATACGCGCATGTCTAAAGGTGTTGCTTTTGGTGCCGATTCAGGTACTGTCGCTTTAGCCTTAGCAACTGGTGAAGCGACTATGCCAATTCCTGAGTCTGTTAAAGTTACGTTTAAAGGTGAAATGAGAAGTTTCATGGATTTCCGTGATGTGGTTCATGCAACGCAACAACAAATGTTAAAGCAATTTGGTGGTGAAAATGTTTTCCAAGGAAGAATCATTGAGGTGCATATTGGTACGTTGACTTCTGACCAAGCCTTTACATTTACTGATTGGACTGCAGAGATGAAGGCAAAAGCTTCTATCTGTATTTCAGAAGATGAAACATTAATTGAGTCATTAGAAATTGCGAAAGGTCGTATCCAAATCATGATTGATAAGGGGATGGACAATCACATCAATGTGCTTCAAGGTTTAGTTGATAAAGCGAATTCGAGAATTCAAGAATTGAAAACAGGTACTAAACCATCATTACGTCCAGATGCAAATGCAAAATACCATGCGGAAGTTGTTATCGATTTGGATCAAATTGCAGAGCCAATGATTGCTGATCCAGATGTAAACAATGATGATGTTTCAAAACGTTATACACACGATACAATTCGACCATTATCTTACTACGGTGGAACAAAAAAAGTAGATTTAGGGTTCATTGGTTCATGTATGGTACACAAAGGAGACATGCAAATTTTGGCTCAAATGTTAAAGAACATTGAGGCGCAACATGGTAAAGTTGAGTTTAAAGCTCCTTTAGTTGTAGCGCCACCAACGTATAATATTGTTGATGAGTTAAAAGCTGAAGGTGACTGGGAAGTATTACAGAAATACTCAGGTTTCGAATTCGATGATAACGCACCTAAGGGAGTTGCTCGAACGAAATATGAAAACATGCTGTACTTAGAGCGTCCTGGTTGTAACTTATGTATGGGTAACCAAGAGAAAGCGGAACCAGGAGATACAGTTATGGCAACTTCAACACGCTTGTTTCAAGGAAGAGTTGTAAAAGACTCTGGGGAGAAGAAAGGGGAGTCATTGCTTTCATCAACACCAGTTGTGGTATTGTCAACAATTTTAGGTAGAACTCCTACAATGGCCGAATACGAAGCAGCGGTAGATGGAATTGTATTAACGAAATTCAAGCCTTCACAAAAGCAATTGATGAACGCATAGGTGTTAAATAATGATAAATTGAAAGCCTGGAACTCTTTGTTTCAGGCTTTTTCGTTGCTGCCTCTTTTATTTTTATTATTTTAGTTAAAGACGAAAATAAAGTCACAAATCTTAAAAAACGAATTATGGCATTTGACATTGAAATGATAAAAGAAGTTTATTCAAAGTTTCCAGAACGCATTAAAGCTGCAAGATCGATTGTTGGGAAACCTTTAACTCTTTCTGAAAAAATATTATATGCCCATTTGTGGGATGGAAAAGCAACAGTTGAGCATGAACGAGGCAAATCGTATGTTGATTTTGCGCCGGACAGGGTGGCTATGCAGGATGCTACGGCACAGATGGCTTTACTTCAATTCATGCAAGCAGGAAAGTCAAAAGTGGCAGTGCCTTCAACGGTTCATTGTGACCACCTAATTCAAGCGAAAATGGGGGCAAGTGCAGATTTGCAGGAAGCAATGAATAGAAGTTCAGAAGTCTTTAATTTTCTTGAAAGTGTATCAAATAAATATGGAATTGGCTTTTGGAAACCAGGTGCTGGAATTATTCATCAAGTTGTTTTGGAAAATTATGCATTTCCGGGCGGAATGATGATTGGAACTGATTCTCATACGGTTAATGCTGGTGGATTGGGAATGGTGGCAATAGGAGTTGGTGGTGCTGATGCGGTTGATGTTATGGCTGGTATGCCTTGGGAATTGAAAATGCCCAAATTAATTGGTGTGAAATTAACTGGAAAGTTAAACGGATGGACATCGCCAAAAGACGTAATATTGAAAGTAGCAGGAATCTTAACTGTAAAAGGTGGAACAGGTGCAATTGTTGAATACTTTGGAGATGGAGCAACTTCTATGTCGTGTACCGGAAAAGGAACAATTTGTAATATGGGAGCGGAGATTGGTGCTACAACTTCAACTTTCGGCTACGATGATTCAATGAGGAGATATTTAGCGGCGACTGATCGTCAAGATATAGTGGATGCTGCAGATAAAATTGCTGAACACTTGACTGGAGATACGGAAGTTTATGAGAATCCAGAAAAGTATTTCGATCAAGTAATTGAAATCGATTTATCCACTCTATCACCTCACGTTAATGGGCCTTTTACACCGGATTTGGCTACTCCAATCGCAGAAATGAGAGCAAAGGCAACAGAAAATGGTTGGCCATTAAAAGTAGAGTGGGGATTAATAGGTTCTTGTACCAATTCGTCATATGAAGATTTATCTCGAGCTGCTTCAATTGCAAGACAAGCCGTAGAAAAGGGGCTTATTACTAAATCTGAATTTGGAATTAATCCTGGATCGGAGCAAGTGCGCTTCACAGCTGAAAGAGATGGTTTATTGAAACCATTCCAAGATCTAAATGCAACAATTTTCACAAATGCCTGTGGGCCTTGTATAGGTCAATGGGATAGAGCAGGATCTGACAAGCAAGAAAAAAACACGATTGTTCATTCGTTTAATAGAAACTTTTCAAAAAGAGCCGACGGAAATCCAAATACGCATGCTTTTGTAACCTCACCAGAAATGGTTGCAGCAATTGCAATATCGGGTGATTTAGGATTTAATCCAATTACAGATACATTGACAAATAAAAATGGTGAACAAGTCAAATTAGACCCGCCAGTTGGGAAGGAATTACCTGATAAAGGTTTTGATGTTGATGACAATGGATTTCAAGCTCCATCGGCAGACGGTTCAGGTGTTCAAGTTGTTGTAAAAGATGATTCAGAACGTTTACAATTATTATCCCCTTTTGCTGCATGGGATGGGAATAACATTAACGGTGCAAAATTGTTGATCAAGGCAGAAGGAAAATGCACTACAGATCACATTTCAATGGCTGGACCATGGTTACGTTATAGAGGACACCTAGATAACATTTCAAATAACTGTTTAATCGGTGCTGTGAATGCATTCGGAGGAGCAACGAACGCTGTTGTAAATCAATTAACTGGTGCGAAGGGAGAAGTTCCTGCAACGGCAAGAGCGTATAAAGCGGCTGGAATACCTTCAATTGTTGTAGGAGATCATAATTACGGAGAAGGTTCTTCTCGTGAACATGCTGCCATGGAGCCACGTCATTTAGGTGTTGTTGCTGTAATTGTTAAATCATTCGCTCGTATCCATGAAACAAACTTGAAAAAACAAGGAATGTTAGGGTTGACGTTTGCTAATGAAGCTGATTATGATAAAATTAAGGAAAACGATACATTCAATTTTATTGATTTAGCAGGTTTTGCTCCTGGAAAGCAATTAACGCTAGAAGTAGTTCATGATGATGGTTCGAAGGATGAAATCAAATTAAATCATACCTACAATGCACAACAAATTGATTGGTATAGAGCCGGATCGGCGTTGAACCTTATTAAATTGGAAAATGCAAAAGCATAACATAGCCAAATAGACTAAAAAAAATCCGCTTGATATTTAAGCGGATTTTTTTTTGAAAACGTCTAAGGCTTTGCCTATTTCAATTGACAATCAATCGTAACAACTGTATTACCTTGTCCATAAGATGAATAAGGAGAAGTGTATGTGTATGTTTGACTATTTCCTTCACAACTTGCTGTTGCTTTCTTTTTTGTGTCTCTTATAAAACTTGTAGAGTTAGAAATAGTTGTGTTTCCAGGTGTATTAACAGTACTTCCGTTGGAGTATGCCGGTTCTACACTCGTCGTAGTGCACTGACAGTTGTAGTCTTTTTTGCAGCTAGCTAACGTTGTTAAACTGAGAGTTAGAATATATAGATAAATTTTCATGGTTGGTAATTAGATTTTATGTTCATATTTAATAAAGACTAAAGTATAATTTATTTCAATACAAACTGGTGATCGGCTCGAATGAAAATGTCAATTTAATGGTTTGCCAAAATGTGTTAATTCGGCAATAAAAAAGTAAATCTTCCGTAAATTTAACTGTATTAATAAAGTATAATTCACCAAGCATGGAATCGAGAGAAAAAATCCTAAAAGGGTACATCGAATTTGAATTATTGAACGGTAGAGCTCCGCACTCAGTATTGGAATTAGCAAAGAAAATTAAAATGGCTGAATCGTCATTTTATAATGAATTTCCAAATCTTGAAAAACTGAGGCAGGCTATCCCTTTGAATGCAATTGATACAACCATAGGTCGTTTAGATGAGGATGAGCAATATGAAGAGTTCTCGGCAAGAGAAAAAATCCTATCCTTATATTTCACGCTGTTTGAGGAGTTACAAAACAATCGTTCCTATTACCTTTTTAAATATGCCGAATTGAAAGAAGCCTCAAACGGTATTCGTGATTGGTCATTATTTATGGATACCATGAAGGGTAGAATTGATGAAATTCTGACAGAGGCAAAGCAAACAGAAGAAATTAAGGATCGTCCATATATTGGAGAACATTATGCCAAAGGATATAAACTTGTTTTTATTTATTTATTCCGCGTTTGGCTCAGAGATGATTCAGATGGTTTTAGTACAACGGATGCTGCAATAGAAAAAAGTGTGAACCTGAGCTTTGATATGCTAGGTGTTAGTCCACTTGATTCATTAATTGATTTCGGGAAGTTCTTTATTAAAACGAAAGTAATGTAGACAATCATGGAAGAAGAAACTGAAAAAGGCCTTTCAAGTATCCCTACATCTAAAGTAAAGCGTGCAGCGAAAGTGATTGGTGCTAGCGCGAAAGTAGGGGGTAACTATATTAAATATTACGCTAAAAAATCAGTAAATCACTCACTTTCAAAGGATTCCTTACATTCAGATAACGCAGAGGATATATATAAATCGTTGAGTGAGATGAAGGGGAGTGCGTTAAAAGTAGCGCAAATGATGAGCATGGATAGTCAAGTCTTACCCAAGGCATATCAAGATAAATTCTCGATGGCTCAATATAACGCGCCTCCGCTTTCTTATCCATTAATATTAAAGACGTTTCAACAATTTTTCGGAAAGAAGCCGTTAGATATTTTCGATTCATTTTCTAAAAATGCCGTTCATGCGGCAAGTATAGGACAGGTGCATAAGGCAACATTGGGTGATAAAGTTTTTGCAGTTAAAATTCAATATCCAGGCGTTGCGGAATCAATTAGTTCTGATTTAAAATTGGTAAAGCCACTGGCAGCTCAATTATTAAACATGAAAAAATCAGAAATGAATATGTACATGGATGAGGTAGAATCAAAATTACTTGAAGAAACGGACTACGAATTAGAATTAAAACGTTCTAACGAAATCAGTCATGGTTCCTCTCAATTAAAAAATGTTCGTTTCCCGAACTATTATCCTGAATATTCAAACAAGCGCATTCTAACAATGGATTGGATGGAAGGGGATATGTTCCCAGAGTTTTTAAAGACAAATCCATCTCAAGAGGTGAGGAATAGTGTTGGACAGGCAATGTGGGATTTTTATCTGTTTCAAATGAAAGTATTACGACAAGTCCATGCGGATCCGCATCCAGGGAATTTTATTGTCAATGGGAAAAATGAACTTTGTGTGCTAGATTTTGGTTGTGTGAAAGAAATTCCATCCGAATTTTTCGATGCTTATTTTCAATTGTTTGACAAAGATATTCTGGAAGACAAAGTGCGATTATATAAATTATATGAAGAATTAGAGTTTTTCAAGCCAGAAGATACTACTGAACAAAAAGAGCTGTTAAAAGGCCTTTACCATGAAATGATTTCGCTTTTAGGGGAACCTCTTAGAAATGATAAATTTGATTTTGGTAATGATTCCTATTTTACTAAAATTGCCAAAATGGGTGATGCCTTGTCGAAGAATAAAGAACTTAAAAAGTTGAATAATGCAAGAGGTTCGAAAGATGGAATTTATATCATGCGGACATTTTTCGGTTTATATTCTCTATTAAATCAACTTCAATCAGAGGTTTCGTTGAATTATAGGTTTGGTTGAAAAGGAAAGCAAGATTAGCTTTTACTATATTTGCCAACAACTTCCATATTCATCAATGAAAATTTGTTCTATTTTACTTTGTTTATTGTTTGCTGTTCAATTGAAAGCGCAGAATGAATTGTTTCACACAATTAGGGTAAATATTACATCAAAGGAATTGACCGAAACAATAGAAGTAAAAGCAACTGGCGATTATCTGCTGCGAATTGAAAAGGGAAAAGTTATTGACGGTAAAACGTTCTCTGTTTTTCCAACAAATTATAAGCGTTTTAATGCTGGAAAATATGACATGTTGTTATTTAGCTCGCCAGTTGTTGCAATTGTTTCCAATACAAAAATTCCAGATGCCCTTTTTAAGACCTCTAAATCTGGGGTTAAAACGGTCAGTGTAGAATTTAATAATAATTATCTTAAAGAAGAAACCTCTATTGATTATGATCCTTCAACAAATAATGTTCTATATTCTAAATTGGAATTGGAGGGCGATTTTGACATCATAGATTACCGATTTATTCCAGAATTGGAAAAAAAGAAAATTGAAGGAAATCAGATAAGTTTTAAAGGCAATGTAAATCGACTAACCATTGAAGTAGATTATGTGCCGAAAAAGGAAAAAATAATTGAGACCAAAAAACAAACCCTAGTAGAAAAACAAGTCGAATTTAAAGGTGAATTGACATTGAATGTATGGGATGATGCTCAGGAAGATGGAGATATTATCAGTCTTTGGGTAGGAGAGGTTTGTGTCGCTCGCGAATTGAAGGTTTCAAAAAGTAAAACAACGTTTATAATCAAAGAAAATATGTTCGGTTCGTCAAAAGAATTACATGTTCGAATTGACAATGTTGACGAAGGATCTGTTCCACCAAATACAGTGTTAGTTGAGCTGACGGGGAATGGAGTTAATGAAATAATGAAGGTCAACACAACAAGTATTACTTCAAAGGAAATTGTATTAGTCAGATAATTATCAATTTTCCATTGTCAATTTTTTTTAAAAATCAACTTAAACTGCTACATCATTTTCTCTCAAGGCATCATTCAATGAAGTTTTCAAATCCGTAGATGCTTTACGTTTCCCGATGATTAACGCGCATGGAACTTGAAAATCACCCGCTGGAAATGATTTTGTATAAGTACCAGGTATCACAACACTTCGCTCAGGTACATATCCCTTTATTTCAATAGGTTCGTTGCCTGTAACATCAATTATTTTCGTCGATTTAGTCAACACAACATTTGCGCCCAAAACAGCTTCTTTTCCAACACGAACACCTTCAACAACGATACATCTTGAGCCGATAAAAGCGCCATCCTCTATAATTACTGGAGATGCCTGAAGTGGTTCTAGCACACCACCAATTCCTACACCTCCACTCAAGTGAACGTTTTTCCCAATCTGAGCGCAAGATCCAACCGTTGCCCATGTGTCAACCATTGTTCCTTCGGCCACATATGCGCCAATATTAATATAAGAAGGCATCATAATTACGCCTGGAGCAACGAAAGCACCGTAACGAGCAATAGCATGAGGAACAACACGAACTCCCAATTCTTTGTAGTTTTTCTTTAATGCCATTTTATCATGAAATTCAAACGGTCCAACCTCAATTGTTTCCATTTTACGAATTGGGAAATACATAACTACTGCTTTTTTAACCCATTCGTTTACTTGCCACTCACCATTATCCAAAGGTTCCGCAATTCGAATAATGCCTTTGTCAATTTCTTCAATAATATGCTCTATCGCCTCAATTGTAGATTGATCTTTTAATAAATCTCTATTCTCCCAAGCTGCTTCTATAATTGATCTCATTTTCTAATTTTTCACCAAAGATAAACATTTGAAATGTAAGACTGGATTGAAAACATTGTCTGCTTTTTAATAATCTGTTAAATAAAAAACAAAATATTTACGCAAATTCGAAATATTAATCGTAATATTGCAATAAATAGATGGAATAAGATGGGATTAACAAAAAATGAAATTTTTACGGACGAGCAGAATGAAATTGCATTGTTGTCAAAAGTAATTGGACACCCAGCTCGAGTTGCAATATTGCAGCATTTATTTAAAATAAATAGTTGTGTTTGCGGCGATTTAGTGGGGGAAATTGGTTTAGCACAACCCACAATTTCTCAGCATTTAAAAGAGCTAAAGCAATTGGGATTGATCAAAGGAACTATTGAAGGCACAAGTGTTTGTTATTGCATTGATAGCGAAAAATGGTTGGAAATGAAATCAGTTATGACCGAGTTTTTGAATCAAGATATTTCGAAAGGAAAAGAATGTTGCTGAAAAGTAACGGAGTTAATATTAAATTAAATTGAACAAGATGAAATTATCAGAAGTAAAAACAGAGTTAAAGAGTTTGAAAACTATTTCTTTCCAATTGCCAAATGGTGAACTAGTGCCAAATCACTTCCATGTAACGGAAGTTGGAAAAATAACGAAACACTTTATCGATTGTGGAGGAACAGTAAGAAATGAAGAGGTAGTAAATTTTCAATTGTGGAATGCCAGCGATTATGATCACAGATTACATCCTGAAAAACTATTAAAGATTATTGAGCTTTCAGAAAAAGTATTGGGAATTGAAGATCTAGAAATTGAAGTGGAGTATCAAGCCGATACAATTGGAAAGTTTGCACTTGAATTTGACGGTAAGCACTTCTTGCTGACCAATAAACAAACAGATTGTTTGGCACAAGATAAATGCGGAATTCCATTGGAAAAACAAAAAGTGCAATTATCCGATATCAAAAAAGAATCTAGTTGCACTCCAGGTGGAGGGTGTTGCTAATTATATAGTAAGTAATAATGATTGCATCGAAAGGAATTGTATACAAGGAAATAGGATGTTTCATAGAAGGATTGAATCCTGAAATCATTTCAGAGGAGCGTAAAGTCATGTTAGAACCTTTGGTCCATTTTATACAGACAAAAGTTAGAAACAAGCAAGAAATCCGAATCAACTTTATTTGTACGCACAATTCGCGTAGAAGTCATTTGTCTCAAATTTGGGCGCAAACCATGGCGAGTTACTTTAATATTAAAAACGTGTTTTGTTATTCTGGGGGAACGGAAGCAACTGCTCTTTTTCCAATGGTAGCTGAAACATTGAAGAATTCAGGGTTTCACATCAATATGCTATCTAAAATTGATAATCCTGTGTACAGTATAAAGTATTCGGCAAACGAGCATCCAATAATTGGTTTTTCGAAGGCCTTCGATTATGATTTCAATCCAACTTCTGAATTTGCTGCAATTATGACGTGTTCGCAAGCTGATCGAGGGTGTCCATTTATTGCTGGAGCAGAAAAACGAATACCAATTATGTTTGAAGATCCAAAAGTATTTGATAACACACCCCATCAAGCTGGAAAATACGCTGAAACCAGTCTGCAAATCGCAACAGAAATGTGCTATGTTTTCTCACGAATTTATTCTTGAATAATGGCGGAAAAAAAATTAAGTTTTCTAGATAAAAATCTAACATGGTGGATATTTGCCGCCATGGGGTTGGGAGTTGTCCTGGGATATGTTATTCCAACTTTTCCTGATTTCATCAATTCAATGAGTAGTGGGTCAACTAACATTCCAATCGCAATTGGATTGATTGTGATGATGTATCCGCCTTTGGCAAAAGTGAACTACGCGCTTCTCCCCAAAGTATTTAGAAACACGAAAATTCTTTCAATTTCATTACTGCTCAATTGGGTAATTGGTCCAATTTTGATGTTTGCTTTGGCGATTATTTTTTTACGCGATTATCCAGAATACATGGTCGGATTGATTCTAATTGGTCTTGCACGTTGTATTGCAATGGTCTTGGTTTGGAACGATTTAGCAGAAGGAAGTAGCGAATATGGAGCTGGATTGGTCGCTTTGAACAGTATTTTTCAAGTGTTTACGTATAGCTTTTATGCGTGGTTGTTTATTACTGTTCTTCCTCCATATTTTGGATTTGAAGGTGCAATCGTTGATATTTCTATTGGAACAATTGCTGAAAGTGTGGTTATTTATCTCGGACTTCCATTTTTAATGGGAATACTAAGTCGATTGATTTTAGTGAAGGTGAAAGGCGAGGAGTGGTATACAACGAAATTCATTCCATCGATTTCCCCATTAACGTTGATTGCCCTATTGTTTACGATAGTCGTGATGTTTTCCTTAAAAGGTGAGCTTATCGTTCAAATTCCAATGGATGTATTAATCATCGCTGTTCCATTGTTGATCTATTTCACCTTGATGTTCGTTATTGGATTTTTCTTCACCAAAGCAATGGGAGCTGATTACGATAAAACGGCTGCCGTAGCATTTACCGCGGCAGGAAATAACTTTGAATTAGCAATAGCAGTCGCAATAGCCGTTTTTGGACTGAACTCAGGACAAGCGTTCACAGGGGTAATTGGCCCGTTAGTTGAAGTGCCTGCGCTTATTTTATTGGTGCGTGTTTCGTTCTGGTTGAAGAGGAGATATTACAAGTAATAATTTATCTACTTTTATACAATGGGAAAAATCGTTGCGATAGATTTTGGATTAAAAAGAACAGGTCTTGCTATTACTGATGAGATGAAGATGTTTGCTTTTGGTTTGGATACTGTTGAATCAGTTGATTTAATGAAAGAATTGAAGCGGTTAAACAAAGAAGAAAATGTTTCATTATTTGTTCTTGGCTTGCCTAAACGTTTGAATAATGAAGATGCTCATATCACCCAGAATGTACTATTATTGAAGGAGGCGATTGAAAAGGAGATTCTTTTGTCTAAAGTAGAATTACTGGATGAACGCTTTACATCAAAAATGGCGTCTCAATCTATGCACACTGCTGGAGCGACAAAAAAGCAAAAGAAAACAAAAGAATTAGTAGATAAAGTCAGCGCGACAATCATTCTGCAATCGTACTTATCAATTCAATAATAAAGTGTTATTGTTTTCTTAAAATGCCCGTCAACAACTGTTTTTTAAATGGAAAGCAGTAATTTTGTTACAAATTAAGAGTTTATGATATTACCAATACTTGCATACGGTGATCCTATTTTGAAAAAAGAGGGGGTTGAAATCGATAAGAATTATCCAGAATTAGATCAACTAATTGAAGATATGTTTGAGACGATGTATGAAGCATCTGGTGTAGGTTTAGCCGCACCTCAAATTGGAAAATCGATTCGTTTATTTGTTGTAGATGGAAGTCCATTTGCCGAAGATGAGGAGGATACAGACGAAAAAGATCCAAAAGCTGAGGGAATGGAGAATTTTAAAAAAGTTTTCATTAATCCAATCATTGAAGAAGAGTCAGGAGAGGAATGGGGATTTAATGAAGGATGTTTGTCAATTCCAAAAATCAGGGAAGAAGTTTTTAGAAAAGAAAAAATTCTAGTTTCATATTACAACGAAAAATGGGAATTGAAGGAAGAACGATTTGAGGGCTATTCAGCACGAATCATTCAACATGAATACGATCATTTAGACGGTGTGTTATTTACCGACCATTTGTCGCCATTGAAAAAGCGCTTATTGACGAAAAAATTACAGAATATTTCAAAAGGAATATTACATGGCGATTACAAAATGAAATTCCCATTATTAAAGAAAAAGCGCTAAATGATGAAAATATTAACCTCATTTTATATAGTTGCATTGTTGTTTGTTGGATGCAGTTCTTCTGCTCAAGACCCGGTTCAAGCGCATGCAGAAATCACCGCACTTGAAGATTCAATTTCAAAAGCTTCTCTCAAATTGGTACAAGGTGAGAAAATGGATACGTTGATGATTAATCGTTTGAAAAGTAAGTTGGTTAACTTCTACCAGACCTTTCCTGAAAATGAATACGCTCCAGAATACTTGGATAAGTTGCACATGCTGGCAATTGGACAAAGAGATTATGAAACAGGCATGCGTTATGCAGATACGTTGATAAAAAATTATAAAGACTATATAAATCGTCCGATGATTTTAGAAAGTATGGCAAACGCTTACGATATGTTTATTCAGCCTAGAGATATTTCTAAAGTGAAACAATATAATAACATGCTGTTGAAGGAGAATCCTAAAATGGACAAAGAGAAAAGGGAAGAGATTGAATTCCGCATGAAACATATCGACCTAACAATTGACCAGTTGATCGATTTACAAATTGAATCGCTTGAAGAAAATTGATGCTGTTAACGTTGTGTTAAAAATCTGTGGCATTGAAATTGCATTTGTATATTTGAAAATAGATAATTGAAACTATAAAAATTAAAAAGATGAAAAAAGTATTATTTTCCTTAATGATGATGTTTGTTGCTGCTGTTGGAACTAACGCGGTAATGGCACAAGAAGTTGCTAAAGACGGAGCAAAAATTGAATTTTCAAAAGAAGTACACGATTATGGTACGATTGAAAATGGTGCTAACGGTCAGTGTACTTTCGAATTTAAAAACACTGGAAATGCTCCATTAATCATTTCAAATGCGAAAGGATCTTGTGGATGTACTGTTCCATCATGGCCAAAAGAGCCAATCGCTCCAGGAGCAACAGCTTCTATCGCGGTTAAATATGATACAAAACGCCCAGGTGCGATTAACAAAAGTGTTACAATTACTTCTAACGCAGTAAATGAGCCTTCTAAAGTTATTCGTATCAAAGGAAATGTTAAGGAGGCACCTTCTTCAGGAGCGCCAGTTAACAATTCAGGAGCGCCAGCAAACTAAGCTATTTGTTGATAAAACAATAAAGATTAAAAAGGTGTTACTTTCTTTAATGATGTTGTTCGTTGCGGTAGCAGGAACAAACTCAGCAGTGGCTCAAGATGGAGCGAAAATTTCTTTCACAAAAGAGGTGCATGATTACGGTACGATTGAAAATGGTGCAAACGGTCAATGTACATTTGATTTCAAAAATACAGGGAATGCTCCTTTGATTATTGCAAATGCAGTAGGTTCATGTGGATGTACAGTTCCAACTTGGCCGAAAGAGCCAATAGCCCCAGGTGCGAAAGCAAGTATCACGGTAAAGTATGATACAAAAAGAACGGGTGCAATTGACAAGAGTGTGACAATAACATCTAATGCTGTTGATTCGCCAACAAAAGTTATCCGCATTAAAGGAAATGTTAAAGCGGCTCCTACTTCAGGTGCCCCAGTTAATACTGGAGGACCGGCGAATAATTAAGATTTAATGAAGCTATTTTTTGCGATCACAATAATAGTATTGAATTCCGCCCTTGGCCTTGGTCAGGTGGCGGAATTTCAATTTAAAAAGGATAGCTATAAGTTTCCTGATACCAAAGAGGGTGTTGTTTTGGAGCATGAATTTGAATTGACCAATACTGGTTCTATCCCATTTCTAATCTCAGATTATAAGGTGGCTTGCCCTTGTACAAAAGTCATTTTACCTAAAAATCCAATTAGACCTGGTGAAACTTATCGTTTAAAAGTGACCTTTGATACCAAAGGCAAGTATTATTATCAAGATAGAAGTATCTATTTATCAACTAATACGAAAAAAGGAACCGAGAGAATCCGAATTAAAGTGAATGTTATTCCGGAGAGTGAGCCAATAAATCATTAATTGTTGATATTTCGTTATAACTCAAACCTAATTATTTATTGAATAATCGCTAATTTTAGTCTTCCCAAAGAATTAGCTTTATGTATATTATTTTCGATACCGAAACAACTGGACTTCCACGTAATTGGAATGCGCCTATTTCGGATGTTGAAAATTGGCCGAGAGTCATTCAAATTGCTTGGCAATTGCATGATGATATGGGGAGATTAATCGAAAGTAAAGATTACCTCATAAGGCCAGAAGGGTTTAATATCCCTTATGATGCTGAACAAATTCACGGTATTTCAACTCAATTAGCATTAGAACAAGGGGAAGACTTAAATCAGGTTCTACATTTGTTCAATCAAGCCTTGTCGAAAGCGAAATTTGTTGTTGGCCAAAACGTAAAATTTGATACAAATGTTTGGGGTTGCGAGTTTTACCGTGCAGGTATTAATTCCCCAATGGAGGAAATGCCTGTATTGGACACGTGTACGGAAACGACAGCAAGTTTACTTCAATTGCCAGGTGGCCGTGGAGGTAAGTTTAAACTTCCAACGCTAACGGAGTTACATCAATTTTTATTCAACGAAGCTTTTGCTGAAGCTCACAACGCAACTGCCGATGTGGAAGCGACAACACGTTGTTTCTTTGAATTGATGCGTAGGGGTGTTTTCTTACCTGCTGAATTGCAGCAAGAAGAACGCTATATTGAAAACTTCAAAGAGTTCAATCCACTGCCAATTGGATTAATTGGGTTGAAGCATGTTAATCTAAAAGAGGAAAGTGCAAAATTGGTGAAACTTGAGAAAGTTGACCCAATTGAAATAATTGACAAGAAGGCGGTTCTTGGAGAATTAGATGATTTTTCATTCGCTCATCTGCACAATCATACGCAGTTTTCAATCCTTCAATCAACAATTAATGTTCAAGGATTGGTGAATAAAACGGCTGAACATAAGATGAAAGCCGTGGCCTTGACAGATACAGGGAATATGATGGCCGCTTTTCATTTTGAACGTGCTGTTGCTAATCACAATAAGTCAGTTCAAGAAAAGAAAAAAGAAGCAGAGGAAGCTGGTGAAGTATATGATGGAGTCGAAATTATGCCAATTATTGGTTGTGAATTCAATGTTTGTCGCGATTTAACAGATAAAACACAGAAGGATAATGGCTATCAAATGGTTTTGCTTGCTAAGAATAAAGCAGGTTATCATAATTTAATAAAGCTAGCCTCAATAGCCTATACTGAAGGGATGTATTATGTTCCTCGTATTGATAAAAAAGCTGTTGAGCAGTATAGTGGGGACTTAATCGTATTGACAGGTAATCTTTATGGTGAAATTGCGAGTCTACTATTAAATGTCGGTGAAATACAAGCGGAAGAAGCACTTATTTGGTGGAAATCAATCTTTAAAGATGATTTGTACATTGAAATCATGCGTCATGGTCAGGAAAATGAAGATCGTGTGAATGAAACACTTGTTGCCTTGGCCGAAAAGCATGATGTTAAACTTGTAGCAACGAATAATACGTATTACCTGGAGCAATCAGATGCTGAAGCACACGACGTTTTATTGTGTGTAAAGGACAATGAACTAGTTTCTACTCCAAAAGGAAGGGGAAGGGGGTTTCGTTATGGTTTAGATAATGACGAATACTACTTCAAATCGCAAGAAGACATGAAGGAGCTCTTTTTGGATTTACCCGAAGCGATAAAAAGTATCGATGAAATTATTGGTAAATGTGAACATTATCCCTTGGCGAGAGAGGTTTTGCTTCCAGCGTTTGATATTCCTGAAGAGTTCACCGATCCATTGGATGAAAAGGATGGTGGTAAACGCGGAGAGAATAATTATTTGCGCCATTTAACGTATGAAGGAGCTAAACGAAGATATCCCAAAATTACAGAGGAGATTCGTGAGCGTTTGGATTTTGAATTAGCTACAGTTGAGCGAACTGGGTATCCCGGTTATTTTTTGATCGTTCAAGATTTCTGTAATGCGTCTCGTGAAATGGGAGTTTCTGTGGGGCCAGGTCGTGGTTCTGCTGCGGGATCAGCAGTTGCCTATTGTACAGGAATTACCAACATTGATCCAATTGAATACGATTTACTTTTTGAGCGTTTCTTGAACCCAGATCGTATTTCTATGCCTGATATCGATATTGATTTCGATGACGAAGGTCGCGGAAGAGTAATTGACTGGGTGATCAATAAATACGGATCAAATCAAGTAGCGCAGATAATTACCTATGGAACCATGGCTGCAAAGTCGTCTATTCGTGATACAGCGCGTGTAATGGATTTACCTCTTTCTGAAGCAGATCGAATAGCGAAACTAATACCAGATATTTCCCTGTCGAAATTGTTTGGCTTGCCAGACCCTGAATTGAGGGAGAAACTGAAGAACAATCAAGATGATATTAATCGTGCAAAGGAGTTAAAATCTTTGGCTGAAAGCCATAGTTTATCTGCTGATGTTATAAATCAGGCCCGTCAACTAGAGGGTTCTGTTCGAAATACTGGAATTCACGCCTGCGGTGTTATTATTACACCGGGTGATATCACGGATTACGTTCCTGTGGCGCTGGCAAAGGATTCGAACATGTATTGTACGCAATATGATAACTCTGTAGCAGAGGATGCTGGTTTACTGAAGATGGACTTCTTAGGTTTAAAGACCTTGACATTGATTAAACATGCTGTTGCAAATGTTAAGCAAACGAAAGGGATTGATTTAGATCCTGATCAATTTCCTAAGGACGATGAGAAAACATATGAACTTTTCCAGCGTGGAGAAACTGTAGGTATTTTTCAATATGAGTCTGCCGGAATGCAGAAATACATGCGTGAATTGAAACCTACGGTATTTGCGGATTTAATTGCAATGAATGCTCTTTATCGTCCGGGTCCGTTAGAATACATTCCATCGTTTATTAAACGTAAACACGGAGATGAAGAAATCATTTACGATGTTGATGCATGTGAAGAGTATTTAAAGGAAACCTACGGAATTACGGTTTATCAGGAGCAAGTAATGTTGCTTTCTCAAAAATTGGCCGGATTCTCAAAAGGTGAAGCCGATACTTTGCGTAAAGCAATGGGGAAAAAGCAAAAGTACATTCTTGATAAAATGAAGCCAACGTTCATTGAACGTGGTGGTGAGAATGGACATGACGCGACAAAGCTGGAAAAAATTTGGCGAGATTGGGAGGCATTTGCTTCTTATGCGTTTAACAAATCCCATTCTACTTGTTACGCATGGATTGCCTACCAAACAGCTTATTTAAAGGCGAATTACCCTGCGGAATACATGGCTTCTGTCTTGAGTAATAACATGAATGATATTAAGCAAGTTTCGTTTTTCATGGAGGAATGTAAGCGTATGGGGTTAAATGTTCTTGGTCCAGATGTCAATGAATCGAATTATCATTTTAATGTAAATAAGGAAGGAGCAATTCGCTTTGGGTTGGGTGCGATTAAGGGCTTAGGATCTGCACCTGTACAAGCAATTATTGAAGAGAGAGCTGAAAATGGAAATTTTTTAAATGTCTTTGATTTAGCAAAGCGTATCAACTTGCGAATTTGTTCTAAAAAAGCTTTCGAGAGTTTGGCTTATGCTGGTGGATTTGATTCATTTAAAAATGTACATCGAGCACAATATTTTAAAGAAGATGTTAACGGCAGAAGTTTCTTGGAGAATGTAGTTCGATTTGGTTCTGGATTTCAAGACAGTGTAAACTCAAGTCAAGCGTCACTTTTTGGAGAAGATTCCGGTACAACATTACCAGAGCCAATTATTCCTGAATCAGAAGAATGGGGAAATATTTATGCGCTTAATAAAGAGAAAGAAGTAGTTGGGATCTTTATTTCAGGACATCCACTGGATGATTTTAAAATGGAAATTGATGCTTTTTGTTCTGGAAATGTTTCAATGCTGAATGATATGGAAAATCATCAAGGGAAGGACATCCTATTGGCGGCAATAATTTCTGAAGGAGAGCATAGAATTACAAAGAAGGGAGATCCATTTGGAACAATAATACTGGAAGATTACAACGATTCGCATAAGATTTTCTTGTGGCGCGAGAATTATTTAAAATACAAGCACTTTTTAAATCCAGGAACATTTGTTTCGGTGAAAGGACGGATTGAAATTCCGCCTAGAAGATCAGAATTAGAGTTTACAATTCATTCGATTGATTTATTGCATAACTTAAAAGATTCAAAAGCGAATGCGATTCATTTAAAAATGTCAACTAAATCGCTTGATCAGCGCATGATTTCTGACTTGAATGCATTGTTTATTGAGCATGAAGGAACATGTCCGATTCACATCACTGTATACGATCCGTTGGATGAAATAGAAGTGAAAATGCCTTCAAAATCGATAAAAGTAGATTTGAATAACAAACTATTTAAAGGTTTACAAGAGTTAGATTTAGAAGTTGTTATCAAATAAATCTCGTAATTCAATCAATTCATTTACTTTTTCAGTGCTTCCTGATTGTTGGAAAGAGGCAATAAGGTTGGTTAACATTCTGATTATTATTGCTGAATTTGAACATGGTTCGTAATATTCGCGAAGTTTGGGTTTGTTCAACCCATTTAAAAACTCATCGATTTCATCTTCGTTGAAAATTCCTCCCTTTGAAAATGCATTAATGTAGAATAGATTTCCGGTTTTATTCTCTGGGTCAATAAATGACATCACATTGTTCTCATCTAAATAGGTCAAAACAAAATGATTTGGAAGATTTACTCCGTAAACAGGCATGTCGAGCGACTGAGCGAGAATTGAATAGACCAAACAAAGACTAAGTGGATTCCCTTTTTTGGTTTCAATAACCGTGTTGATGTATGAGTTTAAGGGAGAATGGTAATCTTTTGAATTCCCGGTGAAGCGGTACTTACCATAAAAGATTTTATTGAACACACGAACTTTTTCATAGGCTGTTTGGTGCGTGCTAATTTCAAGCCAAATATCCTTTCTGATTTCCTGAATTTTTGTTCTTATTTTGTCTTCGTCAAAATTTGGATATTGGTAGCGTGCAATGATTAAGGCACCTGCCAATAAATCCTTTTGAGAAGATTTAATCCAGTTTACCAATTCATCTTTGACTGCCTTGTACTGAATTTCTTTAATCAGGTCTTCAATACGTGATTGAAATAACAATCCATAGTCTTCTTCTTCCCAAGATGATTCTAAAAAGGGAATAGCAGAGGTGCCATGACTAATTATTTCATCTCGCACATGTTCAAAGATTGCATCGTCGGGATCTTCAATTAATCGAACTAAAGCTTTTATGGAGGTTTCATTTTTCACTCCTACAAAAATAGACCACTTCGAGTAATGTTATTTTTAGAAGAAGAAAACTTTTGAATGTCAAAATGTTAATTCAATGTTTTTTTTCTAAAAAAGATGAAACCTTTTAAGGTCTTTTGCGTTCAAGCTTATACGGATCAATTATTAACACTTACAGGTTAAGAAAAGAGGAGCTTCAATTGAGGCTCCTTTTTTTATTGTTCAAAAGCGGATAAAGCTTCTATAAAGGCTTTTGGTGGTGAAATTGGACGCATTGTTTCCTTTGAAACAAATACCAGTGTGGTCTCTGCTTCAGAAATTAATTGCTCACTTTCATTGTGAATTATATAGTGAAATACAATTCTTGCTCCTTTTAAACTGACAATTTTTGTGGTGATTGAAAGGAGGTCGTCATACTTAGCCGGAAACTTATAGTTTACTTTAAATTCTGAAACTGGAAGCATTACACCTTTTTCTTCTAATGACTTATAACTCATACCAACCTTTCTCATTGCCTCTACGCGCCCTACTTCAAAGTATTGAGCGTAATTTCCATAGTAACAATAACCCATTTGATCTGTTTCGCCGTAACGCACTCTTAAGGTGGATATATGCTCAAAATTAATTTCCATTGTTTATAAGTATAAAATCAAATGTAATAAAAGCCTGACTTTCATAGGTGGAATCCTGGTATTAATTCGAATATTATTTTATCTTTAAGGTTAAGTAAGTCTACTATGGCTTCTGATATACAGTTTATTATACTTAAAAAAGAGGATTGAAAGTGAATTCTGAACTAAAAATGTTAATTTTTTGATATGTAAAACTTTTCAAAAAATCAATACCATATTAACTTTTTTTTTAACTTTTTTATGTAAATATTTGTCCTATCAATAAACGAATAACTTAACATCACTGAAAAGGCTATTTTTTACGGCTAATTCAGTTGCTATTATAAAACAACAAAACGAACAAGAGATGAGTGAAAATCACGATGTAGTGTGGGGGTCTTGCGCAAAAATCATTAAAGATAATGTTTCTTTACAAGCCTTTAAAACGTGGTTTGAACCTATCGTACCGGTTAAACTTGAAGATAATGTTTTGACCATTCAAGTTCCATCTCATTTTTTTTATGAGTGGCTTGAAGAAAACTATATTACATTATTGAAAAAAGTAGTCCAAAAGGAACTTGGTACTGAGGGTCGATTAGAGTATAGTATTATTATGGAAAATAATACCACGAATTCTACTCCTTACACTGTGAAATTGCCTGCTTTGAATAAAAAATCACTTAAGAATGCTCCAGTTACAATGCCATTGGAGGTAAGTGAAAATCAAATACGCAATCCATTTATTATTCCTGGATTGAAAAAAGTGAACGTTGATTCGAATTTGAATCCGTCATATTCATTTGATAATTTTGTAGAGGGAGATTGTAATCGTTTGGCTAGAGCTTCAGGTTATGCTGTCGCAAATAAGCCAGGTGGAACTGCTTTTAACCCATTATTGATTTATGGAGGAGTTGGTTTAGGAAAAACGCATTTAGCGCACGCTATTGGTATTTCAATCAAAGATCAATACCCGAACAAAACGGTTTTATACGTTGGTTCTGAAAAGTTTGCTCACCAATTTATTGATGCAATCAAGAATCAAACTACGAATGATTTTATTCACTTCTATCAAATGATAGATGTGTTAATTATAGATGACGTACAATTTTTCTCTGGAAAAGAGAAGACACAAGATGTTTTCTTCCATGTTTTCAACCATCTACACCAAAACGGAAAACAAATCATTTTAACGAGTGATAAACCGCCTGTTGAGATGCAAGGAATGGAGCAACGTTTGCTTTCTCGTTTCAAATGGGGATTGTCAGCAGATTTAGGATCTCCGGACTTAGAAACGCGCATGGCGATTTTAGAGAAAAAAATGTATGGAAATGGAATTGAGCTTCCAAAAGATGTAACAGAGTATTTGGCTTATTCAATTAATACGAATGTTCGTGAGATGGAGGGAGCTTTAAATACATTGTTAGCTCAAGCATCATTAAATAAAAAAGCAATTACAATTGAACTTGCGAAGCAAATGGTTGACAAATTTGTTAAGAACACTGCTCGCGAGGTTTCTATCGAATACATTCAAAAAGTCGTTTGTGATTATTTCGATTTAGCATTGGATATTTTGAAATCAAAAACGAGAAAAAGAGAAGTGGTTCAGGCAAGACAGATTTCAATGTATTTCTCAAAGAAAATGACAAAGTCTTCTTTGGCGAATATTGGAGCGCATTGTGGTGGAAAAGACCATGCAACTGTTTTGCATGCTTGTAGAACAGTTACCAATCTTTCGGAAACAGATAAACAGTTTAGAGCTTATCTAGAAGATTTAGAAAAGAAGTTAACGATTCAATAAAATTTAAGCCATTCGGATTCATTCGGATGGCTTTTTTGATTATATTAAAGAAAAAATATTATGTTAGAAGAGAATATACCATTGATTGTCGTTGGGGTAATTATTGCTTTACTGATTCTTAAATCATTTATTATTGTAAAGGAGCAATCAGCTGTTATTATCGAACGATTTGGAAAATTTAACCGTATTGCAAATTCAGGAATAGGTGTAATTATTCCTTTTGTTGACCGAAAGGCTGCAACTGTAAATTTGCGTGTTCAGCAGTTAGACGTTGAAATTGAGACAAAAACGAAGGATGATGTGTTCGTTCACTTGCAAGTTTCTGTGCAATACAAAATATCACGAGATTCAATTAAAGAAGCATACTATTCTCTAGAAAATTCAAAGAATCAAATTGCATCATATGTATTTGATGATGTGAGAGCTGAAGTTCCTAAATTGGAATTGGATGATGTTTTTGCTAAAAAGGAAGATATCGCTATTGCTGTTCAGCAGAATATTTCGGAAAGCATGCATGAATATGGTTATATCATCATTAAAGCGTTGATTACTGATATTAATCCAGATCAAAGGGTAAAGGATGCAATGAATAGAATTAATGCTGCTAAACGCGATAAGGAAGCAGCACACGAGGAAGGTGAAGCAAAGAAAATTAAAATTATTAAAGAAGCAGAAGCGGAAGCAGAGTCTAAAAGATTGTCTGGAGAGGGTATTGCACGCCAACGTTTAGAAATTGTTAGAGGTTTTAAAGAATCTGTTGAAGATTTTAAAAAATCATTGGATACCGTTACTCATGAAGAAATCATGCAATTTGTTTTAATGACGCAATATTTCGATACGATTAAGGATATAGGAGCGAACTCTAAAAATTCATCGATCCTGATGCCCCACTCTCCAGGTGGTATGAAAGATTTTCAAAATCAAATCATTACCGGAACTTTTGTTGGAAATGAATTGAAGTCAATGAATAGAGATAATAATAAAGAACAAGCTTCGGATCAAGATTAATTTTATTAATAATAAATTTTAAACCTCACCTTGATTTCAAGGTGAGGTTTTGTTTTAAAGAAAAATTGGAAATAGCTTCAACATATAGAACACTTCAGGAGCGTTGTGAAGGAGTATACAAGGAAAAAGGTTCTAAGTTTATTGGAATTGCAGTTTCTTGTTACAATGAAGATGAAGCAAAGAATTTTTTGGAGGAATGGAAGAAAGAACATCATCAAGCGCGGCATTTGTGTTATGCTTATCGATTTGGCATGGATATGAATGTGTATCGTGCGAATGATGATGGTGAGCCAAACAATTCGGCCGGTGCGCCAGTATTGGGACAGATTGATTCTTTTGAACTGACTAATGTACTGATTGGTGTTGTCCGTTATTACGGCGGAACAAAGTTAGGTGTTGGCGGATTAATAAATGCCTATCGAACTGCTGCAAAAGAAGCGCTGCAGAATGGATTAATTATAGAAAAGGAATTGTTTGAATGGGTGGAATTATCATTTAATTATGAGGATATGCCACATGTTATGAACGTGTTGAAGAGGTTTAGTTTACCAATTAGTGATTCGAAATTTGAAATTAGTTGCGAGTTGAAAACAGCATTGGAATTAAATAGGAGTGAAGAGATAAAAAATGAATTAGTGCAATTTGATTCAGTAAAAATGAATATTATTGGCGTTTATTAAAAAGTAATACATTGGAATTATTAAAGAAATTAGTTGAGGTTCGTTCTGCATCGAGTGATGAAGGAAAAATGAAGGCATTTATATTGGATTATGTGAATGCAAATAAATCAAATTGGAAAGTTCAACCAGAAATAATTGAGGGACGAGGTTTCCAAGATTGTGTTATTCTAGTATTTGGAAAACCTAGAACAGCTATTTATGCCCACATGGATAGCATTGGTTTTTCGACCGGATACGACAAAGAGTTGATAAAAGTAGGTGGCCCTAGACTTATTGAAGGAATTGAGTTAGTTGGTTCGGATTCTCAAGGTGAAATTGAAACTGAATTAATGATTATTGAGAATGAGGATGATTCTAAAAGTATTTTGTACGTGTTAGATCGTGAAATTGATAGGGGTACACTTTTGACTTTTAAACCAAACTTTAGAGAAACAGACGAATATATTCAATCACCATACATGGATAACCGTTTAGGCGTTTGGAACGCATTGAAAGTGTGCGAGACATTACAAGATGGTGCGATTGTTTTTTCAACCTATGAAGAACATGGAGGAAATGCAGTTGGTTTTTGTGCAAAGTATCTAATGGAGAAACACGATGTTTATCAAGCATTGATTTCAGATATTACGTGGGTGACAACAGGTGTTCCTCACGGAGGAGGTGTAGCGATTTCAATGAGAGATAGTGGATTACCTCGAAAATCCTATTTAGATCGAATCATTGATCTAGCGAAAGAATCCAAAATTCCTTTTCAATTAGAGGTTGAGTCTGCAGGTGGAAGTGACGGAGGTATGCTCCAGAAATCTGATTATCCTATTGATTGGTGTTTTATTGGTGCGGCAGAAGATAATGTGCATACACCGGACGAAAAGGTGTTTAAAAAGGATATTCAATCCATGGTGGATTTGTATCGATACCTGATGAAAAACTTATAAAAAAAGCCCCTTTAGAATTCTAAAGGGGCTTTTTTTATTTAATAATCTGTCTAGTCCTGAAATAGCGATACACAATTTTATCGTTATGGAAAAAGTAGAAAA
>OCVQ010000718.1_pt1 | contig 28776 bp, 24 predicted proteins | sample 1539061 | NCBI WGS metagenome assembly OCVQ01 (sample SAMEA3355526, study PRJEB22509) | marine metagenome | biome: marine; feature: river plume; material: water | place: USA | collected 2010-08-08 | depth 0.5 m | reverse complement strand
GTTGGGTCAACAATATGTACTTCATTGATTTTAATTTGGTCGCCAGTTACAACATCCCAAAATCCAACGTGCGCTTGAATTGATTTGATATCTGCCAGCGTTACATCCTTAAAGTCATCTAGACCTTGTAATTTAGAATCCATCAATTCAATCGTCATATTTGGGAAAGTACTGATGAAAGTTAAATCAAAATCCCCAACACTTAATTCTGCTTTTAGCGATTTATTAACCTCCTTAATAACCATTTCCTTTATCTCATCTTTAAAGATGATCGGAATAATGATTAACAAAATGATGATAACTAAAAGACTGATGCCAGTCCATTTAAGCGTTTTTTTAAGGATTTTTTTTAGGTTTATTTTAGCCATGTTATTTTGTAAAAGTGTGTTAAATTTTAATTTGACTTGAAGATAAGAATTATTTGATAAAAATGACATCAAATGACTTTTTCTTATCGGATATATCGTTCAAAATTAGTTGTAAAACGAAATGAGTTAAGTGTTATTATTTATAACTAATGTTAAAGTTTTATAAGAGCCGTTTTCAATGGGAAAAACTAAATATCTCTATTATCTTTGTTGAACTTTTAATCAAAAGAATAATGGAGAAATTTGCCCGTTTATTTTTTTCAATGCGCATGATGGCGCTTGGAATGGTTGTGTTTTTAGTTGCAATTGCAATCGGAACTTTTTTAGAATCTGCTTACGACATTCAAACGGCAAAAATAATTGTGTACAATGCAATTTGGTTCGAACTATTGCTTGTGTTTTTAGCATTGAATCTAATCGCAAACATCAATCGCTACAAAATGTGGAAACGCGAGAAGATAGCCATGTTGATGTTTCATCTTTCATTTATTGTAATTTTAATAGGTGCGGGGGTAACTCGTTATTTCAGTTTCGAAGGCTTAATGTTGATTCGTGAAAATGCACAGGCAGATTTTATTTATTCTTCTGATCCGTATTTATGGATAAAAATAAATGATGGAAAGTTACAGTACAAGCAAAGCGAAAAAATGTTTATGTCAGAAGTGACCTCAAACAACTTTGATATTGATGTTGCATTTCCAAATCACTCGACTCCAATTTCAATCAGCTATGTAGATTTTAATAAAAACATGGTTGATTCTTTGGTGGTAAATGATTCAATCAAAGGTTCATCGCTAGATATTGTCACAGGTGGAATGAATTCAAGCTATGTTTCGAAAGGGGATTTTTTGATGGTTGGAGACGTTGCACTTTCATTTGATAAGACAAATGCAATGCCGGGAATCGAAGTATTTCAGCAAGGACCAAAAATGATGATGAAGACGAGTCTTCCAATGCGTTACTTACCAATGTCAGAAATGCAAAAGGCACGTCAATCTGGAGAAGAAGTTGCTGATTCATTGTATAAGTTAGTTCCAATTGATACATTAGTTCCTTTCCAAACGACAACGCTTTACCAAGTGGGAGAGGAGCAATTCGTTTTCAAACAAATTATCAATCATTCAAAAATGATGAAGCTTCCTGCAAAAATGAAAAATGCAGGAATGGATATATTAACGGTACAAGTAACCGATGGAACTGACACTAAAATTGTTGATTTACCTGGAGGACTTTCTGCCATTCCAGATCATGTTGTTTTTGAGTTTAAAGGGTTAACATATGAATTAGAATATGGTTCGATGCAAATTCCTCTGCCGTTTGCAATTGCATGTCGCGATTTCCAATTGGATAAATATCCAGGTTCGAATGTCGCATCTTCATTTGCGAGTGAAGTAACAATTATTGATGAAGCAAATGGCTATCGCCGTGATCAACGGATCTTTATGAATAATGTAATGGACTACGGTGGATATCGCTTTTTTCAATCGAGTTATGATCCAGATGAAGGAGGAACTCGTTTGAGTGTTAACCATGACTGGTGGGGAACTAACATTACATATTTAGGTTATTTATTAATGAGTATCGGAATGATTTTGTCTTTAATTGCTCCAGTCGGACGTTTTAGAGAATTGACGAATTTGTTGAAAAAGTCTCGTGTAAAAAGAGAGAAACTTGTTTCATTATTAATTGCTGTTTTAATGACATCCTCTTTCGTGTTTTCTAAAGAACATTCTGATGGAGACGGTCACGACCATTCGGGTCATGATCATTCTGCGCAAGAACATTTTGAGGGGGATGGACACGATCATTCTTCGCCGAAACAACAAGGTGTTAAGGAAAAGAAAAAAACAAAAAGTGATGCGATTTATCGTGTAATGTCTGAAGAACATTCTGACGAGGTTGCTTCATTGCTAGTGCAGGATTTCCAAGGAAGAACAATCCCATTCCACACATTTGCAGATCAAATTTTAAGAAAATTAGAACGAAGTAATACCTACAAAGATTACAATGCAGTTCAGGTTGTGATGAGTATGCACATGTATCCTCCTTATTGGGTTGAACAAGATATTTTGTACGTTTCTTCGAAAGGTGGTTTGCGTGAAAAACTAAAGGCTGAAAGCGGATATATTTCGTATGCCGACTTAACAGACAATAATGGTCAATTTGTTTTATTTGAAGATTACAACGAGGCACATCAACGTTTGGAATCAAAAAGAGGTGAGTACGATAAGCAATTGATTAAATTGGTTGAGCGTTACCAAGTAATGCAATCCATTTTAAGTTGGTCAGATATGAAGATTCTCCCGGCGAAGAATGATCCAATGCAAAAATGGCACATTCCTTTGAGTGCTGAATTGATGCAAAAGGACACGCTTTCTTCCAAGCTAGCTTTGCAGTATTTGACAGCATTGGATGCGGCTTCGCAATCAAATAAATACGGAGAGGCGAACGATTTATTGACAGATTTAAAAGCTTATCAGCGAATGGTTGGAAAGGCAGTTGTGCCTAGTGAGGATAAAGTCAACATGGAAATCAGTTACAATAAAATGCATGTATTCAAAAGCTCTTATCAGTCCTATTTGATTTTTGGATTATTAATGCTGATTGTTTTCTTCATTAAAATATTTGTCAAACCATCAGCGAAAAGTTCAAAACGATTTAAACGAATTACGATTGTATTAACTGTCTTGACAGGTATAGTATTTATTTATCATGGATACGGAATTTACATGAGATGGTATATATCAGGCCATGCTCCTTGGAGTAACGGTTATGAAGCTGTTATTTTTATTGCTTGGGTAACGATGTTGTTTGGTCTGATATTTAGTCGTAAAAATGCAGTAATTCTTGCTGGTGCAGCAATATTAGCCTGCTTAATGATTTTCGTAACCGAAATGAACTTGATGGATCCGGATATTACACCTTTACAGCCAGTGCTGAAATCGTATTGGTTAATGATTCATGTTGCAATCATTACTGGTAGTTATGGGCCGTTGGGAATTGCCTGTATTCTCGGAATTTTAAACTTGGTCTTGTACATTGTTCGAAACAAAAATAACGGTCAAATTGTAACATTAAATATCAACGAATTGACCTACGTTTCAGAAATGACGATGACAATTGGCGTTTTCATGTTAACGATAGGAACCTTTCTAGGTGGAATTTGGGCAAATGAATCGTGGGGAAGATATTGGGGATGGGATCCAAAAGAAACATGGGCATTGGTTGCTGTTTTGGTTTATGCAGTTATTTTGCATTTACGCTATATTCCAGCATTGAAGAATAAGTTCACATTCAACGTTGCAAGTGTATGGGGATACTCTGCTATTCTATTTACATTCTTTGGAGTTAACTTTTACTTAGTTGGATTGCATTCGTATGCACAAGGAGAAGGATTGGGAACGATACCAAATGGTTTGATTATTACGGTGATAATATTTATCTTGTTTACTATTGTTGCTGCGATTAGAAATAAGCAATACAAAAAACACTTAATTGAAGATACTAGTGTTGATAAAGAAACAATGTCAAATAGCAATTCAAATTTATTAGATGACTAAAACGTTTGACATATTAGCATTTGCTGCGCATCCAGATGATGTTGAATTATTTTGTGCTGGAACATTGATGAAGCATATCGAGGCTGGTATGAGTGTTGGTATTGTAGATTTAACGCAAGGAGAAATGGGTTCAAGAGGAACCATTGAAACTCGATATGCGGAGGCTGCAGATGCATCTAAAATTATGGGAGTTTCAGAGCGTGTTAATCTTAAAATGGCCGACGGTTTTTTTGAAATCAATGAAAAGAACAAGCGCTTAATCGTTGAACAAATTCGTCGTTTTCGCCCTAAGATTGTTTTGGTAAATGCAGTTTCTGACCGCCATCCAGATCACGGAAGAGGAAGTCAACTGGTTTCTGAAGCATGTTTTTTAGCTGGATTAAGAAGAGTGGAAACATCTTTTGACGGTCAAAATCAAGAAGCGTATCGTCCAGAAGTTGTTTATCATTACATTCAAGATTACCACATTCAACCTGATTTTGTTGTGGATGTGACCGATTTTGTTGACCGAAAAATTGAGGCTATAAAAGCGTACAAAACGCAGTTTTACGATCCGAATTCAACAGAGCCTCAAACACCAATATCAGGTGAAGATTTTTTCGAGTTCATTACGTCCAGGATGAGGGAGTTTGGAAGGACAGCAGGTGTAAAATATGCTGAAGGGTTTACTGTTGAGCGCTACCCTAAAGTTGATTTTTTGACTGATCTTAAGTAAAATCAAATTAACTCAACTCTTCGAGTAGAATTGAATTACCATTAAATTTTATCGTATCACCTTTCTTTTTAGACAGTAGTAATTGTCCAATTGGGCTTGAAGCAGAAATACAGAAAATCGTTTCATTGTCAATTGTTACTTTTCCTAAACCAATTGAAATAAAAAATGTTCCATTCGATGTTTTGACAACACTTCCAAGTTGAACTTTTGCCGTTGTTTCAGCATTTAATTTTGAAATGGTTTCTTTCTGCTGGGAGAATTGAGATAATTGGCTAGATAGCTTTTCTTGTTCCAATTGAATCATTGCTCGACCAGTTTCATGTTTGTCACCAGCGCTACTTTTATGGTCAGAAGCCAAGTCATTATTTAAATCATCGAAGCGATTTTGCAGTGCGTCAATCTTCTTATCGATGAGGTGATTTAAATGTTCTATGAATTCTTTCTTTTCCATAATGACTTAATTTTTCAATTCTCGAATGAGTGATTTAACGCTCGATCGAGAAGGAATCAGTTCAGTAAAAGTCGTTTTGGTGTGTCGCATGAAGCGATAAACAATGTAAGCTAAGATTACCAAAAAAGTGACACTTGTTGCTATTCCAGCACCAATATTGCCCCAGATTGGAATTAACATAAGGCATGAAGAAATGACAACAATATTACCAATAAAAGAACCGATGATGTTCGGCTTATTCTTACCAATTCCACTAAAGTAGTGATTGATGATGGTAAAAATAGAAAGGAAGATAACACCCAAAGAAAGAGAGAATAGTACTGTTCGAATAGATCCAAATTCTTCACCAAAAATGAATGCGAACAAAGAGTTCGGAAGTACTAAAAGTACTGCCAAAGGGGGAATTGTTGCTAGCAAACTCAATTGAAGAGAGTGAATTGTTAGCTTTCGTTGAGATTCAGCATCGGTTGTATTGACAATCTTAGAATATTGAAAGGTTGAAATACTTTTGGCAATAATCCAAATTACTTCACAAAGTGAAAGTGCAATAGAGAATATTCCTAGTGCATCTTTTCCTTTCCATTTTTCGATAATGTAGAAACAGAAGCGGTAGTTAATCATATGCGAAATATTGTTGATCTGAATTTCAAATCCATATTTCAAGAGCGAGCTAAGCATTGATTTTTCCTCCTTGTTTTCTATTGGTTCACTTTTAAAGTATTTCAGAATATGGAAGAAACTAAATACGAGAGGAATGATATAACTTAAAGCATAGCCATAGATTACCGACTCCAAAGAAATGTCATTCATGCTCCAAAAAAAGTAAATAATGGATATCAACAAGACAGAAGACTTTATGATTTCTAATAAGTTAAATTGTTGAATTTTTTCTTTCCCTAATAGTAGACTTTGAGATGTTGTAAGCAATCCTTGCAAGGCGGTTAGTACAACGAGCGTATTAACTTGACCAACTTCCAACAGTTTGAGGGCAACCATTAAATATGGTAATCCAATCGCGAAGATAAGGCTTAAGAGGTTGGTTAGAAAAAATAATTTTATAAACGAAAATTTCGGAGTCAAATAAATAAGAACAGATCCATTGAATATTCCTTGGAAAAGACCAATAATTGAAATGTTAAGTAATAGCAAAGCAATATCACCTCGAACTGCAGCGCCTAAAGCACGTGCCGTTATTATTACGACAATGAATCCAATTCCAGCAGTAAATACTTTAGAAAAAACAGTACTTAAAATCTTTAATAACATAATTAGGCTTTAAGAACTTGGCGATAAACTCTATCGAATGATTTTCCAATTGCCTCATAACTAAAGTGTTCTAACGCATAAGATCTTAATTTATGTGAATCAATATTCATCTTTTTATCTAAAATGCGACAAATTGCAGTCTCTAGTTCCGATTCATTTCCTTTTTCAACTAAAATACCACTCCATTCATAAACATGTTCTGGAATTCCATTAATGCGCGTTGAAATTACAGGAATTCCTGACATATATGATTCTGGAATTACACACGGAAAATTTTCGTAGTTGCTAAACAAAACCAAAGCATCACATCCTCTTAGGAAGGTAGCAACTTCAATGGTGGTCATTGTTTCGTGGAAAACAACTTGTTTTTTTAATCCTTTTTGTTCTATAATTTTCTTGGCGTAGGAAGTATCTCCATCGCTTATAATGTGCAATTCAAAATCAGGTCGATTTGTTGCTATTTTTTCAATGATGTTTATAATCCCAGTGATGTTTTTTTGAGGATCGTGTGCTGTGGAAATATGAACGAGTTTTGGAGTTGAATTGTTTTTATTCTCATCTATAGAAAAGCATGATTCGTCAACAGCATTTGAAATTATCTTGTAATTAGCATTAGGTGCTAATCGTTTTAGTTGATTCTTCAAGTCCTCACTTACTGGAAAAATATAGGATGCCTCATTGAATACAGAGCTGCTCATGTTTAAGATTGAGGAAGAATAAGCATGATCACTGTCAATGTGAAATCCATTAGAATGTTCGGTAATTACGAACGGAACCCCTTCTTTTCGTTTAATTCTTTTCGCCCAAACACCAAGCGGATATGTAACGTTTAAGTGCAATAAGTCAAACTTTCCAGATGTGTTTACAGCCAATTGATATCCTTTTTTAAAAGCGATATAATTGTTTCTAAAATTTAAGATTTTACCCCATATTTTCAATTTAGAATTGGATCGATGGTAGTAGACGCGTATTTCTTTTAAACCATTCGATTCAGTAGATTTAATTTCTGTTGATTTAACATTAGGAGAAGAAATAACGCTAAGAATTGTAATGTTATTTTCTCTATTTGCTGCTTCTGCATGTTTTTGCACAAAATTCCCAAGCGTAGGATTATCTCTGTTCGGATACCATGAGCAGAGAAATAATACGTTTAGTTTTTTCGAGTTGGAATTTTGCACAATATGCTAAGCTAGTGTTTTTTCAAAAACTGATTTCACTTGTTCAAGCGCAAAATCAATTTCTTCTCTTGTTGTATAGCGCGAAAATGAAAATCGTGCATTAGGTCTAGTCATATCTGCACCAATTCCTTCAAGTACATGTGAACCTTTTGCTGCACCAGATGAACAAGCGCTACCTCCAGAAACAGCTACACCTTTTAGGTCCAAGGTGAAAAGTAACATTCCTGCTTTTTCTGTTCTTGGAAAACAAACGTTTAATACTGTGTACAATGAATTATGTGGTTCAATTTCTCCATGGAATTGAATGTCATCAAAATAACTTCGAAATTGATCAATCATATAGGATTTCAATTCTTGAACATGTTTTTGATGACTTTCAACATCTTCATAAGCTAAATCCATCGCTTTTGCCAAGCCAACAATTCCATAAACATTCTCAGTTCCACCTCTAAATCCTCTTTCTTGGGCTCCACCGTGAATCATAGATCCAACTTTCACTTTTTTATTGACGTACAAAAAACCAATTCCTTTTGGCCCGTGAAATTTATGCGCTGCGCAAGTAATAAAATCAATATCTAAATCTTGTAAATCAAACGTATAATGTCCCATTGTTTGAACGGTATCCGAATGGAAATAGGCATTGTACTTTCTGCACATTTCGCTTACTTTTTTCAAAGGAAGTAAGGTTGCAATTTCATTGTTGGCGTGCATTAATGAAACCAGTGTTTTATCTTTTGTTTGAAGTAATCGTTCTAAATCAGCTAGATCAACATTTCCTTTTGAATCTACTTTTACACAAGAAACTCGAGCTTTCCCCGATTTTTCAATTGCATCAGCCGTGTGTCCGATTGCATGATGCTCCAAACAAGAAGTAATGATATGCGTAACTCCCATCTCGTTTACGCACGAATTGAGAGCCATGTTATCAGCTTCGGTACCGCCAGATGTAAAAATGACTTCAGATGGCTGACAGTTCATATGCTTAGCAATACTTCTTCTAGAAACTTCCAATAGAGCTTTTGATTTTCTACCAAAAGAATGAGAAGAAGATGGGTTTCCAAATCCGTCTCTTAAAACTGGAATCATAGCTTCAATAACTTCTGGTGCAATTGGAGTTGTCGCTGCATTGTCTAAATAAACTGCCATAAATGTGAAATTTGTTACAAAGATAAAGGATTAGGCTAAATCTTTACCTAAAATATGTCGCATTGTCTCTTTTCCAATTGGAGCTCTTTTTAGGTTTTCAAGAATTATAATACTTTTTTCGATTCGTTTGTCACTCGATTTCACTTGTAGAACCAAATAAATAGTCGCTCTACGCTTACCAAGAGATAGTGAATCAAATTGTTGTTTACCTATAGAATCTTGATTCAAGACTTCTTCAAATTCAATTGGAACTTCAAATCCGTATTCAGAGAAGTCACGTTCTAAAGTTACTTTTACCGTATCACCAAGGTCAACTTTCAACTTTTTCATTCTATCAGCGGAAACGGTAATATAGGCTTCGTTATTCCCCAAAGAAACGCTTCCAGCCTGCCAATGAACAGAATCGTTTAGTGTAATAATGAAACGCTGATTGAATATGGAGCCGTCACCTTCTTTCGTCCAGAATTTCTCTAGAACTTTTTTTGAAACGGTAATGTGTCTCAATTTTAATTTTTCGAGTAATTCGATTTTAGAATCAAAAGATTGTTTCATATTACGAATGTAAAAAAAAGTCCATTCATTTTAAATGAATGGACTTTCTAAACATGAAACTAGAATTGTATTACGGATCAATTCTCTTTTTTGTAGCCAATTTTTTCGGCTTTTTTGATAATACTTTCGTTCACTGAAGTTCCGAAGTCGTCAACCTCAGCTCCTTCAGCGGCTTGTTTTTTCAATTCTTCATCAATGAATTGTTGTCGATTTTTAGCCAGTTCACCAATTTTCCCTTGATAATTAGCTCTGTCTTCTCGAATTTCTTTCAACATAGCTTCTCTTTCTTCAGTTGTTTTCCCTTTGAACTCTTCAGGTAAATCTTTTTCTTCCATCTTGCCAATGTCTTTACCGTCTTTATCTACGGCATCAACAATATCCCAAGAAGAGTTGTTGTAAACATTGCCTTTTGATTTAGCGATAGACCGTTCAGCTTTCACTGACATTGAAGTAGTTTCGGCATTGTGGTCTTCGGATATTTGCATTGTTTTTTTACGCTCTCCTTCTGCTCCGTATCCGTAATACGTTTTATTCAATGAATCATTGTATTGATTGATTTGCTCATCGTATGGAGTTTTAATATGTGCAATTTTTTTATCTGAATCAATATTGAAATAATCGCCATTGCTACAAGTCGCTCCGTCTTTCCAAAATTCACGTACTCCTTGGTCGTAGTTTCCGCAATAGATTGTATTGATAAAGATTCCTCTTGTTGCAGCGCGTTTGCATTCTTCCTTGTAATCGATAGGACCTTGATTGAATGCTTCGTTTCCAGCGATGTAAATCATTTTTAAATCAGCAGGGTTAGTAGACCAATTTAGATCAGTTAAAGAGCGGCCAATAACAGCCCCGCAGAATTCACTGCCTCCATTTGTTCTTAGGCCGAAAAGTTTTTGAGAAACGGCATCTAAATCTCCTGTTAATGCTAACATTTGTTCGATATAATGGTTTCCAGGGCTTAGATTATCGTTTCCATAGTGGTATAATGCAATTTCAACTGAAGGTCGGAAACCATTATATGAAAGCGTACTGATTTCATTTACGATATTCCAAATCCTAGATTTAGCTTGATCAATTAATCCATCCATACTGTTTGAAGTATCAAATAGAATTGCAACTTGAACTTTTCTTGGGGCTTGCGCTTTGGCAACTGATGCACTTAGTAAGAATGCGGCGAATAAATAGATTGTCTTTTTCATGTTGTTGTGTTTTTATCTTGGTACAACAACAGTTGAAATTGGTTCAATCAATCACAACTTTCTTTGGAATGACAACATTCCATTTTAAGATTTTGTTCGTCTGAATTGATTTCTTTTGGTTCAAGTTTCATGATTGGGCTTATGTAGGGAATTCCAAGATTCAAACCTCTTAGAATGATTAATAACCCAACCATAGAAATTAAATACGGTACAATTTTGTTGAACTTGACTCTCAATTTTGGGGTGATTTTATTCGCCATATAAATTACACTAACCATCGCAGGGAGTGTGCCAATTCCGAAAAAGATCATTGCTAATGCACTTCCAAAAACATCACCAGTTAGCAACGCGTTTAATAAAGCTGCATATACCATTCCGCACGGCAAAAAACCGTTCAGAAGCCCTAAAAAGGATAGTTTCAAGGGACTTTTAGAGCGAATTACTTTACCGAGAGCGGTGTTAAGATGCTTTTGAATAGGTAAAGAAGGAAGGTGGCTAGTGAAAAAAGAATTCAAGTATCTTCTCCAGGCAAAAATGATTAAGAAAATTCCAGACAAAATACTTAACCATTGAAGAACTCCGAATGTGTGAATACTGAGCCCTATCATTCCGACGATAACGCCAAGTAACGAATAACTTATGATTCGACTTAAGTTATATTGAAAAGCTCCGAATAAAATCGTCCCGTTATTTTTGCGATTTACAGGAACGGCTAGCGCAATTGGTCCGCACATTCCAATGCAATGAAAATTGGATGTTAAACCTAATATAAAACCGGTGATTAAAAACGTACTCATTAAATGTAATACTCTTCTTTTTGCAAATAACTAGTACCATTTATTTCATAAGAAAGTTCTAACTTATAGATTCCTTTTACCAATTCAGTCTTTGCAAGCGTAAATGTGTTTGTGCCTGAAATTTTGTAGTTTTTATCTAATGATTCATCATTTGGGCGATTCAGTGATAATACAATATTGTCTAATTTTCTCTTCGGGGACATCTGAATAACAATATGGGTATTCGTCATAGTTATAATAGGTTTATCTTTCAGATCATTTGCATTTTCAACAGAAGTTATTTCTGTTTGAAAAGCGATGTCTTTTGAATAATAATCTTCCGTTTCTAAATCAACGGTATGTGAGATTAATATTACAACTAAAACAACTATAAACGAAATGAATAATCCTAACGCGATGGCAATACCTTTTCCCCAATTCATAACTGTTATTTTAAATTTTTGGGCCGATAAACTTTGTCGTTACCCTTTCAATTTCCTTTCCGTTACCGTAAACAATGATGGTTACTTCTTCTTTTCCGTTTTTAATCTTATCAATAGGAAGTTTCATTACAAATCGCTCTTTTAATCGATCTTCAGATTTAAGAACTAAATTATTTACAACTAAGTCAATTGACGCTTCTGAATGGTCTAATTTCAATTTGACCTTATAATCATTTTGCGTTTTATTCGTCAAATTAATTTCGAATATATTGCTAACCTGACCATCATTTGTTATTTGATAAGTTGATCCGCGTTGTCTTAATATTGTTGCTTCAAAATCCTTTCTTGTCAAAAGTAATATTGTAAGTACGACAAGCATTGAAATTAACAAAATAGTATATGAAATAACGCGTCTAGTCCATTGGAATTTGGTTCCTTGCGTAATTCCTTTTTCAGAAAGAAAACCGATTAGGCCTCTTTCAAGACCAACATTATCCATCATGTGGTCACAGGCATCGATACATGCTGTACAATTTACGCATTCAAGTTGAGTTCCGTTTCTAATATCAATTCCTGTTGGGCAAACATTGACGCACTGATTACAATCTATACAATCACCCTTGCCACTTGATTTGCGGTCCTCGTTTTTCTTGAATTTTGCTCTTCCTTCTCCTCGCTTATGGTCGTAAGCAACAACCATAGAGTTTTCATCTAACAAAACACTTTGTAGTCTTCCGTATGGACAAATAGTCGTACAAACTTGCTCTCTTAATAATGTAAATACAAAATAAAATGCAAATAGGATGATTGCTATAAATCCACCTAGGTGCTCTCCAATAGGACTTGTTTGAATTTCCCAAAGCTCCTTTGTGCTAATGATATAAGCAAGAAAAGTATTTGCAATTATAAATGAGATGGCCCAAAAAATAGAATGCTTAAAGATTTTTTTTCTTATTTTTTCACCGTTCCAAGGGCCTTCATTTAATTTCTTTTGATGTGTCCAATCTCCTTCAATCCAGTATTCAATCCTGCGGAAAACCATTTCCATGAATATTGTTTGAGGGCAAATCCATCCGCAAAATATCCTCCCAAAAATAATTGTAAACAGTATAATAAATACTACTCCAATAATCATGGCAATGGCGAAAAGGTAAAAATCTTGAGGCCAAAACACCTTGCCAAGAATCACAAATTTACGATCCAGAATATTGAATAACAAGGATTGTTGGCCATTGATGTATACGTGCGGCGCACCAAAGAGAAGAATTAATAATACATAACTTACTATTTTACGTTTTGTAAAATACTTACCTGAAGGTTTTTTAGGGTAAACCCATTTTCGACTACCATCCTCATTTACTGTGGAAATGTGGTCTCTAAATTCTTCTTCGTCGCTATGTTCTTCTGTTCCGTTCATTAATTTTCAATAATTGTTCCTTCTGGTGCTTTTCCTTTTGCTTCATCAAGCGTTAATACAAAAGATGATACTTGCTGCAGTTGAATCGGATTCAGTTTAGAGCTATGTTCTGGCATTCCATTGGAAGTACCATATTTTACAGTTTTAAAGATGTCTTTTACGTCAAATCCGTAAATCCAGTTCTTATCTGTTAAATTAGGACCAATATTCCCTTCACCGTTTGGATTGTGGCAAACTACACAATTTGCTTCAAACAATACTTTACCAGTCGATAAATCTTTTGCATCAGTCATTAGGGTTGCATTTGTTTCATCAACATTCATTGCCATAGCATCTAAATACTTATTGACTTCGATATCAGCTTGCTCAATTGACTTGTTGTATTCTTCAATTTGCAAGTCACCAGTTTTGAAAATGTGGAAGTTAAATATGTAAATGATTCCAAAAACGATAGTCCCGTAAAACATCCATACCCACCATGGTGGAAGATTATTATCCAGTTCTCGAATTCCATCATATTCGTGATCCATTAAGATTGAAGCTTCGTCTTCAACTGGAACTGCATCCGTTAAAATTCTTTGCATTCTTCGCTCTCTTCGAGCTGAAAGTTTTTTCGGTTTTGGAGGTCTAACCATTTTGGCAATATCCATGAAAAGTCTCTTGAAATGAAGAATTACAAATAGGAGTGTAACATTAAGAATGACTAATAACATGATATCAGTATCCTCAACGATTAACCAAGGCGTATGTTCAGTTGTTGAACCTGGTTGCGTGAAGCTTAATGCACTTGCATAACCGCCAACTCCAACAAAAGCAAGAATTAATAGAATTGTTTTTACTCCACCATTTTCTAATTTATCTTTTGCTGCTTTTACTTTAACAAATGATTTCATCGAACTTGTAATTGAAAAAATTACAAATGCTTGAACGATCAATAAGATCACTAAAAAGTAGAATAAAGTTAAGTTTTCTTCATAATTAGGGACATAAACAATAGTTGGCTCTGCAGAAGTTCCTGCAGTTGTTTCTGCTGCTGTCGGCTCAACATAGTTATCTATATAACTTAATATTGCATCAACCTCTTCTTTAGAAACATCCTGAGGTGTCATATCTGTTGCACTAAAAGATTTAGCCGCAATAGCCATGGTACTTTTTCCTGAGCTAAAAAGCGTCAAAGGGTTGTTTACCCATTCGTAAATCAACTCTCCTTCACCGGCGTCAATCCACTTTTGTTTAACTCCTAACAGATTTGGACCTGTTCCGTCCTTACCTATCATGTGGCAAGTATTGCATTTTGATTTAAATAATTTTTCTCCGTCTTGAGCGTTCAATTGAAAACCAAAAAGTAGGATAATTGAAATGAAGAATATGTTTTGTATTGTTTTCATCGCTTATTATTTTGTCTCAAAAAGTTGAGTTGAATCATAATTGTTTACTGTCCCATCTTCTAATGGAATGTTACTTAAAGTGTCAATTTCTTTCTTTTTCATTCGAACCACATACCATACTACTCCACTGAAGAATAGGACAAAAATCAGTAGCGATAGAATAGGATAAATCTCAACCCCGTCTATTCCAGTTAAATTGTGTTTGATGTATCTTAACATAACTACTATTTTTCTTCGTTTAATGAATCTTCTTGTACCCCTGGAGCTGCAGATTCTATTTGAGCTTCTCCTTTAATATCTGTTCCAAGTCTTTGCAAATAAGCGATAAGTGCAACTATCTCTTTGCTCTTGATCTCATTAATTTTCGCTTTAAGATTCATGCTTTTTTTGATTTCTTCAGGCATGTTATTCACAATATCTGTCGCAATCTCTAAAGCTTGAGCTTGAGCATCTGCCTTCGCCTTTTTGTCATAACCTTTTTCGTAAGGCACACCTAAAGTTTGCATGGCTCTAATTTTTCTATCTATGATAGATAAATCCAATTCATTTTCAGCCAACCAAGTGTAAGCTGGCATTATTGATCCTGGAGAAATATCTTTCGGACGGATCATGTGATCGTAATGCCATGAGTTATTTCGTTTGCCACCTTCACGAGCTAAATCTGGTCCTGTTCGCTTAGATCCCCATTGGAAAGGGTGATCATATACAAACTCGCCTGATTTCGAATATTCACCGTATCTCGCTGTTTCAAAACGCAATGGACGTATCATTTGTGAGTGACAGTTGTAACAGCCTTCTTTTACATATAAGTCTCTTCCTTCAAGTTCTAAAGGTGTATAAGGTTTTACACTAGAGATTGTTGGCACGTTACTTTTTACAATCATCGTAGGAACAATTTCAACCAAACCACCAATACCAACAACGATAATACTGAAGATAAGGAATCGAATTGGTCTTTTCTCAATATTTCTGTGCCAGAAATGCTTTTCATGACTTACGACTTCAACGTCTCTTAAATTTGGTGCTTCAGCAGGTTCGTTCGCTAAGAAATTACCAGATTTAGCAGTTTTAATTAAGTTGTAGAACATCATACATGTTCCAACGATAAATAATAATCCACCTAAAGAACGTAAAATGTAATAAGGTTTAAGGGCTGTAACGGTATCTAAAAAGTCTGCATTTACAAGTGTTCCATCTGGGTTAAAATCTTGCCACATTAAACCTTGTACAAATCCAGCGATATAGATCGGAATTGCGTACAATAAAATCCCTAATGTCGCAATCCAGAAATGTTGATTTGCCAATTTTTTAGAATATAATTTCACTCTAAACATTTTGGGGAATAACCAATATAACATACCAAATGTTAACATACCATTCCAGCCAAGTCCACCAACGTGAACGTGAGCGATTGTCCAATCAGTGAAGTGTGAAAGTGTATTTACATTTTTAAGCGATAAAAGTGGACCTTCAAAAGTTGCCATACCATAAGCAGTTAAGGCTACAACCATGAATTTCAGTGTCACGTCATCACGAACTCTGTCCCACGCACCTCTTAATGTAAGTAATCCGTTCAACATACCACCCCAAGATGGAGCAATAAGCATTATTGAGAATACAACGCCTAAACTTTGCGCCCAGTCAGGTAATGAAGTGTAAAGTAGATGGTGAGGACCAGCCCAGATGTATAGGAAAATCAAGGCCCAAAAGTGAATGATTGATAGTCTGTATGAGTAAACAGGTCTATTTGCCGCTTTTGGCACAAAGTAATACATTAAACCTAAATAAGGTGTTGTTAAGAAGAAGGCAACGGCATTATGTCCATACCACCATTGAACTAGTGCGTCTTGCACCCCTGCATACCAAGAATAACTTTTTGTAAATGAAACTGGTAGTTCAAAAGAGTTAAAAATATGCAGTATTGCAACAGTTACAAAAGTTGCAATGTAAAACCAAATAGCAACGTACATGTGTTTAACACGACGGGTTAAAATCGTTGCGAACATATTCCATCCAAATACAACCCAAATAATTGCAATTAAAATATCAATCCACCATTCAAGTTCAGCATATTCCTTACTAGCTGTTATGCCGAGTGGTAAAGTGATAACAGCGCAAAGAATAATAAATTGCCACCCCCAAAAGTTGATGTAACTTAATTTATCACTCCACATTCTTGTTTTTAACAAGCGTTGTAATGAATAGTGCACACCTGTGAAAATTCCGTTTCCTACAAATGCAAAAATCACAGCATTTGTATGCAATGGTCTGATTCTTCCAAAGGACAAAAAGCTGTAACCTAAGTAATCATTGAAAAATTCAGGGAAAGCTAATTGCAATGCTGCCGTAAGTCCGACAACCATTCCTGTAATTCCCCAAATGATGGTTGCATAAGCAAAATATTTTACGATTTTATTATCGTAACTAAACTTCTGAATTTCCATTTGTATTTTTTTTGATTGTTTCGTTTGATATTTCTTCGTCATCAAAGAGCATTCTAACCGATGGTGTGTAATCGTCGTCATATTGCCCATTTTTGGTTGCCCATAAGAAGCTGAACAAGAAAAATAGAGCGATAATTAAACTCACAATTAACATTAGATAGATTATTCCCATATAGCAAAGAAAGTGATGATCGGGAACTTAAAGAATGACTTGAAGTCAGCAAAAAACATGATATTCGTCAGGTTATTTTTGCTTGCGATTTAAGTGTTTGATTTGTAGTTAATTAATCACGTAATCGTACCATTAAAGTACTAATCAATACAATGGAAATTGAACTTATAGGCATCAAAATCGCTGCAATTAATGGTGTTAGTAAACCTGAAATAGCAAAAGATAATCCAATTATGTTGTAAATTATAGAGAATGCAAAACATGTTTTAAGAACTGTGATGGCATACTTTGAATTTGACAATAAACTGGGAAGATCAACTAGTTTGGAGGCGTCTAAAATTGCGTCTGAGCTGGGTGTAAATCTAAATGCATCTTCCGATATCGCTATGCCACAATTTGCCTTTTCAAGAGCGCCAGAGTCGTTTAATCCATCACCAATCATCAAGCATTTTTTAGAAGTTCGTTGAAGCTGTTGAATGTAATTTAGTTTGTCTTGTGGCGATTGTTCAAAATGTAGTTCCTTAATTCTTGGAGCGTTATTTTGTAAAAATAGTTTATCTCTGTCCATATCACCTGAAAGGATATGGATCTTATAGTTTATGCTTAATTCATTTAATGTTTGAATAATTCCGTTTCTAAATTCTGATTCAAATACGAATTTACCTATCGGATTGTTATCTATGGAAATATACGATTCAGTGGCATTTTTTGATTGCGACTGATCACCATCTATAAATTTCTTTGAACCTATTTTGTAGAGTTGATTATTGAGTATGCCTTGAACACCTTCGCCCTCTTTTTCAAGAAAAGATGTAAGCTCGAGTTCAGAATGAATCCGTTGGTTAAGAAAATAGTCTACAATTGCCTTTGAAAGAGGGTGACTAGAAGAGTTTGCAAGCACTAATATTGCTTCTTTGTCTATTTCTGAAAGCTCAAGTCCTGAGTAAGTTGTATTTTTCCCCCTGCCAGAGGTCAGAGTACCTGTTTTATCAAAAATAATATCAGTTGTTTCGTTTAGTTTTTGAATTATTTCCGTGTTCTTTAAAAACATTTTCTTTCTACCTAGATATCTCATAACGTTTCCATAAGAGAATGGCCTTGATAATGCAAGGGCACAAGGGCAGGCTACGATTAATACTGAAACAACAATTTCTACCACTCGATTTTGGTCACGAAAAAACCAGAGTATCCCTGCAAGTATTGAAATAATCAATAATGCCACCAGGAAATATATGGAGAATTTATCAGACTTAGTCTTAATTTCAATCTCCTTTTTAGCGAAGTCATTCCAAAGTTGAGTCAAGTGACTTCGATTACTTTTTTTGTCGACAATAAATTCAGTTTTTTTACCTAAAACTTTTCCTCCTGCATAGATGAATTCGCCTTTTATTTTTTTTATAGGATTAGATTCGCCAGTTACAAAACTGTAATCGATGTTAATTTCATCAGAAGCTAAATACGAATCGCAAGGAATCACTTCCTGATTTCGCAGAGATATGGTGTCTCCAACTGCAATGTCTTCAATTTCAACAATTTCTTCCATTGAATCTTTAATTTTCGCCACGGCAACAGGAAAGTATGAGGTGTAATCACGATCAAATGAAAGGGATTGGTAGGTTTTACTTTGAAACCATTTTCCTATCAAAAGAAAGAAGATGAATCCAGAGAAACTGTCCATATAACCACTGCCATTGCCAGAAATAATAGAATAGGTACTTTGACCATAGAGCGCAATTATACCGATTGAAATGGGAACGTCAAGATTTAAACTTTTGTGCTTAATGGCCTTATATGCCGAAATTAAATATTCGTTTGCTGAATAAAATAGAACAGGAATAGAAATAAATAAAGTTAAATAGGAAGTTAGTGTCATAAAGCCACTATTGTCATTTTCAATTCCTAGGTGTTCGGGAACACTCCAAAGCATAATGCTTCCAAAAGCAAAGCCTGCAACGCCCAATTTATAAAGGTATTTGTAATTTTGTTTTTTAGAACTGTCGGATCTGTTTCCAAAGTTTGGGATGTAACCAATAGAGGATAGTAGTTCAGCGAGATTTGAAATTAAAAAGTCACTATCTAAAATAAAATAGGCTTCTCTCTTTGCAAAATTAACCTGACACGACTTTATTTTGGGCTCTAGCTTATGTATGTTTTCTAGAAGGTAAATACAAGAGGAACAGTGAATTTGAGGTAGGAAAAGTGTCAATCGAATGGAATTTTCATCTTCGAATTCTATATGTTTGGCTCTAATTTTTGGTACATCTAAAAAGGCAAATCTTCGATCTTCAGAATTAACAGGTCTAGTTCCCGCATTATTTTCAATAGAATAAAACGAGTCTAAAGAATTTGATGAAAGTAGTTGATATACGCTTTTACAGCCGTTGCAACAAAATACTTTATCATCGAATTTTATTTCTTTTCCAATGATTTCATCACTGCAATGAAAACAACTTTGCTTCATTAGATAGTTTTTGAGAACATGTTCTCCTGTTGAATTTTATCAGCTAAATCTTGGTCAAAAGCCATGCAACAATTACGGACAAAAGGAATCCCAGCTTCAGTAACTTTTACATCGTCTCCATTTACCTCAACTAAACCATCCTCAGTCATACCAGAAAGTCTTTTTTTAATAGCCTCTTGTAATTCTTTTGATTTTGGATTATCAATAAACGAAGTTTCAAAATGACACATTAGATCAAGAATGTATTTTCTAATTTCTAGATCGATTTCATTTAACAAATGACCTCTGAAAATTGGAATAACGCCCTCATTGACAATTTCCATGTATTTCTCAGTAGATTTTTCATTTTGCGCAAATCCAAACCAGCTGTCAGATATTGCCGACATCCCTAAGCCTAGCAAAAAGTCAGTGTTTTGAGTTGTATACCCCATAAAATTACGGTGTAAATTTTTTGCTTTGAATGCGATTGCCAAATCATCGTGTTCTAATGCGAAGTGATCCATTCCAATTTCAATATATCCTTCTGATTCAAGCATTTCCTTGGCTCTTTCGTAAAGCGCTCGTTTAACTGAATCTTGAGGTAAATCTGATTCGTCATAACCACGTTGTCCATTGCCTTTTATCCATGGAACGTGAGCGTAACTGTATAATGCAATTCTGTCAGGACGTAATTCTAATGTTTTTTGAACGGTGTCTATTATGTCTGACATTCGCTGCTTTGGTAAACCAAAAACTAAATCGTGGCTAATGGATTTATATCCTACTCCTTTTGCCGTTTCGTGTACCCTTTTTACATCTTCGAATGGCTGAATTCGATTAATAGCCCGTTGAACGGTAGGACTGTAATCCTGTATTCCTAAACTTAATCTTCTAAATCCAAAAGCATGTAGTTTTTCTAAATGTTCTGTCGATGTATTGTTTGGGTGTGCTTCAAAACTTAATTCAGCATGTTCTGGGTCGATGCTATCGGTTCCGAAAATTGCTTTAACTAACCGTATTAATTCATCGGGAGCAAAAAATGTAGGAGTTCCTCCTCCAAAATGCAACTCAAGGATATCCGGATTGAAGTGAAAATTCGACATGTACAATTCCCACTCCTTAATAACCGCATCTATATAAGGACCTTCAACAGCGTGGTTTTTGGTTATGCGCTTATGACATCCACAAAAAGTACATAAGCTTTCGCAATATGGAAGGTGTATATATAAACTCAGATTTGAATTTTTAAAAAAATGAGTGTTTTTTGAAATAGTTCCCAACCAATCGGTAACAGTCAGTGGATTGTTTTTCCAAAATGGAACTGTTGGATATGAGGTGTATCTTGGACCGGGAACATTATATTTTTCTACTAGATTTTGCACAGAGTAATAACTTTTTAATAAGTTGAAAACACTCGGCAAAGATAGTTAGTAAAATTGAAACATGAGCCTTTGAAAGAATAACTTAAAACAGTAACTTTGGAAAAAAGAATTCGATGTTGGATAAATCACATAAGCACGTTACTTGCGAAAATTGTTTAGCTAAGAATAATTCCTTGTTTAAATCATTTTGCAATGAAGAAGTAGAAGACCTTAATATTGTGAAAAGTTGCTCCTATTTTAAAAAAAGTCAATCTTTATTTATTGAGGGTAGCATGCCAAGAGGTGTTTTTTGCTTAAATAAAGGCAAAGTGAAGATTTTTTCGAGAGGAGATGAAGGTAAAGAGCAAATTATTCACGTTGCAAAAGAGGGAGAAATTGTAGGTTTCAGAGCAATGTTCAGTGAGGAGCCATATAAGGTTACTGCATCGACCTTGGAAGAAAGTAACATCTGTTTTATCAGTAAAGCCGATTTCTTAAATCTTGTTGATACAAATGTTACTCTTCGAAACGGCATAATGAAAGAGCTTTCAACAGAACTTGCCAATAGAGTTACATATATTACCAATATGGCTCAGAAATCGGTAAGAGGTCGTTTGGCTTTTGCTTTGATTTTATTAGAAGAGATTTACACTGGTGAAATGATAAACTTAACACGAGAAGATCTTGCCAATTTTGTTGGTACAGCTACAGAAACGCTAATCCGATTGCTAAAAGATTTTAAAGAAGAAGAAATCATTCAAACTCATGGTCGTAAAATTGAAATTTTAGACCGTGACGAATTAATTGCAATTTCAGGCACTTAATTTTATAATGTGACTTAGGTCACTTTTTTTTAAATCCGAATCTAATAACTTTGCTTAAATTGGTTATTATGTTCGGAAAAGGTTCAAGATTATTTAGTATTTTCAAAATGAAATGTCCTCGTTGTCACGAAGGAGAATTTTTTATTTCCCATCCATATGATTTAAAAAAAGCGGGAGATATCCATCAGAATTGTTCAAATTGCGGCTTAAAATATTCAAAGGAACCAGGTTTTTATTATGGCGCCATGTATGTTTCCTATGCCTTAGGTGTAGCTCTTTTTGTTACCCTTTGGACCTCATTTAATTTATTTTTTCCAGCTGCCTCTTCTGGTATTCAAATTGCAACGATTATTTCTTTGACAATTCTATTAACACCTTATCTTTATGCGTTGTCAAAAATAATTTGGGCAAATTTATTTATTAAATATGAGCGTAACAGAAAGTCAAAAACAGCTAATAATTAATCAAATTGGTTTTTTATTTGATGAAGACTTATTGAAGGATATTCTTTCGGTCGGACAAGTAAGGCAGTTTGAATCAGACGAAATCATCATAGATGTTGACCAGAACATTCAATTCATGCCATTTATTCTTGATGGTTCATTGAAAGTTTCCCGAGAAGCTGAAGATGGACAGGAATTACTTTTATATTATATTGAGTCGGGAGAAACATGTGCGTTTACTTTGCAATGTTGCGTGAGAGAGAGCAGAAGTGAGATAAGGGCAACAACACTTGAAAAAACGACTATTCTTATGATTCCTATCGCCAAGCTTCACGAATGGATGGGTAAGTATGATACTTGGCGTAAATTTATTTTAGACAGTTATCATACAAGAATGACTGAATTAATTGAAACGATTGATGCAATTGCTTTTTTAAAATTAGACCAACGATTGGAAAATTATTTAAAAGACCAAGCCAAGTTGAAAGGGTCATTGGAAATTATTGCAACTCATCAACAAATTGCGGAAGATTTACACTCTTCAAGAGTGGTTATTTCTAGGCTATTAAAGCAAATGGAGGTGAAAGGGTTAATTCAACAAGGGAGGAATAAAATCCTTTTAACCTCGATTTAAAATGTTAACTTTGAGACTCAAATAATTATTATGGAGTCTGAAATTATAGTAGTCACAGGATTACCAAGATCCGGAACATCTCTTATGATGCAAATTTTAAATGCTGGCAAAGTAGAAATTCTACAAGATGGTAAAAGAGAAAGCGATATCAGTAATTTGGAAGGGTATTTCGAATTGGAAGCGGTTAAAGGCATTGTATCGGATAATTCTTTCTTAAAAGATGCTATAGGAAAAGCAGTGAAAGTTGTTTCACCTTTACCAGTTTATTTAGATCCAAAGCTAAATTATCGGTTTATATTCATGAGAAGAGATATTGAAGAAATATTGTTGTCTCAAGAAAAAATGTTGAACAAAAACCAAGTCAGTGAACGTGAAAAATTCAGAACTATTTATGAGTTTCATTTGAAAAAAACGTATCGTTTTATTCGAGAAAATAATTTTCCATTTATTGATGTGAATTACAATGAATTAATGTCATCGCCTGAAGTGGAAATTGAGAAAGTAATGAAGTTTAGTGCAATTGAAAATTCAATTGACGAGCTGATTAGTGTTGTGAATCCGGAATTATATAGAAATAGAAATGAGCAATAAAAAGGAGTCCAAAGAAAAAGTGATAATGCTGAATGGAAAACCTTTCGAAGTTCCTCCTGGTGGATCGTTAGGGGTGTTGGCATTGGGAAATATTGGAGTGAGAGCTTGGAAGAAAGCAAAGCGTGAATGGGAAAAAGAAAACAAGGATGAAGGAAAAAAAGCGTAAAGTATTATTGGTTGGATGGGACGCTGCTGATTGGCAGGTCATTGACAAATTAATGGCAAATGGATTGATGCCAGCCTTTAAAAGTGTTGTTGATCGAGGAGTAAGAGGAAGATTGGCAACATTAGACCCGCCATTGTCTCCAATGCTATGGACTTCAATGGCGACTGGTGTTAGACCGTATAAACACGGGATATCAGGTTTTGTGGAAAATGATGGTTCAGGAGGTGTACGACCAATAACATCATATAGTAGAAAAGTCAATGCCTTTTGGAATATCTTCACGAAAGAAGGATTAAAATCAAATGTTGTTGGATGGTGGCCGTCAAACCCTGTTGAAACGATAAATGGAGTAATGGTTTCAAATCGTTTTCAACAAGAAAAAGTAGGTAAAGATACAGTTGATTTAAAAGACTGGAAAATTGAACCAGGAACAATTCATCCAGAAAATTTTGTTGAAAAATTAGAGGAATTTAGAATACATCCTTCAGAAATTACTGGGAACCTTGTTATGCCCTTTGTTCCAAGAGCGTTGGAACTAGATAAAAAAGAAGACAAAAGATTGACCGTTATTGCAAAATTTCTTGCGCATTCGGGATCGTTACATGCAGTTTCCACTGAACTGTTGGAAACTACAGATTGGGATATAACTGCTGTTTACCATGATGCATTGGATCATTTTTGTCACGGATTCATGAAATTTCATCCACCTAAAATGGAAGGTATGGAACAGGAAGCATATGAACTGTTTAAGGATGTTGTGACAGGTGCTTATGTATATCACGATATGATGTTGGCACGATTATTAGATATAATTGATGATGACACAACAATAATTATTTGTTCTGATCATGGCTTTCATTCAGATCATTTAAGACCAAAGATGATACCTCAAGTTCCGTCAGGACCTGCGATTGAACACGCTCCTTTTGGTGTTTTTGTAGCTGCTGGACCGGGAATTAAAAAAGGGGAACATGTGCATGGCGCAAGTATATTAGATATAACACCGACGTTACTTACACTATTTGATTTGCCAATTGGGCGCGACATGGATGGTAAACCGTTGATGGATATCTACGAAACACCAAAAGAAAGCAAGTATATTGAAAGTTGGGAAAACGACGAACGATTTGGTGGTGAATTGGTAATCAATGAAAAACCAGATGAAGGCACGAATGCAGCTGCACTTCAGCAATTAATTGACCTAGGTTATATTGATGATGTGCAAATTAAAGAAGGAGAAAACAGTGAAGTTGCACAAAAAAACTATATGAATGAAGTTTTGCGTGAGAACAACTTTTACATGGCAAAATCGTATGCGAATGGATTTAAATTTGATGAGGCACTTGAGATCTTATTGGAAATTGAAAATCGCGAAAAACCAGATTTAAGATATTTAATTGAAATTGTTACGGCCGCTATCAAGACAAAAAGATTTGCCTTAGCGGAAGAGTACATTACATTCATAAGAAAAAATAAATTAGCTCAAGAAAATTTTCTTGATGTATTGGATGGAAAGGTTCAGCTAGGATTGAATAATCCAACCAAAGCCCTGATGCTGTTGGAAAAAGCAGTTGAAAATTACCCTGAATCTGCAGGAATACTGGTTGATCTAGGAAAAATTCTTAACACCTTAAACGAATCAGAAAAGGCGAAAAAAATATTTAAAGCGGCGTTAACGATTGACCCTCAAAATGTGTATGCACAACACGGTTTTGGTTTAGCATGTATGAGGTTGCAGGATTATGAGACAGCTCTCCAATATTTTCTAAATGCAACTGAACAATATTACCATTATCCTCTCGCTCACATGCATTTGGGAGAGACTCTTGCACTGATGAAAGAATATGAAATGGCAAAGTCTTCATTTGAAGTTGTTGTTGCCATTGCACCTACTTTGCCTAAAGCTTACCGTTGGTTGCAAGATTTAAATGAAATCACTGGTGATGTTGAAAAAGCGAATTACTATAAATCTATTATAGAAAAGTTTGAATTAGGAGAACGAACTATTTTAACAGGTCTTCCTGGTGAAAAAGTAGTTCAAGTAATGGATTACATTGTAGCCAACGGTCAAACTATTTATGGTGCAAAAGATATGTTTGGAAAGAACTTAAATGTGTTAAAGCCAGATTGGATTAAAGATATTTCGGAAGATATTGTTTATGTTCCTATTGGTATGTTAGGAAGTCTTCCTGTGAAGTTTTCATACAAAATATTATTTGTGAATGATACGATTGATAGTGTTTCAAATTTCATGAATATTGAAAATAAAAAGAAAGCAAAAACGTACAATCCAAAACTTTTAGAATCGTTGAGTATTCAAAGTCAGAAGTCGAAAATATGGATGAGTCAGCAACCGAATTTGGATATTATTTATTTGAATAATTTGGAAGAGATTCAAGAAGAGTTATTTAAACTATTCGTTTCTTAATGTACAATGTTTAGTATTTCATATTTTTTTATTATTTTTGTGCATACAACTAATTATTATAAACTATTTTGATTATGAAAAAAGAATTACAAAAAAGACTTTCTCAATACACAGCAGCAGCAGCAGCGTTAACTGTTGGTGCAGCTGGAGCAAATGCTCAAATCGTGTACACTGACGTGGATCCAGATTTTTCTCACCCTGGGGATGAGATTGGAATCGGATTAGATATGAACAATGATACTAACTTTGATTTCGCAATTTTTTCTGGAGATTCAGTGTATGTAAATACTGCAGGAACTTTCCGTGTGCGTAATACGATTGTTGCTCCTTATGGATCAGTAGCATCTATGAATGCAATTGCTGGTGAAGCTCCTTCAGGATACAACTATGCATTGGCATTGAACATGAATGACATGATCGATAACACATTGAATTGGATTTCAGCTACAAATACAATGGCTTACAATGTAAACAGTTCAAACCCTTACAATGAAAATTGGAATGGAGTTACTGATAAATATTTAGCTCTTCAATTTGTTTCTGGTGGTAATACATACTACGGATGGGCGAGAATGGATGTGCAAGCTATTGGTGACGCATGGACGTTGAAAGATTACGCTTACAACTCAACTGCTCTTACAGGAATCAATGCTGGAGATATGGGTACTGCTGATGTAAATGAGTATACTTTAGATAACTTAGTTCACTTTATTAATCAAACTAACAACACTGTTTTGGTTAAAGTTAACGGAGATTTAGAAGGTGGACTTGTTAATGTTGTTTCTATGACAGGACAAACAGTTTCAAATGGAGCAGTTGTTAATGGTACTTATACTGTTGATATGAATGGTCTTCAAGCTGGAATTTACATGATCAATGTTTCTTTCGGAAATGAGACAGTTTCAAGAAAAATGACGGTTCGTTAATTGGACCTTAATTAATATTTTAATATCCCAGTAATTTATTACTGGGATATTTTTTTGAACATAAAAAAACGTGAGTTAAATTTAACTCACGTTTTTTATTTCATATTAAGTTGTTCTTAAATTCTACCTGGATATACCTTTAATGCCTCTTCTAGACATTTAACAGCCTTTCTTAATGAATCTTGATTCAATACGTAGGCAATTCGAGCTTCCTGTTCTCCTTGTCCTTTTGTTGAATAAAAACCATTCGCAGGAGCCATCATTACAGTTGCCCCTTCGTATTCAAAATCTTCCAGCAACCATTGACAAAAACGTTCCGCGTTGTCAACCGGAAATTTAGCAACACAGTAAAATGCACCGCTTGGTTTCGGACAAAATACTCCTGGAATTTTATTTAGTCCCTCAATCATTATATCTCGACGTTTAACATATTCACTAACGACATTGTCAAAATAAGATTGAGGCGTCGCTAATGCTGCTTCAGAAGCAATTTGGTCAATTGTTGGAGGAGATAGTCTTGCTTGACCAAATTTGAGGGCAGCGGCCATGACTTCTTTGTTTCTAGAAATCAAACAACCAATTCTTGCTCCGCACATTGAATAGCGTTTTGAAACTGAATCAATAAGAATGACATTGTTATCGATGCCTTCTAAATTCATTACCGAAAACGGCTGAGCTCCATCATAACAAAACTCTCTGTATACCTCGTCTGCAAAAAGGAACAAGTCATGTTTCTTAACAATATCGCGTAATTTCTCCAGTTCTTCTTTTGAATATAAGTACCCCGTTGGATTTCCAGGGTTACAAATAACAATTGCTTTCGTTTTAGAAGTGATTTTCTTCTCAAACTCCTCCACTGGAGGTAAAGCAAACCCTGTTTCAATAGAAGCGGTAACTGGAACGACGTTTAAACCTGCAGCTACGGCAAATCCATTATAATTGGCATAGAAAGGCTCTGGAATGATTACCTCATCCCCTGGATCACAAGTTGACATGAATCCAAAAGTCAAGGCCTCAGAACCACCAGTAGTAACCAGAATTTCAGTCGGTTCAACATTGATATCAATGGATTTATAGTATTCTGAGAGTTTGTTTCTATACGATTCAAATCCGGCAGAATGACTGTATTCTATGACTTTATGATCGAAATTTCTGATAGCGTTTAATGCTACTTCAGGAGTTTCAATGTCTGGTTGACCGATATTTAAATGGTATACGATTTTCCCTTTAGACTTAGCTTTTTCTGCATAAGGCACCAATTTACGAATTGGTGATTCAGGCATTTTAACGGCTTTATTTGATAATATTGGCATATCGAAATTTTTGCCACTAATTTAACTAGAAACTTGAATTCAACGTTGAATAAAATTGTTTTTTGTTTCTTTGAGATATGAAATGGATTTCTCTGGCATTAATTTTACTTATTTCTTGTTCGCGTAATAATGAAGATAGTTCAGAATGCTGTGAAGTATATACAGTTGAAGAAATTGAGAATTCGAATAATCCTCCAGACGATAATCACGTGCTGAATGATTCAATTAAAAGAGTTTTTCTTTCAATTGATTTAGTTGATATTACCGATGTGAATTCAAAAATTAAAGTCGATTTAAGGTACGCATCCTCAAATAATTTCATGCACACAACAATATACGATACCCTTAAGAGCGCATATTTTCAAAAGGAAGTAGCCGAACGACTTTCAAAATGTCAGAATTTCTTAGATTCAATTCGTCCAGGTTATAGTTTGCTGATTTTTGATGGAGTGCGTCCTCAGCAAGTGCAACAGGAAATGTGGGATGCTTTGGATTCTATTCCGCGTCATAGAAGAGGTATGTTTGTTTCAAACCCAGCACTAGGAAGTGTACATAATTTTGGGGCCGCTGTAGAT
>OCVQ010000711.1_pt1 | contig 28990 bp, 39 predicted proteins | sample 1539061 | NCBI WGS metagenome assembly OCVQ01 (sample SAMEA3355526, study PRJEB22509) | marine metagenome | biome: marine; feature: river plume; material: water | place: USA | collected 2010-08-08 | depth 0.5 m | reverse complement strand
ACGTTGATTATCTAAATCAAGCTAAAAAAGCTGAAGAGGATCAAGAAAGAGGCAGTGGTTCTTACTACAAAAAAGAAGCTGCAGCATACGCAAAGGATATCAAGGATAGAGTTTCCAAGATTTCTAAACTAGAATATGCTTGGTAATCATGAAGCACGTAAAATTATTTGAACAGTTCGAGCAGGAACTTAATGAAGCTGCTATAACTCCAGCAACCACAGTACTAGTACCAAATGAAAATGGTAAACTTCGCCTGGTATTCAATGACTGATGAATTGGAATTGAATTTTAGATATTAAATAAGTAATGCCAAGTACAAGTAAATCACAACAAAGATTAATGGGAGTTGCATATGCTGTTAAAAACGGCGATATGCAAATCTCAGACGTTGATAGCAACTATAGAGATGCTGTCAAGGATCTTGTTGATGGTATGACTTTAAAACAACTTAAAGATTTTGCATCTACAAAACACGACAACCTTCCAGAGAAGGCTAAAGAAGATGTTGAGGAGAACTTGGCAGCTGTTGCTCCACCTATGCTCGGTGGCATGGGAGCTGTTGTTCTACCCAATGCCGGTGCCCTCGGCTCAGGAGATGCTCCTGCCGGCCAAGGTGATGCTGAGGAAGAATATAAAAAGAAGAAGCGAAAGGCAAAGGTCCTTTCCATGGAGGAATTCATAAGCGAACAAAAAAAGCAAATTAAGCCGTTCGATCCTTCAAAAGAATTAAAAGATGAGCAACTAGGAGAAGAAGGTTATGAATCAGGTTCTTCAGTGCTTCCAGACCAAGAAGCTATCCAAAAGGAGATGGCTCGTAGAAAGGTCAGCGGTATCGTTTCAATGAAGTTTGAAAGTTTCATAAACCGTTGAAACATACCCTAGACAGTTCCATATAAATAGTATGGTATGTCTCAGTCAATCTAAGTTTTATAATAAGGCCGTTCAGGTTATTAGATCCTGTGAAACACAGGAGCAACTAGAAACTGCAAAAAAAGCTGTTGAACAGTATGACTCAATATTCCAGGATCATTGTAAATATGATGAGGAATATGATCATGAGTATTATATGTATACACTCTTAGCTGAGATTAAAACAGCTCAAAACTTAATTGATTGATATGACAAATGAACAACTAGTCGAAGAGATCCTACACGAAGCCGATGCGTATGGCCTAAGACAAGAAGTCATCGACTCTGCAAAGCAACTTAGAGAAGAGGATAAAACCATTGAGGTGGTTACAAGTTACGAATTAGCATTTAGAGACTGGGTAAAATAATAGTTATGTCAAATAAACTAGATCAAGATTACATTAGCCTTTTGTTGGATATCAGCAAAAATGGTGCAATCAAAGAAGATAGAACAGGCACGGGAACAAAAAGTGTTTTTGGCCGTCAGATCCGCCACAATATGCAAGACGGATTCCCATTGCTAACAACCAAAAAGATGGCTTGGAAGACTATGGTCACTGAGCTTCTATGGTTTTTAAAAGGCGATACCAATATTAAATACCTAGTAGATAACGGATGTAATATCTGGAACGGTGATGCATATAAGCGCTACGAAAGAGTGTGGAATTATGATCTAGACGAGCCGATGTCAATGGAAGACTTTGTCGAGCGTATCAAAACTGATGAAGACTTCGCTCGCGTTTGGGGTGAGTTAGGTCCTATCTACGGTAATCAATGGAGAGAATGGGGTTCTAAGTGGGAAACAAATCGTATCCTAGGAACAACAACTCGTAGAAAACCTGGTATTGACCAGATTCAGAATTTGATCGAAGGGCTTAAGAGCAATCCAGACTCTAGAAGACTTATGGTTTCAGCATGGAACGTTGAAGAGTTACCTAATATGGTTCTTCCGCCATGCCACTATGGTTTCCAACTAAACACTCAGGTTATTCCAATCAACGAGCGTAGAGAAATGTGGGCACACTCAGTTGGCCACAATAAAACCTACGCTGCAAATTTGGATGATGAAGACTTAGATGCTCGTGGATTCCCAAGCCGTAGAATCTCCTTGATGTGGAATCAAAGATCAGTCGATACATTCCTAGGACTTCCTTTCAATATTGCATCTTATGGATTGCTATTGACCCTAATCGGCAAGGCTGTGAATATGATCCCAGATGAACTAATTGGAAACCTAGGCGACACACACATATACCTTAACCACTTGACGCAGGCCCGCCAACAAACATCTAGGAATGCTATGGATCTCCCTACTGTTGAGATTGATATGCCTGAAAGTGGAAGACTAGAAGATGTAACCCATGATAACATTAAGCTTGTTAACTATGAGTCGCATGATCAGATTAAAGCACCGTTAAGTAACTGATTATCTACCAGTTCCTTGACCTCTGTCCTTCTTCTTGTAGTTTCTACCTTTCTTGTGAACAGAGTTCTTTTTCTTAGCGTGAACGCCTGGTCTCTTTCTTTTTGGTTTGTCAAGAGCCATAACCGCTGATCCTGCCTTCTTAGCCATTCTACATAATAGTATTGTTTACGGGTTTATATGGTATTTATCCGTGTATCAAGTGAAACTTTTTTAAAAAAATAGCGGTTTGCATTTTTTTATGTCACTGGAATTTTGTATATTAGTAGTATAATTAAGAAAGACTATGAGTTACACAAGATTCAACAGACATGAGGCATACACGCCCGAGATCATGGACCTGGTCCGTGAAACTATCAACGCAGTAGAAAGCCACTGTATCAAGACCAAGCAATCCATGTTTAATGGATTGACTAACAGTCTTTTCGGTTTATATGATGGTTACCTTTATCATAGTTTATTGATCGATGCCATCGAGTTAGATATACCGCAAGATGTTTTTAATAACATCAAAGGTATCGTTAAAGCAACTCAAGCATATGTTGCTCTCCACGGTGAAGGCGAAACACTCGTATAATGACAGGTGCTCGTAAAACTTTTTTGAAAAAAGTTGAAAAAAGTTGCGTAAAAGTTTTTTTATGTCAACTTTTTTTCGTATATTAGTAGTGTAATCATTGAGACAACAACAATTATGAAAGCTATCTTGAAAAACGAAACCGCTCTTACCATCCTAGCCACCGTTGCTATCCTAGCAGTTGGTTGTGTAGTACTACCTTTGGTTGTTACCTTAGGCTGTAAGGCATTGTTATTTATATTTGAAAAGCCTTTGATGGCACTTACTGCCACTAGCGCATTTCTTATCGGTATGTTTGTTAACGAGAAATTGAAGTAATATGAACAAGTACACTTTTGCAGTTTTAGGATCTGGGCAGATCGAACTAATGGATGTTAATTCACGTAATCAAACTTACGTAGAGCGCGACCATGAAAAGTACGATTGGCTTATCAAGAATCAAGGCCGCGTAGTAAGCGTAAACAACGGACGTTGGACTAGCAGTAAAGACTACGATGGATACTACAGCACCGTGGATCACAAGACTATTTCTGCACAATCAAATGCAGCGGTTAATACGCAAGTACAACCTGTTGTTCAATTGACAAAGCTACAGGACTTAAACATCGATGATTCGTTGTTTGAGCCAATGGTTACCGGAACCATCTTCGATAAGTTCTGTTCATCTGAGGGCGGTATTTTGCCAGCTACAAACATTATGGCAGCTGGTGCTCCAGGCGTTGGTAAGACCACCGTGTTGTTAGATCTTCTTGCAAATCTCCACAACTCTGGTAAGAAAGTCTTATTCATCTCGGCTGAAATGTCTGAGATGGACATGGCACGTTACATGAAGCGCTTCCCTAATTGGGCTAGCCTTCCTATCCTCTTCTTGAATAACTACGAAGAGGGATCTAACTCGGTGATCGAGCAAACTCTTGACATGGGGTGGGATCTTGTATTGACCGATTCCTACACTGAAGTTAACGATACCGTTAAGGAGCACACCGGATGGACCCGCGGTAAGACTGAGAAGTGGTTCCTTTCTTTGATGACTGCCCATAACAAGGGTCTTGCTAAGAAGTTTACCACCTTTATCACGATCTTGCAGTTGTCTAAGGGTGGGCAGTTTGTTGGTTCAAACAAACTCAAGCACATGACTAGCGCGATGATGGATCTTCAGTGGGATGGCAAAGAGAATTCTGGCCGTCGATACATGGAGTTCAGTAAGAACCGAATGGGTGATGTTGGCAAGAAGTTGTTTTTTGACTTGAGTAATGGTGTAAAGTTTGACGATGCACGATACCAGCGAGACCTCTTCTCAGATGCACTACTCGAAGAAGAACGTAATGCTCTAGAGAACGAGTCTAACCGTTTCGACAAGATCTTCGGGTTTAACGAACCTGTTACGGCTGACGAAGAATAAAAAGTGAAATCCGAAGTAAAAAAGTTTGCTTCGGATTTTTTTATGTCAAATATTTTTTGTATATTAGTAGTATAACTAAGAGAGAAACTATGAAACGAAAGATCCATCTCCACGCTCAATTCTACGAGAATTACAACTTTAATTCTGACGGTTACTTAGGTGAAACTCCTTATTGGAAGCCTAAAGGTGGTCACACCTTCGAAGTCGAAGTTGACTCCGATTGGTTGATGTACGCTGATAGTGAAGATCGTGATGTGGTTTTCGCCGAGCTCGTTGCCAAGCAGAGCAACGTGTACGAGAAGTTCGAATACGTTGAGTTCGAATTTGTACCTGAGATCAGTAAGATCTCCTTCGAAGAGTTTAATAATGTTTACGAATCTCTTAACGCTAAGTAATATGATACGACAAAAACAAGAAAGACAAGGCCCGATCATTATTGATCTGACTGGACCTGATGGTAATGCATATGCCTTGATGGGTATGGCCCAAAACTTTGGCCGTCAACTTGGTTGGGATAAAGGTCAAACTCAAAACCTAATCAATGAAATGATGGACGGAGATTATGAGCACTTGATCTCGGTATTTGATAAACACTTCGGTTCTTTTGTGATCTTAGAACGATAGACTGAAACATTTGACTATACATAGAGTATAACTATATTATATACACACTATAGTATGGCCAAGTCACCTATGCAAAAAATGTCAGATGCTATTAAGAAGCATATTATAACTGACTACTACAGCAGAGACACAGTATCTAACCAGATACTTATGGATTTATATGATCTCTCTAGAGAGTTAAAACTAGAGGAGAAGGAAATGGTTATTGAAGCACATGGTCCTGGATTCAAAAATGGATTAAGACCAGGTGATTATTATTACGTTAAATTTGAAAAGAACGATGAGTATTGATTTGATTTTTTGGGGAGAGATTTACTTTGCTGTGGGTTTGGTTAGCATGTTGCTATTAGACCTTATGCATTATGCAACAAAGGATGTTCAATCTGAATCCGAGTATTCAAAGAATGCTTTCACAAACATAGAGCGACTTTACGTTATTGTAGTGTGGCCTATTGTTTTGACATCTTTCATCTTTCAATTAGCAAAAGTTAAAAACGACTAATATGTTTTCAATAGGCAATGACGAACTAGAACAAACATGCGAACAGGTATATGCCGGAGATCTGATCCAGCATATCAATAGCGGGGAGATCACTGTAGTTGAGAATTCTACAAATGCAGAAGGAAATGGTACCTTGCAGTTTACTAAGACCAAATCCGGAGATTCGTACATGGTTGGTGTGTGGAATAAACTTGTAAATAAGAACTTTAAAGTTGTACGTAATGGATAGTAACTTTTTATTGAAGAATCTAAGTGATGGAACTGAGACAACAATCGAAAGAATTGATTGGCTGGAATGGGATACCGATAACAGTAAGAACAAACGTTTTGGTAGCGTTCATACTAAACCATTGGTTGGTAGAAGTCTCATCATAGATATGAAACCATTAGCACTGGAGTTGTTTGAACCTGGTAACTACGAGAAGGTTAGCTTTACTCCAAAGTACACTGCAATCATTGATGAAATTACAGAAATACTTGAACAGCGTTCTGGATATATGCGATTTGAAACAAAAACAGGATCATTCGAATTATACACAAGACTGAATACTAATAAAAGAAAAAAGGGTACACCCGTAGGAGAATGATCCAAAGAAAACCAAAACTAGATGAGTTTCATTACCATGAAATGACAGATCGCCTAAGCGTGATCATGACAGTTATCGAGAACAACTTAACGCAACATCCAGTTGCAAAGTTAAACAAAGAGGTTCAAGAACTTATAGATGAAGCACATAACAAACTTTTTGAAGCATACCAGATCTCTGGTAAAATGGAGTATGAATTGGGTAAGTGATTTTAACTATATGGTCCGTAGATTCTTTAGAAGGTCTAAGAGATTTCTAGAGTTAGCCCCTGTTATTTGGAAGGGCGAGGACTATGATTCAGGGTATGCTATTGAATTGTTTAGAACGCAGCTCAATAGAACAGCAGATTTTTTAGTCAATGATAGTTATAGAGTTGATGGAAAAGTGCAAGCTGCAAAAATCAGAGTGGCTACAGAACTTCTAGATAGAGTTTACAACGGGTATTACGAGACCGAGCCTTTCAATATTCTAGAAAGAATGTATGGTAATTCTACCATTGAATTCAAAGAGATTGAGGGTGATAAATTCCAATACACTGGTCTTAAGTGGGAGCGTGCAGTAGATGAAAGCCATAACGACGAAATCAATGAAGTTATGAATGCCATGATAAAACTATCGAATCAAAGACAGAAACGAGCCGAGGAATTAGTTTGGAAATACATTTACCACAACATTAATAACTGGTGGGATTAAACAAATCCCACTTTTTTTATATAACAACTATGGCAAATACAGATAATAAATGCTCAGACCTACCGGTAGAAGATTTCTACTCAGGAGCAAACGATACATTTGGTCTAATATACAACAAGCAAAAAGAACTACAGGCACGTTTAGGCTTTAGCTTCGACAACTGGACCCTTAAGCAGATTGCAGACTTTTGGATGGTCAACAAGCACGCAATGTCAGATGAACTTAACGAGATGTTTGATGCACTCGGAGGTGTTAATGACGGTATTGCAGCATCCGCATGGAAGTACTGGAAGAAGGACAACGTTAAGGCAATGTCAATGCACGTTGAAGACCTGTCAGAAGCAGATCGCCTTGAGCTCTACTATGAGTGGATTGACGGCCTACACTTCTACATGAACTTCGCAATCTCAATCGGCATGACAGCTGAAGACATTGTTAACCTATACATGGCTAAGAACGCAGAGAACCACGACCGTCAAAATCGAGGATACTAATGCTATTAGACGTAGAACAAAAGAACAACGAGATCATTCTCTCATACTATGACAAAGAGGGTAAAGTCAATTTTAGACGTTATCCTATTGATCAGTTTAAAAACTGGTACGTCACAGATGCAGCGGATCGATTTAAGCATGAATCCCTAACAAACTGGGATGGCCGTCCTATTAAGCTTGGCCAAGCCAGACAGTATAACAAGTTCTCATTGATCTATTTCCTAGATAGCTTACCAGAGCGTGATAAGGAAGAGATCTTTGCATACAATGTACCTAAGACATACTTTGTCGATATCGAGACAGAGATTGTCGATGGTTTCCCTAAAGCCGAAGAAGCTAAGTCCAGAATCCTTACTTTCTCCATCATTACCCCTGAGCGAAAGGCGATTGTGCTAGGACTCGAAGACTTATCTTCGGCTGATATTAAAAAGATCGAGGAAGACACTAACAAGTACTTCAAAGACTTTGATACGGACTGGACGTTTGAGTATCGTAAGTTTAATACAGAGTACGATATGGTGTCAACCTTTGTCTACAGGTTCCTGCCTAAGTTCCCTATGATGACGGGTTGGAACTTTATCAACTATGACTGGCAATATATTGTCAATCGTTGTAAGCGTTTGCAAATCGATATTAAAGAGGCTTCGATGACAAAGAACCTAGATAAGAACGATAGCAGACCAATGCACATCGGAATCCTTGACTACATGCAGTTGTATGACAAATACGACCGTTCAGTCAAAGTAAAGGAATCTAATGCGCTCGACTACGTTTCAGGTCAAGTACTAAGTCTTAATAAGATCAAGTACCAGGGCTCGTTACAAGACCTCTACAACGATGATTTCAAGAAGTATGTTTACTATAACGTAGTTGACTCGGTTCTTGTCTATTACATTGACCAGAAACTAAAATCAATGGAGGTACTTCTCACCCTAGCCTCTATTACAAAAATGCCACTCTATAAAGCAGCTTCTCCAGTTGCAGTTACCGAAGCCCTGATTGCCAGAAAGATGGTTGACCAAAACAAGAGAGTTGCATCGGAACCGCACGAGGATGCTGAGAAGAATTCACAGTTTGCAGGTGCTTACGTTAAAGAACCTGTTGTTGGATTCTACGAAGGAGTATCAGCGTTTGACTTTGCTTCACTGTATCCATCAATAATGCGACAGTTCAACATCTCACCAGATGCTTACAAAGGCATGATCAACAAGAGCGAGATTGAAGAGCGGCGAAAAAACCTTGACGAAATTGTTTGCGACTCAGGTGCAGTCTACTCGAAAGATGATTCGATCCTAAGACAAATCATGACAGATTTGTATGCACAGCGTAAAGAATATAAGTCAATATCATATGAGTATTTTACTAAAGCTGAAGAGCTTAAACGTAGAATCAAGAATTTTAATAAGGTAGTATAATTCTCTGATTACAGACCCATTTTGATATATAGACTATATTAAAATTACAATCGTTGGGTCCTAAATTCTAATGAATTCAGGGCCCTATGTTGTCTAAAAGGAGTTGGTTAAAAAAATCATTTTTTAAAAATGTCATATTCTCAATTATTCAAAGAAAGAGTAGAATTTAAACCGTTTGAGTACCCGGTATACTATACTGAAGGGTGGCTTAAACAAGCACAAGCATTCTGGTTGCATACGGAAATCTCTATGCAAGGGGATGTAAAAGATTGGAATGAGAATTTGAACGCGTCAGAAAAGAATCTGGTCGGTAACATTCTATTGGGCTTTGCACAAACAGAGTGTGCGGTATCCGACTATTGGACTGGTATGGTAACAGACTGGTTCCCTAAGCACGAGATCAAGCAAATGGCTATGATGTTTGGCTCACAAGAAACAATCCACGCTACAGCATATTCATATCTAAACGAAACACTAGGACTAGAAGACTTCAAAGCATTCTTACACGAGCCAGCAACTGCAGAAAGATTTGAATTCTTGATGGGCACTACAGCAGAATATACACACGAAGATCTACAACGTTCTGCAGAAGCACGTAAGGACGTAGCACGTTCATTAGCGATCTTCTCAGCCTTTGCGGAAGGGGTTGCGTTGTACTCTTCGTTTGCTGTACTTTACTCATTCCAGATGCGTAACCTACTTAAGGGCATCGGTCAGCAAATGAAGTGGTCTGTAAGAGATGAATCTCTACACTCTAAAATGGGTTGCCAACTATTCAGACACATGTGTGAAGAGTATCCAGATCTTAGAGATGCTGTACAATCACAGGTTGAAGAAGCAGCACAGTTGATGGTAGAGATGGAAATGAACTACATCGATAAGATCTTCGAAGCTGGTGACCTAGAAAACCTAAAGGCAAAAGATCTAAAAGAGTTTATCAAGAAGAGAGCCAACGAAAAGCTAAACGAGCTTGGATACGAATCTATTTTCAAATTCGAAGAATCATCTGCTGCTGAATTGGATTGGTTCTATCACTTGACCGGTGGACACACCCACACGGATTTCTTTGCAGTTCGTCCTACTGATTATTCTAAATCAGGTGAAGATGAAAACTGGGACGAAGATGATTTGTTTTCATAAACAATCGAGGTCTTAGTACATATAAAATAAAAGCATTATAATGACAGAAGGAATTAATTATGGTGCGGAATTAAACTGGGAGCTTGGTGTTGATTTCCCTCTATGGGCCAACACTGAAGTTTACGTTAAGACCGTATCAAAGGGATATTTATTAGAAGGAGAGACTCCTAAGGATGCATACTGGAGAGTAGCAACAACAGTAGCAAAGAGATTGCGTAAGCCAGATTTGGCTAGCAAGTTCTTTGATTACATGTGGAGGGGTTGGTTGAACCTAGCAACACCAGTATTCTCAAACACTGGAACTGAAAGAGGTCTTCCAATCTCTTGTTTCGGTATTGATGTAGGTGACTCAATCCATGAGATTGGCGCAAAGAACCTAGAGATGATGCTACTTGCAAAACATGGCGGTGGTGTTGGTATCGGTGTGAACATGATTCGCCCAGCAGGTTCTAATATCTCACAAAACGGTACATCGGACGGTATTGTTCCTTTTATCAAGATCTACGATTCTACGATCCTTGCAACAAACCAGGGTTCAGTTAGACGTGGTGCAGCTTCTGTTAACATCGATATCGAACATGGCGATTTCTGGGAATGGCTAGAGATCAGAGAGCCTAAAGGTGATGTAAACCGCCAGTCACTGAACATGCACCAATCGGTGGTTGTTTCTGATGGCTTTATGCAAAAGCTTGAAGCTGGTGATAAAGAAGCACGCAAGCGTTGGGCTGCAGTTCTTCGTAAGCGTAGAACAACTGGCGAGCCATACATTGTATTCAAAGGTAATATCAACCGTGCAAACCCAGATGCATACAAGAACAACGGCCTAAAAGTTTACATGACTAACATTTGTTCTGAGATTGCACTACACACCGACGAAAGTCACTCATTTGTATGTTGCCTATCTTCAGTAAACTTGGCTAAGTACGAAGAGTGGAAAGATACTGATTTGATCTACACTGCTACATGGTTCCTTGATGGTGTTCTAGAAGAGTTTATCACAAAGGCTAAATACATGAGAGGCTTCGAGAACTCTGTACGTTCAGCTGAGAAGGGCAGAGCACTGGGTCTTGGTGTACTAGGTTGGCATACATACCTACAGGATCGTAACATTCCATTCGATTCTATGAGTGCACAGTTTGAGACACGTAAGATCTTTAGTCAGATTAAGATCGAATCTGAAAGAGCATCTAGAGACATGGCTCAACAATACGGTGAACCACTATGGTGTGTTGGAACTGGAATGCGTAATACTCACTTAAGAGCGATTGCCCCAACAGTTTCTAACTCTAAACTTTCTGGTAACGTATCAGCCGGTATCGAGCCATGGGCAGCTAATGTCTTTACTGAGCAAACTGCTAAAGGTACATTCATCCGTAAGAATCCAACTCTTGAAAGAGCACTTGATAAGATTAAGATGAACAAGAAAGAAGTCTGGGATCAGATTCTTGTCGACGGCGGTTCAGTACAGAATCTTCAAGCTATGGACAATTGGATGGCTAAGCTAGGTGAGAAAGAAGCCTATATGAAAAAGGCTGATGTTGAGAAGTTGACTAAGATTGAACAAGACAATTGGATTCCGATGAAGGATGTTTTCTTGACATTTAAGGAGATCAACCAAATGGAGCTAGTTCGTCAAGCAGGTATTCGTCAACAGTACATTGACCAAGCAGTTTCACTAAACCTAGCGTTCCCTACAGAGGCTGAACCTAAGTATATCAACCAAGTTCACTTGGAAGCTTATAAGCAAGGTGTTAAGACACTCTACTATATGCGAACTGAGTCAGTACTCCGAGGAGACATTGCACAGCGAGCTATGACAGATTGTTTGTCTTGCGATGGATAGAAAATTAAAGCCCGGTTATGCCGGGCTTTTTTATGAAACAAAGTCCCCGTTTCCACATACAATAACTAAATATAAATCATAAATACATGAAAATTCAAATTAGCCGAGTAGATCAAAACGCTTTTACTGAGTTTGTTAATCGATTGAAATCCATCGATACATTTTTGTACTTCAAACTTCGTAAGGGTAATGTTGAATCTGCAGTTTACTTGCCACAGCGTGATGCTGTAAAGATGCACACGCTTCCTATCACAGAAATGTTTACTGTAGAAGGCGGTTTGCCAGAAGGTAAGGAGATCAAGATTGCATTCTTTGATGCAGGCAAAGTTCTTGATGCTATTAAGATGTTCCAAAATGATCAAATCTCAGCTGAGATCGAATTGATCGAGAATGAGGAGGACTTCGTAGCTTCAACTGTTAAGTTGTTTAACCAAGAACTCGAGATCACGTTGATCTGTTCAGAGCCTACTCTTGGATTTAAAGACTTGACTGATTCACAGATTGAGACTATCTTCTCTCGTGAAGGTTCAGAGTTTGATTTTACATTGGATACCTTCACACTTGGTAAGATCCGTTCATTATTCAGCCTTGATAAGGATGACACGTTCGAGATCAATGCAAATGGAGCAAGTGTTCGTGTAAAAGGTAAAACATACAACTACCAAGCTGGTGGTGAATATAACGGTTCAGCCGGCAAAGCGATCCTATACAAGAAGTACTTGAACCTCTTGGATCGTGAAGAGTATGCAGTATTCGTATCGGGAAACAAAGTGGTTATGAAGTCAAATGACTCTAACACTATCCTAACAATTGCTACTTGCCAATCAGCTGAATAATGACTATCGAAGAGTTAAAGAACGCTCCAGTAGATAGTTTAGATTTAGAGCAACTACAGACCTTGGCTGACCACTATGAACGTGAGTCAGCCAAGTATACTGCTTATGAGCAGGCTGTAAAGGTAACTCTAAACTCTATCTACGGTGCCTTTGGTAATAAGTGGTTCCACTTCTTTAACATCGATATTGCCGAGTCGATCACCCTACAGGGACAGAACGCTATTCTCTATTCTGAGAAGATCCTCAATAGATACGCTCAAGACTTTTGGCACAAAGACACCAAGCTACATGAACAGCTTGGATTAACTGTTAAAGGTCAGTGCCATAAACCGGCAGTTATCTACATCGACACGGACTCTTGTTACGTACAGTTTGATGAAATGTATAGAACATGTCAATGGGAGGGCGAACCCCTTTCAGTTGACCATTTCATCCAAATGGTATACAACCTTCGAGTTAAGGAGTACATTCAAAAGGCAATGGAACTCTATGCATCCAAGACAAATACGGATAACTTCCTTGTATTTGAACTTGAGACTATAGCATACTCTGGTATCTGGATGAGTAAGAAGAAGTACATTCAAGATATCGCATGGGAAGATAAACTTGCTGAGAAGGAAAGATACAAACCACTATCAAAGGTTAAGACCGTTGGTTTTGATACCATCCAATCTTCTACTCCTGCGTTTGCACGTGGCAAACTACAAGAAGCACTTAAGATCATCTTTACTGAACCAGGTGGCCCGACAGCTAATACACTACAGAAGCTGACAAACTTCCTTAGCGAGGCTAAGAAGCAGTTCAAGATGGCTAAGATCGATGAGATCTCTTTTAATAAGAGAACCAATAACATCGAGAAGTATATCGTTGATGATCACATTGAATTCCAGTTTGGTCTGAAATGTCCACCTAATGTTAAGGCTGCTGGGTACTACAACTTCTTGCTAAACAATAATGGCAAGTACAAGTCTAAGTATCGAATGATTGGTAACGGTGAGAAGTTAAAGATTTATCATGCAGTAGATCCTAATGGAATCTCCGATATGTTTTCATATTTACCTGGTGATCATCCATATGAGTTTGCACCTAAGGTTGATTATGAAACACAGTTTGAGAAATCGATTATCGACCCTTTGAATAGGGTACTTACAGCAGTTGGTTTACAACACATCAACCGCAATCTAATTTATGCTACAAGTTTGTTTTAAACAAACTCTAGAAGTAATCATATAAAAAGAAACTAATGTCAAGTGTTATGACTAAAAATGAAAATGAATTGATGACCGAATTGGTCAAAATGCACCAAGAGAATCCAAACGATATGGAACTTGGCGGAAAGGTTCGCCAAATGGTATGGCAACACATTCAGGATAATAGTCCTGCATATTAATAGTATTATGGCAGAGCAAGAAGATCACCTAACTCCAGAGCAGAAGTTTTTTGTAGAAAGATATGACTTTATCTACAGAGAAATTAATAGACTGCAAAACAATATGGGAGAAATCGATTCTGCCATATTTACATTACTAGAAGAGTTGAAAGCTCTTCGTGAAAAAGAAAAACAAACATTCCCAGAAGATGGCCAAGAAAATAACTGAATTTACATTTGAAGATCTAAACAATGAATTGGCACAGATCAATCCATTGGGATCTATTATGGAGAACTCTTCATTTAGTGAAGTAACAGAATGGATCGATACTGGTAACTATCACCTGAACGCATGTATCTCTGGCTCTGTATTTGGCGGCTGGCCGAATAACAGGGCTTGTTCTATTGCAGGACCTTCAGGAACTGGTAAGACATTCTTGATGTTGAACACTGTACGTGAAGCCATTAACATGGGATATTCAGTGGTTTATTATGACTCAGAGGCTGCAGTTGATCGTGAGCAGATGAAGAAGTTTGGTATTGATACTAGCAAGGTAAACTACCAGCCAGTTAATACAGTACAAGACTTCCGTACTTCTGTAACTCGTATTACTAAGAAGATGCAGGATGCAAAGGCTGCTGGTGCTGAACTTCCAAAGGTAATGATTATCCTTGACTCAGCAGGTAATTTAGCAACAGCCAAAGAAATCGATGATGCAGCAACAGGCTCCGACAAGTCTGACATGACACGCTCAAAGGTTCTTAAGTCTATCTTTAGAATCATCATGACTCCTATGGCCGATCTTAAGATTCCTTTCTTATTCACTAACCACACCTACCAAACACAAGACTTTATTTCACGTCAAGTTGCAGGTGGTGGTACTGGCCCTGAGTACGCAGCTTCTATTGTTCTTTTCTTGAACAAGGCACAGCTTAAAGAAGGAGATCAAAAAGCAGGTATCGTAGTTACTGCTTCACCAAACAAGAATCGTTTTGCTAAGCCTTCTAAAATCAAGTTCCACTTGCACTTCTCAAAAGGTATGAACAAATATGTTGGCCTAGAGCAGTATGCTACGTGGGATATTTGTGGAGTTGATCGCGGAACTATCGATCCAAAGACTGGTGAGAAAATCCTTAAGAAGACTGCAAGAACTTGGGTATGTGAGCACCTAGACCACACAGTATCGAATAACGACTTCTTTACTGACATGGTATTCACTAAAGAGGTTCTACAAAGAATCGATGCACATGTTAAGCCTATCTTTAACTACAATATTGAAGAGCTTGACGATATCAATATTGATGAAATGTTAGAAGATGCTCATAACGATTAATGAGGACCAAGTCCCTATCAAATTTATATTAGGAATCGAAAAGGATCTGGTGGGATATCCAGATCCTTTAGACATTCTACACTTCTACGTTAATCTCTGTTACAGACAACCAGACAGATACAAAGGAAGTTTCACAAGACATGCTATGATCACTTACAATTTTAAAGATTGTGATTATGACATTATGGATGCATCACTAGCCAAATTAGTTGAGGAAGGATACATTGAACAAACCAAAGATGAGCCCGGCAAAGAGGCTTACAAAATTATAATAAACCCATTCGAATGATTGTAGTAATTGACGATTTTATTAAGGACGAAAACCTTCTTAAGGCTATTCGCGAAGACGAGAAGTTCTTTCAAGACCCAGGAGTATACTACTGGTGGGATGGTTGGTGGAATTCACCAGCTAATACAACAAAGAAAGCATTGATGGAATATATGTGGAGATATAAATCACCACTATACTATGGATATCAAATTTCTGGATTAGAATATTGGACTGGTATACAAACCGCAGAGTCACAAGTAGGGCATAAGAACAATCTAGAAAGACACTTTGACAAAGATGAGGCCTGGTTTGAAAAGACTGGTGAGATTGTTGGACCAGTTATTGGTACTGTTTACTACCCTGGAGAGACAAAAGAATTTGAAGGTGGAGATCTTCTAATCTATACAGAAGGTGTCGATAAGAGCCCTGAGGTGGTTAAGGCGCTTCCTAACAGACTCATCATTTTTGATGCTGGATCTGTTGTACATGAAGTTTCTCCAGTAACATCCGGAACACGTAAGGCGATTGCCGTAAATCTATGGACTTCAGTTCCATACTCAGAACAAGTTGGTGCTTTTAAACACGAATAGTTTCGTGTATCATCTGAAACTTCTTGTTAATAACGAGTATAAGTACTATAAAAATTAATATATGCAATTCGGTCAAGACTTTGAAAAGATCTTCTTTAAGCTGTCGCTTACTAAGATCAAATATCTAGAAGCTATCAAATCAGGGTTCTATACCTCTGAGGAGATTGACCAATTGTCTAGACTTGCATATAAATTCTACGAGCGCTTCAAGGAGACTCCATCGAGAGATCAAATGAAGTTGCTTGTTCAGAACAGTAAGGCTAAAGGCAAGATCAGTAATGAACTAGTTGAACTTATTTACGATGCAAATCTAAATGAGTATGACGAAGAATGGTTAACCTCAACGGCTGAATCATGGATCAAATGGAGAAACTTTGACATCTCCTTGATCGATACTGTGGAATACATCAAGTCTACCGATGTAACCCCAGATAATGTTGATTCAATTGTTAATAAGGTTAAGGGGCTCATTAATGACAGAAACAACTTAACGTTCAATTCTGATCTTGGCCTAGACTTCTTTGATCCTAATGCACACGATCAGTTAGAAACTGAAAAGGTAAGTTCAGGGTACAACTTTATTGATAGAATGCTTGGTGGTGGTTATGACAAAGGTGGTAACCTTATTGTTTATGCAGGTGAACAAAACATTGGTAAGTCAATCTTTTTGGCTAATGATGCTGCAACGGCAGTAAAGATGGGACACAACACTGCAGTTATCACACTTGAAATGGCAGCCCATAAGTTTGTCAAGCGTATTGGTTCAAACCTATTGAACATTCCTATTAATGAATACCAGGAGAAAGCACAGAATAAAGAATACATTCAACGTAGGCTTGAGACTGTCGGAACTGGATTTACACCCCCTGGTCAATTGTTTGTTAAGCAGTTCCCAACATCACAGGCAACTGTGATGGATGTAGAAGCCTATTTAAAACAGATTGAAGAGGATAAGAAAATTAAACTAAACGTTGTTATTATTGACTACATCAACATTCTAGCTAACTACAGAAACCTAAACACTGAAAACACCTATATGAAGATCAAGCAAATTGCAGAAGATCTTAGAGCTATGGGTGTTAGAAACAACTGGTTAATTGTTACAGCAACACAGATCAATAGAAATGGATACAACTCATCCGACATCTCTATGACTGATATTGCAGAATCTGCAGGTTTATCACACACAGCAGATGTGATGTTAGGTATTATTCAGGATGACCTGATGCGTGCTAACTATGAATATTGGTTGAAGATCCTAAAGATTCGTGACGGTGAAGGCAAGGGTACTAAGTGCCGCCTTATAATTAACTATAACCTAATGAGACTCACAGAAACTGAGGACATTACAGGTTCAAATATGCACCAATTATAATGAGTAGAGATAGACTGGATAAAATCTTTGATAACTCTTTCGAGAGCTCAGAATTTGAATTAGATACAAACATCTCATTTAATATTAGTCCACAATACGTAGACAATAGAAGTGAAGAGGATAAGATTTCACAAAGAATCTTACAGGAAAAGATCCATGAACTTATTGAGGGATCTAGATTTAAAGTATTTAACTCTCTTGATGAATTTGCAGATTCAAGAAAGTTGAGAAAGAATGACATTAATGATGTGTATGATTATGTTCAAGGTGAACTAATCAAAGATCATAACCGTATTGAAATTTTTAGTGAAATGTGCGATTACTTTAATCTGCATCCTACTAAGTTTTATAACTCACTATCGAATATTTTTAAAGAAGGCTTAATTGAAGAACTAGATAATAGAACTGGTATCTTAAGCAAGAAGAATATTAATAGACTATTCTAATGATTGAAAGGGCTGTACTTAATAAGCCTGTTAAAAGAATCTGGATACTAGGGGATATGCACATGGGTATTCGTGCAAACTCACTAGAATGGTTACAGATCCAACAGGACTTTTACGAAAATGTTTTTATTCCAACTCTACAAAAGAATGTTAGAGAAGGTGACATCCTAGTACAAGTAGGTGATGCATTTGACAACAGACAGTCAATCAACCTTAAAGTACTTCACTATTCTATCAATCTGTTTGAGCGTCTTGGTGAGATTCTACCGACCCACGTTATTGTGGGTAACCATGATATTTGGGCAAAGAAGTCGAATGAAGTGTCGGCTATTGATTCAATCAAATGGATCCCTAACGTGCAAGTTTACAAGGATCCAATACAATACAAGTGGGCAGACAAGAACGTTCTTCTAATGCCATGGAGACGCGATCCAGACCATGAAGCAGAAACACTTGCAGAATACCCAAAGGCAAACATTATATTCTGCCACTCTGAAGTTCGTGGTATTGCACTAAACTCTAAAGTGAAGAATATGCACGGTTCTGATTCACAGACATTCGATAGATATGAGGCTGTTTATTCAGGGCACATCCACTACAGACAAAAGAAGGGTTCATTGAGAATGGTAGGAACACCTTACCAATTGACAAGATCTGATGCTGGTAACCCAAAGGGATTTGACCTTGTAGATTTGACTACAATGGAAGAAACGTTCTTTGAGAACAACTATTCTCCTAAGTTTATCAAGCACAACATCACAACTCTATACAATACAACTCTCGGCAACTTTAAGGCTAGTATTGAGAATAACTTTGTAGACCTATACATTCCTAGTAAGATTGCCCAGACCGCGTCTTTGAGCACCCTGATCAATAAGATTCAGAAGATTAGCAGAAAGATTGAACCACACATTTATCAAGAAGAGGATATTATCGATAAGGACCTCTATGATATGGATGAGATCGAGGGTCAGTTCAAGAATTATGATATCAAACATCTGTTTAGAACATATGTAGATCAGATGCCATACGATGATGAAATGAAACAAAAGGTTCAAAGTCGTTTAAAAGAATTGCACGATCAGTGTGTTTATAGTTATACAGCAGACACAACCGAAGAAGCATGAAGATAAAGTCAATTGAATTCAAGAACATTGCCTCTTATGGCAACAAGATTCAGAAGATTGAATTCGACCAAGATACAGCAGAGCTCTATCTAACGTTAGGCAAGAATGGCGATGGTAAGACAACTATCGCCAATGCTATTATATTTGCACTGTACGGTAAAGTCGAAGGTGTAAGAATGTCTGACCTACCAAACAGAATCAACAAGGACATGTTGGTCCGCATCAAACTAAAGTGCGGTACCATGGATGTTGAGATCGAACGTGGATTGGCACCTAACAAGTTTAGTGTCATGATCAATGGTGTTGAGTTTGATAAGGCAGGCAAAAGATCAGTTCAAGAGTACCTTGAAGAAGAAGTCTTCGGTATTCCTTACCATGTATTTAAGAACATCATCATTTTGTCAATTAATGACTTTAAGTCTTTCTTGACAATGTCGCCTTCTGATAAGAAGCAAATCATCGATAAGATGTTTGGATTCTCAGTACTAAATGATATGCAACGTATCGTTAAGGAAGAGAGAAAGACACTAAAGAACGATATTGATTCTTATGATGCAGAACTAAGACAAATCGATGAGTCTATTGTACAGGTTAGAATAAAGCTTAATCAGCTCCAGGCTGAGAGTCAGAATAGAAACAATGACCAGATTGAAAAGCTAAAGTCACAGTTAATTAAGTTTGACGAAAACAAGAGTAAGTTAGAAGAGGCTAGATCTAAGATCTCAGAGTCATTAGGCAGTTTTGAAATTGAGTTTGATCAAGAGAGTGATAACTACAATAAACTAAAGTATGAATTTGAGGCAGCTAAAAAGAAGCTAGCGCTCTATGAAAACAATACATGCCCAACATGTGAGGCACCTATGGATTCTGAGTTCCATTCACATCGTAAAGGTGAATACACTACAGTCATAGAAGGTATGCCAACTAAGATTGAAAAGACTGAAAAGAAAGTTCAGTCTATTAAGAATAAACTAAATGAGGTTAGATTAAAGGAAAGAGCAGTACTAGAAAAGGTATCATCTCTTAATGCTAACATGAAGAGTTTAAAGAATGAACTTATTAGAATTAAAGAGAGTGCAACTTCATCTGGTGAGTTTGACCACTTGAATGATTTGATCAAGCAGTTTGAATCACAGGAGATTGTTAAATCAAAAGAGAAGTCAGAACAGTCAAATGATTATCACTTCCTTGAGATTATCGAATCTATTCTAGGAGAAGATGGTGTAAAGAATCTTGCAGTTAAGACTATTCTACCAGGACTTAATACAAATATTGCTGCAATGGCAAATACAATGCACTTGTCATTCCACATTAGGTTCAATGAGAAGTTTGACTGTATCATTACACATCTAGGTGAAGAGGTTAATCCAATGACCCTTTCTACAGGAGAGCGTAAGAAAGCAGACTTTATTATTATCATTGCGATTATCAAGATCCTTAAGCTTCGATTCCCACAACTAAACCTATTGTTCCTTGATGAGCTATTAAGTTCAGTAGATGCTGATGGTGTTTACAACATTCTTAAGATCCTTTCTCAAGTAATTAAGGAGAATCAAATCAATACATTTGTAATCAACCACACTGTATTACCTCACGAAATATTTGATAAAAAACTACAGATTTACAGAGAGAACGGGTTCTCTAAGTTTGAGATAGAAGGTATTGATTGATGATATATAAAGAAAAACAATCAATATGATTAGTTTCATTATAGCAACTAAGTTCAAGTCTCCTTTTGTAGGTAAACTAATTGAGCTTATTATTACAGAATCAGGTCCTAACTCAGAACTTATTTTAATCAATCAGACAGATCGTAGGTTAGATAAGCTAGTTGCTCCAAACCTTAAGGTAATTGAAGCAGGCCAAGATAATGGTAAAAATCAAGCATGGAATATCGGCGTTGAAAGAGCAACTAAGAAATATATCTGCTTAGTAGATGATGATATCCTTTTTAATGTATTGGGATTTGTAAGAAGCGTTAAGGAAATGAATCCAGCTGAAATAAATTTGGTAGGTGTAAATAATTCATCATTCGTAGAACAGGGTATTAATACAACTAAAGACGTTATTAGACTAGGTGCTAGCGATCAATTTGTTAATACAGGATTCGGTTCTATGATGTTAATGCATAGATCAACTTGGTTTAAGATCCCGGCTGATATTAAAGAATACTATGCTGCCAATCTTCTATTCTTTTACTTTAAGAACTCTCTTAAGAAGACGGTACATACATTTGATGGTCTTAAGATTATGTCAATAAAGGATAGTAAGACCCAACAAATACCTAAAGGAAATCCAGATACAAAAGGATATCAAGCAGCAATTGAGAGCCTAACATCTAAAAGTAATAATATTAACTTGTTTTAATGGCAACATATAACGTAAAATATAATGCTGATGATAGCGTAGTTAGACATATTATTATCGGTCTACTAGCCGATCTAAATAATAAGGTCTATTTCTACCGTCAAATTGATGCGGACAACCGTATCGAGGTTGACGTGCCTTTCTATTACTCTATCTCAGGCGATGAAGACTTTTTACGTGATAACTTGCTGTTCTTAACAAAGGATGGCCTTGGATGTACACCAGATGGTGCAAATGCAGATGGTAACTATGATAAAGTTCCTAGAGGTATTGTTAATATGTCTAGTCTTTCAATTGATTCATCTAAACTAGTTAACAAGAGAACTAGAGGTGAATACACTAAGATGAATCAGAATGGTGCAATGGAAGGGTATACTGCTGAATTCGAAATGATTCCAGTTACTGCAAGCTTTGATGTTGAGATTATCACATCTTCACAGCTTGATAACTTCAAGATCACCGAGATGATTATCAAGAGACTTTATAAGTCAAACTATTTTAACGTTGAAGTGGGTCACCTAAATGAAGGTACTTATAGAATTGCATCTTATTATGCAATGCCTGAAGACTATTCAACTGAAAGACCTATTGAGTTCACATTTGATTCCAAAGAAGGTTATAAAATCACTTTCTCAATTGAAGTTAATTCATTCATCCCATCGTTTGAGTTCGATACTGAAATGCATGTTGGTAACAGAATGTTTAAAATCGAATCATACACTACACAACAGACTGATACTAAGATCGACAGGACAAGTAACCTAGTAGATAAGGAGATCATAGATTAAGTAGAAAATACTGATATATAATCAAAGACAATAAAATAAATCACAACAAGATGATTATTTCACCATTTTATCAAATCGCTGAGAATTCTATTCTTTTCGCAGTAGACGGTGTTAACTATATTACGAATACAGAGGAGAACACAATCTCAATCGCAGAAGGTGTTAACATTCCAGCTGAGTTTTCTAATCTAGTAGAAGCACTTAAAGTTTTTAAATTTAAAGGTAATGACATTACATGGTACCACGGTATCAGCACGATGACTTACTCAGTGTCTGAAGGTTCTTTCTACCTAGGCAACTCAAAGATCATTGCAGAATCTTTTGTTAACCATGTTCTAGCAGCAGGTGTTATCAGATATCAAGATCGTAAAACTGCAGAGCTTTTCACAGAGGCTGCAAAGGGTATTGAATCTCTTATCACACTTGACTTCGTTTTCAACGCAGCTGGCAACGGTAATAGAATTAACCTAATGGTTATGGATGAGAATGTTTACATTGCTCACCTAAACGAAACAACAAGACTATTTAACTTAACTAAGGCTACTTCAGCTAACTCAGCACTTGAGTTTGTTTCTGAGAAAACAGGCGTTGATGCAACTGAGTTCCTATCACATCTTCTAGAAGGTGAGGCTGCTGAAAGAGTTGTAGTTATTAACAATATTAAAGAGCTATCAGAAATGGTTAGCTTCCTAAAAGACCAAAGAGGTCTATTGGCTGACGCAGACAGATCAATTGAAGAAATCAATGCTGCTGATGCACTAATCGAGGGCGAGATCACTCGTATCGAAAAGGAAATCGAAACAGCTAAGTCTGCTCTTTAATAGTTGATTTAAATCATTTTAAAGGCTGGAATAAACATTCCAGCCTTTTTTACGTATAATGGGTATCAAATAATACTATAACACGAAAGTGGCTAAGAATTACTTAAATAACAAAGACCTTTACGCAGAGATCGTAAAGTCAAAAGAGCAAGACAAGTTAACTCCAACAGCAGAGAAAATGCTGATGTTGTTGGCTGAACGTGCTATCAATAAAATGAAGTATGTCTATGAAGATGATCGCCAAGACTGTCTTCAATTCGCCATGCTTGATCTGTTGAAGTATTGGAGAAACTTTAACCCCAAGTACCCTAATGCATTTGCGTACTTTACAGAGATAGCCAAGCGTGGCTATGCTAAGGGATGGAATAAGATCCACCCCCAGAAGTACAAGAATACTTTATCACTTGACCGCACTAACCAGTATAATGATGATGGCGATAGCGGAATCTATTCAATTTAATGTCGATTAAACGGGTTAAACCAACCAAGAATTCAGGATTCGTCCAAGGATATTTCAAGCCCAACAACCGTAACAAGTATGTTGGGCCAGAACCCGTTATATACCGTTCGTCATGGGAAAGAAAGTTCATGATGTGGTGTGATACAAATGAGTTTGTAATTAAATGGTCCTCAGAACCAGTTGGTATTCAGTACTGGTCAACCATTTCAAGTAAGACTCGAACTTATAACCCAGACTTTTACGTTTTAGTTAAAAAGCAGGATGGCACTAATGAACAATTATTAGTAGAGATTAAGCCAGAGGCACAGATCAAAAAGCCAGAACCACCTAAAACAAAGTCAAAGAAATCAATTGAAAACTACAGATACCTTGCAGAGCAGTATGTCACAAATCGTGATAAATATATTGCAGCACAACAGTATGCTAAGGAAAGGGGTTGGAGATTTGTTGTGATGACTGAAAATTCTCTCAAGTAATGGGTGAACTTAGATCAAATATTAAGAAACTAATCAAGGAACATGGTTCTAAGAACTCTGCAAGAATTGCTGCTGAGAAGTGGTATACTGCTTCTTTAAAGAGTTTTAGGAACAAAGAGGTTTCTAATAGAGTTAATATTAGATTTATACCAGGTAAGATTTATGTGTTTAGATATGATGATCCAATCACAGAAGATCTACAATGGTGGGATAGAAACCCTATTGTTTTAGCACTAGACCCGGTAAACGGAAATGACTGTGGAATTAATTTAAACCTTTTAACTGTAGCAATTAAAGAGCAGATGCTTGATGATATCTATGGTAAGTTGGCAGGACAGATTAAAACACAAACAACAAGGAACAGTAATGATGTTGTAAGCCAGGGTGCAATATCACTTAAATATGCATCAGCAAAAAGATATCTAGATAGATATGGATTTGGTTTTGCAGTAAGACAATATATTCCTGGAAGGAAAAAGAAGCAGGCAGCAGTATCATATGAAAATTGGCATATGATTGCTCTTTGTGATTTCGCTGAACTAGAAGGTATCTCTAAAGCAGCCCTACTTAGAATGTTCGCGAACTACAATAAAAAATGAGATATATAATCAAATAGTATAAACAATGGCAGGTTTTGTAGAAAAAAGAAACGGTCCCCTTTCAACGGGTAAAAGACCTTTTACGCTTAGCGATGGCTTGAAGCGTCTTTCGTCGTTTGGTATGTTTTATGATGACTTGGTTCTACGCCAGTCTCAGGCAATTGGTCCTACTGAAGATGCATTTGGATATGGCCAGATGAACCCTATGGGTGTCGATAACGATGACATCTATTCAGCGTTTGCAGCCCTTTCGATGACAGACACTGGGATGCGTAAGCAAATCCCATTTTTCGACAAGAACTATGAAACTAAAAGAGCAGAGCTAAGACAGTTCTCACTACAAGACGAAGTAGAAGATATCCTAGATATCCTATGTGATGAAACAGTAGTATATGACGAAAAGAATTTCTTCTGTTATCCTGACATTATTGGTCTAGATGTTTCTGATGATGTTGATGCATATTTCAAGCGTTCATTTAGAGAGATCTACCAGTACTTTGGCTTTACACAAGACCAGTCTGCATGGTACTTCTTCCGTAAGTTCCTTATTGATGGTTACCTAGCATTCGAAATCATTTACTCTCCGGATCAGAAAAACATTATTGGTTTTAAAGAGATTGATCCTGTAACTCTAATGCCTGGTTACAACAAAGAAGATGGCAAAAAGGTTTGGATCCAGTTCAAGGATGATCCTATGAAGGAAAGAGTTCTTTATGACTCACAAATCATTTATATCTCATACTCATCAATTACAACAGCATCAAGAGTTTCTTATGTTGAGAGATTGATTAGAGCATTTAACCTAATGAGAATCATGGAACACACCAGAGTTATCTGGGCTGTGACTAACGCTTCATTTAGAATGAAGTTTGTGATTCCAATGGGTGGTAAATCAAAGACAAGAGCTAAGCAATCTCTTGCACAATTGATGAACAACTATAAGGAAGTGGTTGACTTCGATTGGGAATCAGCTTCATTGCAAACTGACGGTAAGCCAATGATGCAGTTCAACAAAGAATACTGGTTGCCTTCTAAAGAAGGTGAATCACCAGAGATTGAAACTCTTGGTGGTGATGGACCAGACCTATCAGATACAGAAGCTCTTAAGTACTTTAACGATAAGCTTAAGGCTGTATCTAAGATTCCATTTAACAGATTCATGTACGAAGATGGCGGTGGTGAATTCAACCTTGCAGCTGACGGTATGATTAGAGACGAGATCAAGTTCTCTAAGTTTATTAGACGTCTAAGATCAGCTTTCCAAGAGATTCTAGTTAAGCCACTATACATTCAAATGTGTCTAAAGTACCCTGAATTTACTAATGATGCTTCATTTAGAACTCAAATTGCTCTAAGATTTAACGAAGAGAACATGTTTGCTGAATTGAAGAACATGGAAATCATGGAGCGTAGAATCGAGTTCATCGGTCAGTTGAAAGACAATCTATCAATATCTGATCCTGCAACAATGTCTGAAACACCATACTTCGATCTAGACTTCCTAGTCGATAGATACTTGAAGTTGTCTCCAGACGATAAAGAAGCTAATGATGCTTACAAGAAAAGAGCTGAAGCTGATAAAGCCGGTGATGATGATGACCCAATGGGAATGCTGGGTGGTCTAGGTGGCGGTGCCGGCCTAGGAGGCTTTTAAAATAGATAAATAAACAATGAAAAAGATACTTACATTCGAACAGTTTGCTTCTAATAGAGCGGCAACTACAAATGAAGATGCTATCAAAGCAGGTGAAGAATCAGAAGTTGTAATCGACGATATGATCACAACAAACGGTACTGAAATCTCTTCTGAAGAACTTCTAGGTATTGTTATTTCTTCTGAAACAGAAGAGGAAGTAAAGGATAAAATGTACGATAAGTTTGGACAGACTACATTTGCTGAAGCAGATATTTCTAAGGTAGTTGGTTATTGGAACGCATATCAAGCAGAAATTAAAGAAAAAGAGAAGGAAGAAGAGAAAAAGAAAGAAGGCGGTGAAGGCGGTGATACTGCCGATCTAATGGCTGATTTGTAAAAAAATCTATTTTTCCATTTTTTAAGCACGATATATAAAGAAACATATTAAAAGGTTCATGAATCAACATAATCTACTGATCCTAGAGAGATCATCTAACACACTGACTGTAGAAGCTGCAAACGGCTCATACATTCTTGAAGGTGTTTTTGGAGAACTTGACAAAAAGAATAGAAACAATCGTATCTATACTGCTGAAGAGTACCTACCACAGATCGAAGCTCTACAGGACAAAATCAAATCATCGAAGCTTCTTGGTGAGTTAGATCACCCACAGAAATTCGATATCTCTTTAAAGAGTGTTTCTCACGTTATTGAAGAACTTTCATACGACAAAGAAACAAATCTTATTAAGGGAAGAATCAGACTTCTTGATACAGATGCTGGTAAGCAGGCTAAAGCGCTTGTTGATGCTGGTATTCCATTGCACATCTCTTCTAGAGCAGCTGGTGTTGTTGAGTCTGATGGTAAAGTAAAAATTAAGCAACTATTCACTTACGATCTAGTTGCGGATCCAGGTTTTGAAAACGCTGAACTAAAGAGAATGAACGAAGCCTATGGCATCGATTCAAATGACGGTCTTCTTATTTATGAGATGACTGATGCTACAGCTGAAGACCTGCTAACAAGCGAAACATCCACTCAAAATAATAACGACACAATCATGGAAAACAACGCTAGATTTGTAAGTGTTGAAGATTTCAATAAGTATTCAACTTATCTTGCTGAAGAAATCAAGACACTTAAGGGTTCTCTAGCAGGCGTTTCTACTGAGTCTATCGAAGAGAAAATGAAAGCTCTTACAGATTACGTAGAATACGTTGCTGAAAGAGCTGACAAAGGCATCCAATACTCTGAATACATTGCTGAAAAACTTGACAGCAATATCGAGTATTCAAACTACATCGCTGAAAAGCTAGATCAAGGTATCGAATACTCTGAGCACATTGCTGAATCAGTTAACAACGTTAAAGACTACGCTAACTATCTAGCTGAGGCTTACAACGAAGGTGCAACTACTTCAGAGAATATGGCTAAGTACTTGAACTACCTAAAAGAAAACATCGAGTCAATCTCTGAATATGCAGATTACATCGCTGAAACTATCAACTCTAACCTAATCATGGAAGAAGAGGGTGAAGAAGCTGGCATCCCAGTTGAAGACATCAAGGCCGACATGAAAGAGGTTAACTCTGAAGATGACAAGAAGATCATCGATACTGCTGACCAAGAGATGCCATCTGACGAAGGTGAAGAAGGTGCTAAAGAAGTAGTAGAAGGTAGAGCATTCGCTGAAGCTGCTAAGAAAGCTAAAGACGAAGGTAAAGAGGAGTTTGAATTCGACGGCAAGACTTACCCTGTAACGGTTAAGGAAGAAGTTGAACTTGGTGACCAAGAAATGCCTAAAGATGAGGGTGAAGAAGGTGCTAAGGAAGTAGTTGAGGCTAATGGTGAAGAGGCTGGTCTACCAGCTGAAGATATCAAGGCTGACATGAAAGAGGTTAACTCTGAAGATGACAAGAAGATCATCGATACTGCTGACCAAGAGATACCATCTGACGAGGGCGAAGAAGGTGCTAAAGAAGTAGTTGAGGCTGAAGAGTCTGCACTAGATTCTTATAAGAAAGAGATTTCTGAGAAGCTATCTGCTCTAATCAACAAGGCAACAGAGAAGAAGACAAACGACCCACACTTCTTCAAGTTTGTTTCTGAGTCTACACAAACTAGATTCAACGAACTAGAAGTTTCTGATAGAGAGAAGGTTATTTCTTCTATCGAAGGCAGAGGTTACCTAACTGAGTCTCAAATTGTTACTCTAATGGAAGGTGCTCTAGTTGAGGTTGCTAATCAAACAACTCCATACTTTGTAGAAGCTGCTCCATCAGAATACAAAGAGCTATGGAACACTCTATCTGAAGCTAAGAGAAACCAACTAACTGCGCAATCTAAGATGGTTAAGTTGTCAACTCCTTACCAAGTTAGAAACTTCTGGCAGACAAGAGACCTAAGAGAAGTGTCTCAAGTTATGGAAAAGGTTGAGATGATCAAGGAATCAACAAACGTTGAGGCTCCTAAGAAGACATCAATCACATACGATACAACTGAAATCGCAGCAGCACTTGCAGCTAGATTCAAGAAGTAATCCAATAAATTTAATTAAAAGGGCTGGGGTAGAAATACTCCAGCCTTAATTTAAACCAAAACATACTCTGTTATTAAAAAACGTAATTTTCCATTTTTTTAAAAAAAAAGTGTAAAAAGTTAGTTTATTAATAGGATATATACACTAATCGACTAAAAGACGAAAGAAGCAAAACGTCTAAGCAATGTCGACTTTAAAACGCCAAAAAAATAATAATATAACAAAATGGCAAATTTAATTAATGAAGCTGAAATCAAGGCAACATGGGCTCCAATCATCGAGTCAGCTACAGGTATCAGCGATTCAAACAAACTAGCTTGGATGTCAGAATACTGCCACAATCACAAGC
>OCVQ010000705.1_pt1 | contig 29083 bp, 16 predicted proteins | sample 1539061 | NCBI WGS metagenome assembly OCVQ01 (sample SAMEA3355526, study PRJEB22509) | marine metagenome | biome: marine; feature: river plume; material: water | place: USA | collected 2010-08-08 | depth 0.5 m | reverse complement strand
CGACGCTCTTCCGATCTTTATTTATCATTTCTGATTATAATAAAGTATAAAGAAATTATCTCGTAAAAAAAAGTAAGTTGCCGGAAATATTTTATTCATCATACAGTGATCCTAAGTCACTATTTTTAAGGTATCTACCTTTACCTAATCCACTTAAAGATTTAGTTATTTTTTCCAAATCAGATTTTAATTTATCGTTTTCTTTCATCAATTTTTCTATCTCTTCTTTGTGGGTTATCTCTTTAATAACTTCCACAATTTTTTCAACGGGAACCTCTTTAATAACTTCTTTTGTAACGGTCTTAGTCTTACCCTTCTTTTCAACTACAACCTCTCTAATGACCTCTATTGGTACCTCTATTCTTACTTCCTTGATTACCTCTTTAATAACTTCAATAGGTACCTCTATAATTTTTTCAACCTGAACAATCACTTCCTTTATTACCTCTTTTGTGACTTCAACTATTTCTTTAGTTCTATTACCATTTGGTGTCTCACCATACTTTAACAAAGAAAACCCTCTATTGAAGGTTTCTTGTGCTAACTTATCTACATTATCTATTTTGTTTAATTCACAATATTGAATAAACTCATTATCCAAGATTAACGTGCTCTTCGGTTTCATTTTCTATGTCTTTGATATCGTTTATTCTAAAGTGTAGGAACGGTTGTGCATTTTCTAAATCGTGAAATTCATATTCATTAGATTCTACATCGTATACTCCATACCCATGATGTTTAACTGTCTCTCCAAAATTTTGTTGTATAAGACTACCAACCATTATTGCATGACCTCCATTTGGTAATGTGAACTGTTGTCTCTTGTGAATATCACCACATAACAATAAATCTAAATCAACAAAGTTTAATTGATCATACGCATCTTCAAACTCATAACCTAAGTCTGTTGATAACCCCATAATCGGTCCATGGAACAGTCCAACCGTTAATAAACCTTCTTGTTTTGTAAATTCAGGTCTTACGTTGTGTTGATATAATGAATAAACAACCCATTGAACGCTACCATCGGTATCAACATAATCACCACTATCTTTTAGGTATGTGATGTGTTGATTGTCTAATAATTGAACGACTGGTGTTATACTATCCATACGTTGTGTATTATTCTCCAAGAAATCGTGATTACCCGGTATGATTACAACCTTACCAAAACGAGTTAACTCTTTTAAAAACCAACTCGTTAATAATAATTGTTCATTTGAGATATTAATTTTTTGATGTGCGATATCACCCGCAATGACAATTCTAATTTCGTTATGCGATATATTTTCATCCGCCCATTCTAAGAATTTTACACTTAATTCATTTAATAATATTTCGAATTGTTCTCTATACAAATCATGCATTTGAATTGTACGAATATGTAAATCTGCTATGTGAATTATTTTTTTGACCATCTTGAAATATATTTTGTTAAATCCATTGTTTGAATTGTGTTGTTAATTTGTGGTGGAACTTTATATTCAACAAATGTTCCGTCTTCTTTTAATAAAACAATTACACCACCTAATAATTTAGTATCAGAATATTTTGTTCCTTCTAACATCTTACGTAATAATCTACCATATAATGGTAGTTGTAAATAATAATGACTTAATGCATTGTCATGATATTCACTAAACGGTGGATATAATTTACCTGTATAATGATGTACCTCAAAGTTCTTTGGTTGATTCGTCTTCCAATCTGTAATAACAAATCCAAAATCATCTTTAGTTTTATTTTCCATTAACCAAACTTTATCAGGTTGTCCTGTGTATTGTTCGGTTGGGTCACCTAATACAATTTCAGTATCTAATAACACCCCACCTCGTTCTAACATTAAATCAAGAAATTGTTTCCCCGCAACAATCATGTTGTCACTCTTACGTTGTTGTTCTTCATTGATGTCAAATAATGGTTGTCTAACTTCTTTGTAGTTATCAAAACGACCAATCAAATCAGATTCCAATTCAAAGTGAACTCTACTACCCATATTAGTTGATAGGTCACCAGCTTGTTTCCATTCCGCAAGCAAATTTGCTTGCCCTTCAGGATCACCTTTAGACATCTTTAACGCCATACCGTCAGCGTCAAATGGTTTATAGAATTTTTTTATAATTTTAGATACCGATGGGAAGTTCTTTTTAATTTCACCATCAACATCTTTCATATAATAGATGTGTTCCTCTTCAATAAAGGTTAACTCTAATTCTTTTCTTCTTTTTTCTAATAAGTCATTAATCTCTAATGAGATGTCTTTTAAATTCATTTATTCTATTTTTTTTATTTTATACTCACTTAAATCACCTTTTAAATCGGCAATATCTTTATCCCCCTCTAATTTTATTGACCACACCTTACCCATTAACTTACCACAATTCAATCTATGATACAATCTCTCTTGGTCGTTATATGCATCAGGGTCTAACACTATTATAATTTTTTTTGCGTTATTGTAAAGTTTATTGAATAAATGTTCACTCATAAATTTACCTAACATTGGAATTGCATTTGGAATGAATATACTGTCGAATGCACCTTCAACTATATAAACAGTTTCATTCCAATCAATTAATTTCTCGTTGAATATTATAATCTCTTTTTGTGCCTGTGGATTTTTATATTTCATTTTTGTATTGTTCAAGTATGAACGAGCAATGAAATAATTTATTCTATTGTTCTCATCATACGATGGAATTATAATTCTATTTTCATATATTCCCGTAGCACAAAATCCAATGTTATAAATCTGTAACATTAAATCAGTAATGTTTCTTCTTTTAATGTAGTTGTATGCTTGTTTATAACCAGGAGTTAATTTCATTCCAAAACTTGCATCTCTAAAAGGAATAAATTCTGATGGTAACTTAATCTGATTATATACTTTTTTTACTCCCTCATCTTGTTCTTCAGGTTTTAATAAAAGATATTTTTTGAGTTGTTTAGCGTTACCATATTTTTTAATTAATTTATATATGGTACCATGTGTTTCATGTGATTCAGCACACACCCAACATTTATAAACCCCATACCTGTAATTGATTTCTAAATTACCCTTTCCATCCCCGTGGTCTAAACTTTTTATATCGTATGAACAAACTGGACAATCAAAACTAACCTGAGATTTATAGTCACTATGATTTTTATAGTCACCAAAAATATCTTCTAGTATCTCGAAAACTGCACTATAATCTACTTCTTGATTGTTCATACAGTAGAATTATAAGAAAAAAATATGATAAAAAAAAATGGGAGACCCGCACCACCGAGCCTCCCTACCAACCAAACAAAGTTTTTTATGCCTTGTCCCGTCCTATTAATAAGTATAACACAAACAACTCGTATAGTAAAATATGAGTTGCCGGATATTATTTTTCTTGTTTAATCATGTTGAAATAACCAATAACGCAGGTTACCGCATCCGCCATATCAAAATTTTCTTTCTTCAAAACATCATTCTTTCCTTTTAACCAATTAATATCAGGACAAACATCATTAACATGTTCCCATATTACTTTTTTCTTGTCGATATCTTTTGGATAACCTCCAAATAAAACATTACGTCCTTTATCATTTGGTCCAACCAAATCAGGAAATGCGAATTTTCTTGCATTGTATGTTGATATGAATGTTGGTACGATTTGAAAATTATCGTAAATAAGTTTACAAATTAATGTATTATATCTTAGTAATGTACCTACGGTATAAACGTTATTTGAATTCAATAATGGTTCTTCGATGATAACACGAGTTATTCCCATGTCTTTATAATTGTCCAAAACTTTCTGAAATGCATTTGCTTTCATCATAAGTTCTTCTAACTTATCTTCTGGTTGAGGTTTGATTTTTGGTGAGAAGTGAGTTAATTCCAATAATTTAGAACCACTTATATCAAATAAAGCAAAACCTATGGTTTTTGTACTTATATCCAAACCAAGAATTTTTGGTTTGTTTTTAAATTTTACATCTGTAATCATAATATAAAATTTAAACCTAATAAGTTTAAATGTAAAGCTTTAGAAATCTATTTTAACTTGAATTACCTGATTACCACTTCTTGTTACCGGAGAGGCTAATTTACCCATGGCCAATGTTTCTTTATTGGAATTAAGTAATGCCACTTCAGTTATTTTAGATGTACCTGTAAATGTTGGGTTTTGAGATGTTGTGAATTTATCTGATGGAAGATTTAAATTAAACACCATTTCTTCAATATCACTTGATCTTACCAATGTAACTGTACCACCTATTGTGGCTCCTGTCAATGCCCTATCTGTTCCAAAAGAAGATAGACCTGACGAATATGTTGTTGTGTCAGCAAATTTGGTTTGATTAATAGTAAACGTAAATCCGGTTTTTAAATCATTTATTGAACCTAAGTCACTTGTATAGTTTCTAATCTTCCATAAATTTGGTGTTGGTTGAACGCCATTATCTGTTAATTGATGTAATATATGAAATTCTGTTGCGGTATAACCACTATTTAAATGTTTAAATCCACCACTATTAAATTTAACGGTAACATTCTCATTGTTAGTTGATCCTGTTACTTTCATAAAATAATTACAAGGTAAATCATCTGATACTGTACCGCCACTAAATTTATATGTAACCCAAAGTGTTTTTCCTGTTGTTAATGTGGTTATATAATCATTATTGGTTACAATAACATCAACCTTTGGTGCCGTTAATGTATAAAATCTTGATGATGATGTATCTAATGCTGCAACAATTTCCTCATCATCAAATACTACAAGTTTTTGATTGTGAAATATTTTACCAACTCTATTAGTTTGTGAATCTACTAAATCTCTGTATGGTAATTCATATCTTGAATTATAATTAGATACCATTTTTTTATCAACGGTTCCCATTGTAAATGTTGCACCAGATGTTCCCAATGATGATCTGTGATACATAATTGAGGTCAATGTAACATTAAACGATGTTTGACCTGTTGTGTTATCTATACAGATGTAATCATCATACTTAAAAAATCTGTATGGGTCACTTGTAGTTCCATTCTGTGTATAATGTAATATCGCAATTGCCTTTTGTTCTTCAGGAGAAATAATCACTGCGGTTCCTGTGGTATCATATATTGTTGTACCTGTGTTATATGTTTGTCCTGAAGATGATGAATAACCTAATAAATTTTTAACACCTACATATGGATTTGTTGTATACGAATTTGAGGCATCCCCAATAGGATTTTTATCCCAAACTGTACTCAATGTCCAATCACTATTTGCGGTAACTAAATTATTGCATATAGTTTTTGTTGAGCCATCAACAGGTATTCCAAAAAACGTACTTCCACTTGTATACCACAATGGATATTTTACATGACTATCTTTATCAAACGGCGCCAATACGTTTTGACTTGACGTTCCACCACTATAATTGTATTCAGAATCTCCCACCGCAAAGTAACTTACAACAAAATTACCTTTCGCAATAGAGTTTCTACCCTTTTGTGTTAATCTTGCAGCAACCGTTGCTGAATATCCTGTATTTAAAAAGCTCATATGTTATAAATATTTATATTATTATTCTATTTCTTCACAATTATATGTACCACTTTCGTAAGTTGTGTTACCAGTATATGAGATACCATATCTTGGTTTTCTATAATCGTATTTTGACCTATTAAAAATGTTGTTTCCAATTAAATTACCACCTGTCCATAATGTAGTTGCAGGAACAAATTGTTCAACAACTTGAATCCAATATGGACTCATTTTATTAATGAATTCATTTACCGATGTAAAATTATATGGAGTAAATCCCGTATTAGTTGAGTATTCATAAAAGACTTTAGTTAATGCCGTATAAGATTTACTAAATTTAACACTGTTTGAATTAGTAATTACTTGACCCAATACGGTGTCAATAAAATTTTCAAAGGTTCTACCGGTTTGGGGTGTTAAATTACCAAACGTTAATTCTTCATTTCTACCTTGTCTATATATGTCATATTCAATTCCTTGTGACGGTACCAAATAAACCTCAATATTTTTTCTATTTAAAATAAATTTAGATAATGTTTCATCATTACTAACACTTACTTTTTTATTGTCAATTCTTTTTTCTAATTCAAAACCATAATCAAGACCATCTAAAGTTCTGAAACTATCAAAATAGTCTTCACCATACGTATAATCTTTTGGTTTTGTTTTTATTGTTTTAGTCCTACCTGTTAATATTGATAATTCATTATCAATTATATTTGATGACCTATGGTCTAACGTAATGTTATTCCAACCTGAACCTTTTTGGAAATAGATGTCAGAATTTAAACTTGTAACTTTCCTTGGTAAACCGTTCTCATCAATAGGGTATTCATCTAATGTTAGATTTGTCGAACCTGTTATTAAACCAGTATTATAAGTATTACCCGTTTGTGTACTTCCACCAACAATATTATACGTAACAACTGTTGATGTGAATCCAGTGACTTCCGTATCTATTTTTGTTCCTTGTACTGTTTCATATGTGTCACCAGAATAATTTAAATTAATCTTAGATTTCACATCGTATACAAATTCATTAATTCTAATTAACTGATTTGGTGCCCCTAAAAATTTTAAAAAAAATTCTAAAGATTGTCTTGTACCTTTTGATTTATATAGGTAAGCTAAGTTTGTTAATAATCTTCTATAAAATTCATATTCAGCTTCAATTAATGTTTTACCAATCGACACTCCCGAATATTGTGTGTCCGTTCTTGTATGTAATGTATCTTTTAAACTTTTCTCGTTAAATAAATTAACGGTAGATAATCCTAATGTTTCTGATAAATTTTTTAATAAAATATCGGGAACATTATTTAATCCATCATAACTAACATTCCTCATGAAGGCGATGTTATCTATATATTTTTTAACTTTATCAAAAGATTGTCCGTATAATTGAAATACCGATTCTGCCTTTCGGTCTTCGGTATCAAATTCAAATAGTTGTGGTGACGTTAAAAATCTAACAATTAAATTTGATTTGTAATCATCAATCTCATCGGCGAGGTCACTTAACCTACTAACATAATATTCGTAGTTGGTTCCAATAATTTGTGGGTTCCATCCGTCTCTTGATAATGGCCATGAAACGTCAACAGAAATTATATCCGTTGTCGTTTGGTCAAAACTATCTCTAGGTACTTTAAATGATGCGGTAAATTTAGGATTAGATTCTCTATTTAATAATAGTTCTTCTAAGTCATCTAAATTTTTAAAGAACTCCTCATTAATCGTATCGTTTGGTCTTATTAAAAAATTATCATTAATTGTTGAACCTGTACCAAATGGTTTTCCCGATACTCTTAATTTTATTAAATTGTTTGCATCAGGTTCTGTATAATTTAATACATCATAAGTCTGACCACTATAATCAACTACATATTTTTTATATGAAGAATAGAAATTTCTAATTTTATTTTTAGTTACTGGTGTTGTATTACTACTTGGTGTAACTAAAACAACATCAAACGGATTATATAAAATTGATTTTTGAACATAAAAATCTGTACTTGTTGAACCGGTGTTATATGTGATTCCTGATGCGGTATAGTTTGATGATTTAACAAGACTATCACTATCTACTAATATTGATGCTGGAAATTTTGTAATAATTTTACCAATAGAAACATTTAATCTTTGTTTTAATGAACCATAAAGTGATTTAGCTGCATCATCAATTCCACCTTTAAATTTTATTTTTTCATCTTTTTGAATACTTCCGTCTTGAGTAGATGGAACATCTTCTTCAGTCTTTAAATTATCTAATGTTAAAAATTCAGAAAATGGTGATGTTTTAAAATTTTTACTATCTTTTTCTGGTATAATTTTATCAACAGCAAAGTTCGTGTTCGCCAGTTGTGAGCTTCCGTCGGTAATTTGTACACCGACTAAACTATCACTAAAGGTTTGATTACCGCTTGCGGCCAAACTTGGAACTCTTCTTTTTACTACTGTCATTATGCGTTAGTGATATTATCTAAATTTAAAGTCTCATCAATATTTGTTCTTTCTTCTCTAACCTCGAAAAGACTATTATTAAACTCATCCTTAATTTCAAATAAGTTGTATTGTTTGTAGATGTTATTAGCCTCATCGTAAATTGTGTATATACCAGGTGCAACCGCCTTAGATTGATTACCGTAAAGTGCGTGTGCCAATGTTGATGAATCATGTTCAACCATTTCAACCTCAACTGTTGTTGGGTTAAAGAAGGTATTTGTTAATATAATTTTTTGACTTGGTTCACCAATAAATGGAACCACGTTTGGTCTACTTGATGGTGCCGAAGATGGTGTTAATGTTAAAAACATTAAGTTTGTCGCAGAATCCTTATAACGATATCTTATAGCCTTTTCTGTTGTGGTTGTTAAGTTAGAAACAACTGGTTCACAAAAGAAAGAAGATGTTACTACCCTGTAAAAATTGGGGACTTTTTGATTATTTGCACTATTAATATATTCAACTCTATATCCCACTAAACCCTGTGGTGTGAACTTATTTTTATCGAGTGAAGGTACGTTTGTCAAATCAATAACTAATCCTCTAACCGATGGTAATGCAGCCAAAACACCACAATCTGTAATTGAAGTTCTAATTTGTTTTGGTCTAATATGTAATGTGTAAATTCCTAATTCTGAGAAATCCGCAGATTTTAATTTCAAATTATACAATCCCCCAATAATTTCATTATTAGGTGCGGTTGTTGAATCTGTGGTTTCATCATTATGATACACAGGTGTCAATATATCCTCAGATACTAATTTCTTTAATGTTACCTCGGCCGTGGATGTTCTATTAGCTGTGTAATGATATAAAATCTCCACATCTGATGGTGAAACGTCCGCCGGTCTAATTATACCATATGATCCTACTGCCATTTTCTTTTATTAATAAATATAAATCTTATTGTTTTTTAATCGTAAAGAATTTATTTCCATAAACGCTTAATTCTCCCATGTTGTCAATCTCCCCCAATCGAAGGTTATTCTCCATCACTCCTTGTTTTCCCCTCTCCACAAAAACATCCGAATAGACGGTAGGTTGTTCCACAAACCCCAAGAAATGTTCGTTTCGAGTTAACATATTATTTATTACGTATTCAGTTGCAAAATTTGTAGTGTTACCTGTGGTGTATCCAAATTTGGTAGAAAACCCGTCGGTTGCACCACTCATAGTAAATCCTGTTGTTGTATGTCTAAAATTTGGTGTGGTTCCTGTAATTTGAGTTGTGCCATCTGAAAAATCTTGAAAATTAAGTGTATCAATGGTATATCCAGTGTATGTTGTTCCGTCACTCATTGAACCTGACGTTAATGATTGAGTATAACCACCTGAACCATATTTTTTTAATTCTGATAATCTACTTGTACCAATAGCAATAAACGTATATCCTGTGGATGTGGCAGTAAATCCTGTTTTTGAATAATCGTAGTCATTCAAGTAAGTTTGTGTAATCTCACTTGAAGTATAAGGAATTGTAAATGTTATTGAACCTAATGAGTCCGCCATATTATTTAGTTACCCTTATAAATATCTTTATAAGGTTTATCTAATGTAATTAATTTTAAGAACTATATAAAGTTAAAATCTTTTTTTAAATTGAGGCTCCTCCACCGCCACCTACACAATCATTACATGTGTTGTAAATTGTAGCATATTGACCATCTACCAAATGTAAAGATTCTTGATTGTACGTTGAGGTGGTGTAATAATCAATTTGATAACATATACTGTTAATTTTAACCGCTTTTGTTCCGCCTAAGAACTGATAAGGTAATAAATCTGGTGATGTCATATATGTGATGTAGTTGTTACTACATTGTATAACTTGATATATATAATATATTTGAGGACAAGTAACTTGATATGTTATTGTATTTGTTGTACATCCATTTGCATCGGTAACTTGTAACCAATAATATCCACAAGCTAAACCTGTTACATTAAATGATGGTGAACCTGCGGTTACGTTACTGTAAGTTGCAACTAAATTATCCGTAGGGTAGTCATTGTATGGTGTTACACTATCTTTATATAATCTATATGTTTTATTCCATGTTCCTCCACCTGAAGATATGGTTAACGAACCATTGTCACCACTTGTTGCTCCCACTACATTTGTAATAGACGCCGTTTGTAGTGTTGGTTGAGTTAATGTAATTGTATAATCTTTATAACATGTTTCAGGTGAATTATAAATTCTAAATGTATATGAACCTGCAGTTAAACTTCCTCTAGACTGACCAACAAAATATCTGGTTCCACCTGTGTTTGTAAAACTACTTCCCGCATTATATCTATAGTAAACTCCATTAGAATCAATTATCGCGGTTGCTATGGTTCCGTCTGAACCTCCATTACAAGATATATTTGTAGATGTAAATGTTGCGTTTGGTGTATTTGTTACTAAAACATATTGTTCTAATGACTGTGACTCACAACCATTACTATCTTTTACTCGATAGTAGTATGTATCTGAAGTTAAGTTATTGAATTCGGTACTTGATTGATACGACGCCCCATTATTAATACTATATGTGTATCCACCAGAACCACCAGAAGCACTTAATGTTAATGAACCATCTGAACTATTCCAACAACTAGTGAAACCTGCCGCTTGAACACTTGCAGATGGTTGACTTCTAGCTAAACTACTAACAGAGGTACTTGCAACGGTACCTAAACGATTATTATTTCTAACATATGCGGTATATGTTGTACCCGCCAAACTACTAAATGTTGCACTTGATTGCCAATTTGAATTATCTCTTGAATATTCATATGGTGCACCATTACCACCAGTAGCACTTACTGTGAACGATGCGTTATTAGTATTCCAACAAGTTTGTAACGTTGTTGAACTTACAGACAACGAAAGTGCCGGTAATGTTGGTGTAGACGCTGGCGTTGATGCTGGTGTAGACGCAGGTGTTGATGCTGGTGTAGACGCAGGTGTTGATGCTGGCGTCGAATTCGGTGTAGATGGTGGTGTTGAATTTGGTGTTGACGCAGGTGTTGATGCCGGTGTTCGTGTTAACGTTGGTGTATTGGTTGGTGTTTGTGATGGTAAGGTATTGCAATTTATAATATTACCAGCGGATGATGTGTATTGGAAGTAATATTGAATTCCAATTCCTCCTGTTGCAATAAAATATCCACCTGTTGAAACAAACGGTTGAGTTCTAGCAGCATCTAAATAAAGTACAGCACCATTTACTAAACCAGGAGGAAGACAATAAACTCCCACAATATTTGGAATCCCACTAACACAAGAATCTAAAGGTGTTGAATATCCACCATAACTTAATCCTGGATTAGTTGTATTATATCCAATAGAGAATGAAATGCTTGTTATAAATGAAGTAGTTTGTGTAACCGCCGGTGTTGATGCTGGTGTTGAAGCCGGTGTTGATGCGGGTGTAGACGGTGGTGTTGCCGTTACTGTATTTGTTGGCGTTACAGTATTAGTAGGTGTTACCGTATTCGTTGGTGTTACACTTGGCGTAACTGTCACTGTAGGTGTGATAGTATTAGTTGGAGTTACAGTATTTGTTGGAGTTACAGTATTTGTTGGAGTAATAGTAACGGTTGGTGTTATCGTATTTGTAGGCGTAACAGTTGGTGTTGCGGTTGTTGTTGGTGTTGGTGTAGGGGTTGGTGTTGGTACCGAATAAACAACATCAAATAAACAATTTTCTTTTGTGTTTTGTAATGTTATTGTTGATGAACCTAATGGAATAGAAACTAAAACACCTAACGTAGTTGTTAAATCAGAATAAGATACGTTTACGGCATTTGAACTAGTATATACCAAAGTGGCATAGTTAGTACTCACACCATCGTAGTAGATGTTGTAAGGACCTTGTGATGTCCCAGTGGTAATTTTTACATAAAAGTATCTCATTTGTTATTTAATAATTATCATTTCTTATGTTATGTTATCACAATAAAATGTCCAATCTGTTAATGTTATTGTTATGTTACCAGCCGACCCACTACTACTTTGTACAGTACCTCTTAATGTGGCAACACTACAATCACCGTTGTATAAATTATAAGAATTTCCAACAACTAGTGTGTTTTGTGGGGTACCCACATTGACAGTAAATGTGTCCTTTTTAAAGTCAAGTGAGAATGTCGGTGGGGTTGTACAAACATTTGTTTCAATAGATGTTACCACACCACTTGAGTTTACAATATATTTGTTATTATTTCTCATAACGTACGCCCCTGCAGGTGCTGTAGTTGTATGAGGTCCATCTAAATAAATTGTTGACCCAACAACTAATGGTGCACCTATATTAATATTAGTTTCGGCGATATTATAGTGAATTGTTTTTGTTTCGTTGAATGGATAACATGCATATTGACCACTTGTATTTGTACTATATTTAACAGGTGACGATGTTGACGCCCCAACTGATAAGTTAAAAATTCTGAATTGACCAACCGCATCAACAACTACAGGTGTCACATCACATCCACAATCATTAACACAATAAACATCATATTTCACATAATAAAATGTGTTAGTTGATAAACCATAATAACTTAAATCTGTTCTTGCATAAGCATCATTATTTACACCACCATAACGTTGTAATAGTTGTTGACCATTACCACTATATATTTGTTTAACATTCAATTCACTTACATTATATACCGAATTATCTTCAGGATTTATAATGTTTAACCAATTTAATTTATCGCTATGTCCATCATAATTTCTAAAATAATCAGTAACAAATGCGGGATCCGAAGCTCTACAAATTGCATTACTAATCGTTCTTTGTCCTTCATAATTTGGTAAATTAGGTAACGGAGTACTTGTTGGTATTGGTGTGTTTGTTGGTGTTGGTGTAACAGTATTAGTTGGTGTCAATGATGGTGATGGTACTTCGTAAATTTCAGTAAACGTAGCGCCCACCACACAGTCTAATGTTTGAGTAACTGTTGGCGTTACAGTTGGTGTAATAGTATTCGTTGGTGTAACGGTATTGGTTGGAGTTTGCGTAGGTGTTTCTGTCACCGTAGGTGTAACAGTTTCGGTAGGTGTAATACTATTAGTCGGTGTTACTGTATTAGTAGGAGTTTGCGTAGGAGTTTCAGTAACTGTCTGAGTTATAGTATTCGTTGGGGTCTGTGTAAGTGTTTCAGTTGGTGTAATTGTATTCGTTGGAGTTACTGTATTAGTAGGTGTAACAGTGTTCGTTGGTGTAACAGTATTCGTTGGCGTTTGCGTAGGTGTCTCTGTTGGAGTTTGTGTAGGTGTCTCTGTTGGAGTTTCGGTTGGGGTAATAGTATTTGTTGGCGTAATAGTATTAGTCGGTGTTTGCGTAGGTGTTTCTGTCACCGTAGGTGTTACGGTGTTTGTTGAGGTAATAGTATTGGTAGGTGTTTGAGTAGGCGTTTCTGTAACTGTTGGTGTAACAGTTTCAGTAGGTGTGACAGTATTAGTCGGTGTTACTGTATTAGTAGGAGTTTGCGTAGGAGTTTCAGTCACCGTTGGTGTTGGTGTTTCTGTTGGTGTTTCTGTTGGTGTAACAGTATTGGTTGGGGTTTGCGTAGGAGTTTCTGTCACCGTTGGTGTTGGTGTTTCTGTTGGTGTTTCAGTTGGTGTAATCGTGTTGGTCGGCGTTTGCGTAGGAGTTTCAGTCACCGTAGGTGTTGGTGTTTCTGTTGGGGTTTCCGTAACCGTTGGTGTAACAGTGTTGGTTGGTGTAACAGTGTTGGTTGGGGTTTGCGTAGGCGTTTCAGTAACTGTTGGTGTAACAGTATTCGTTGGTGTTTGAGTATTAGTCGCCGTTTGTGTTGGTGTCGATGCTGGCGTTCTTGTATTTGTAATTGTTGGTGTAACAGTTGGTGTTGTGGTGTTTGTCGGTGTGAAAGTTGGTGTTGCGGTTGGTGTTAATCCAATACTTACAGTATTAGTCGGTGTTGGTGTAACTGACGCAGTATTTGTTGGTGTTGATGTACTATTTGGTGTTCTCGTAGCAAGACTTGTTCGAGTAACAGTTGACGTAATAGTATTTGTTGGTGTTATACTTGGTGTAATAGTATTTGTAGGTGTTATAGTATTTGTTGGTGTTTGAGTTGGCGTTACCGTTGGTGTACTTGTATTTGTTGCAGTTACACTTGGTGTTACAGTTGGTGTTGCAGTATTTGTTGCAGTTACAGTGGTTGTTGGAGTTGGTGATGCATTAACAAATTGGGTACAATCTACATTAACACTCTTAACAACTTGAGAAGTTAAGAAAGCTGAGTCCAACGTAATTTTTATATTTTGTACACCATTTGTAGATACATTTTTAACAAGTGGTTGGTTTGCACTCATTGATAATTTTGTACCACCATTAAATTGTACCGAATATGTTGCGTCTTTAAGTTGTTTTAATTTACCAAAATTTGTGGTGTTATAAACTGTGATAGTATAATCCGTACAACTAATATCATATGAAAAATTGGCGGTAATTGTATTTTGTTCAACATCACCATCAAAATCAACCATTGGACCATATTCATCAACCGATGATTCTAAAAATAATGGTACTTGATGAGTATCATATATTTGACTATTAACATGATTTTGTATTTCTTGTTCTGTTGTACCCGTACCAATAACTAAATTCCATGTGTCACCTGTAGGTATTCCCCATTTATAATAACCATCATTTACAGTTCCACCAGTTACGTTATAAACAGTATAACCGGTTGTTGGTGTTAATCCCGTAGGTAAATTACCTGTATTTCCTGACCATTCAAATAAACTTCCGTCCGCATCAAACCATGTCTTACCCGTTAGTGAAACTAATTTCACATTGGGAATTGATTTTCTGTTTATTGAATGTTTAATTTTTCTCACCTTTTATAAATAATTAACTATATGTTTCTTTTATTTTTTTTTATCATTATGTTTGTCCTCCACCGGAACCTCCGCCACCACCACAAGTCTTAAGTGCTGTTGATATAATATATCCATCTGCGTCAATTTTAATTGCATTGAATTGTACACCATCTATTGTGTTAAATAAAGGGTCTTGGGTTACCGCGTACCATAAATCTAATCCATTAAATGGTGTATAACTGTTGTCTGAGTAAACCCTAGTGTACGCAATAGCATTTGCAAATGTTATTCCAGTACTATACCAAAGTGAGTTAGTTATATATCCAATCCCGTTTGTACATAAATCATCATAATCCGTTAATCCCATACTTCTATAATAACCATACAATGCCGCTGTTGGTGGAGTTACTGTTGGTGTTGGTGTTAGTGTAGATGTTGGTGTTTGTGATGGTAAAGGTTGACCACAAGCATCGTAACAACTATCATAAGGTGTTGTTCCACACATGAAATCACCACTAGAACCTGCACTAAAATAATTTAATATCTTATATGAATAATCTTGGAATCCGCTTGATTGTAAATAGAATTTACCAATAGTCGGTGTGAAATTCGCAAAAGTTACATAACCACCTAATCCACCAATAAAACTATTCCCATATTCACATTGACCGCAAATATGAGTTTCCGCATAATATTTGTTATATATAATTGGTGGTGTTACAGTTGGTGTTGGTGTTACAGTTGGTGTTTGAGTAACACAGTTATTTGTAAATGATTTAACTGTAACATTAGATGTATTATAAAAATCTCTCACACCAAAATACCATGTACCAAAAGGTATTTGAAATATTGTTGTAGTAGTGTAGTTTGATTGAAAAGGTACCGCAGTCCATGATCCAGCAATTGCTTCGGCCGATGACGCGTAATATGTCTGATTATGTGAATAGTATCCACTATAACCACCTGTATAGTTATTAAAAGATATACTTATTTTATCTGTACCATTACCACCCGCACCACATTCACTCGTAGTTAATGTAAAATTAACTGGTCTTGATGTCGCTGTTGATGTTGATACCGGTGTTGCATATGGCGTGGTATTTGGTGTTGATGCTGGTGTTCCTGTTGGTGTTGGTGTAGGTTGGGTACACAATGAACTACAAGATATATAACCCGCTCCGCTCATTGTTGTAATTAACGCTGGTGATTGTGGTGTGGTAGCAGACATTACTCTTAAAATTAATCCTGATGTTGGGTCTAATCTATATCGTTGTGATGTTTCATTTACTGTTAAACTAACATTATTTGCAATATAAAATTCACTTATATATTCACAATTTCCTTCCGCATTACACTCATATTCGTGTGCTAAATAATAGAAATTAGGGTCTATTGTTGGAGTTGGTGTATTTGTTAAAGTTGGTGTTGGGGTTGATGATGGTAGAGGTTGTCCACAAGCAACATAACAACTATCATATGGTGTTGTGATCAATATAGTACCATTAGTAGAACCTGAAAAATAATTTACAATCTTATATGAATAAAGATTAATTCCATCCGATTCCCTGTAGAATTTACCAATAGTTGGTGTATAAGTACTTGGGAATCTAACATAACTACCTAATCCACCAAAACCATTATTTCCATATTCACATTGACCGCAAGTATGAACTTCCACAAAGTAGGAATTATACGTAATTGGTGTTTGTGTTGGTGTTTTTGTTAAAGTTGGTGTAGGTGTAGGACTTGGAGGTGTAGGACAAAGGTCTTTGTGTGTCACAGTTCCAACATTAACAGTATAACGGTATGTACCATCACTATAATGTCCTGTATCTAATGTAGTACCACCACAACTATTTCTTAAAACATCATTAACTAAAATGGCACCTGGTGTATTTTTATAAGCTGTTATTGGGTCTCCACTAGCGTCACATGTTGTATCAAAAACAGGTGTTAAATTAAATCCATAACAAGGTTCAGTTGATGTGGGTGTAACAGTTGGAGTTACCGTTTTTGTTGGTGTAACACTTGGGGTAACACTTGGTGTTACAGTATTACTAGGTGTTACAGTATTTGTTACAGTAACACTTGGAGTAACGGTATTTGTTACAGTAACACTTGGAGTAACGGTATTTGATGGAGTAACGGTATTTGTTACAGTAACACTAGGTGTAACGGTTGTTGTTTGAGTAACAGTTGTTGTTGGTGTAACGGTTGTTGTAACAGTAACACTTGGTGTTACAGTATTACTTGGTGTTACAGTTGTTGTAGGAGTAACCGTATTTGTAGGTGTAACAGTAACACTTGGTGTTTGCGTAATTGTCTCCGTTGGAGTAACCGTATTTGTAGGTGTAACAGTATTAGTTGGTGTTACAGTTGGTGTTGCCGTTTGCGTATTTGTCGGTGTTGCTGTCGGTGTTTTTGTTGGCGTTTTTGTATTTGTAATTGTTTGTGTTACAGTTATTGTTGGCGTAACGGTAGGTGTTACAGTTGGTGTAACAGTATTTGTTGGGGTTACTGTTACGTTAGGGCATAAATAAATATTTATTCCATTAGGACGATTTCCTCCTCCTTTTTCAAAAAAACTAACCGGTTTACCAGTAATTCCAACTTGGTCACATTTATTTACACCGTTATAATAATAAACTTGATATGAATAATCTGTTTTATCAATATCAACTTGATAATACATATCACTTTGTTCATTCAATGTATATCCGGTAGTAAAACAATCATTTGCGAAATCTTGAATACTACCATCTTTTGCATTGAAGAATTTAGCGGTCATAAAGAAAGAGTTTCCTGTAGTAGTTCCACTTAAATTTGTTTCAGTTAAAACACTTTCGTCTTGGAACCAAAAGAAATACATGTTTTCTTTGTTCTCATAATTTGAACCTTTAAAAACTGGCAAATGAACATATCCACCTAATGGTGTGTAATAATATTTTTCACCTAATGGTAATGCAAGGTTTTTTGCAAAAACTAATTTTCTGTTTTGTCTTGTTGGTGGTTCATAACCTATTGTATGTCCACTATTATTTAAAATACCTGGTGTTTTAAAAAATTCTAATCTGAAAAAACTTTCTGATGATTGTTTCATCATTTTTTCATTTTCTAATAATGTTATTCCTTGTACGGAATAATCTTGAACATAGTTTGGTGTGTTTCCACTTGTAGAAAAATAAAAATAAAACCAAATATCGGTTTGTGTAACCCCACTTGAAACATAAGGTTTATGGATATATCTAACTGTTTCGTAGTTTTCAACAGGATTAAGTATTGTTGATAAAATCTCATCTTCAAATGCAACTAAATTCTCTTGCCAACCCGCGTTAGTTTGGAAATCAGTTTCTTGATTAAGAATAATATTTAAATCAACATTTTTTCTAAGAAATTCCATTTAACAATTAATATTTTTTCTATTGTTGAAGTTGGTTACTCCATCCTGTTTATTCGTATAATATCTTTCATTTCTTAAATAGAAATTAATATTTGTTCTAACATAGTGTGTACCATTTACAAACGGAAAATTAGTACCATAACCATCTTGGTCAACATAACCTTGGTCATATAAATCTCTCCATCTCCAAACATTTTCATCTGCATCATAATTTGTGTTTTCAGGTAAATTAAAAATATCATTGGTTGTTGCGGTTTCAACATATGGTGACAACTCTCTTAATTTAACTCGGTAATGTGGTTGATATATTAATCCTTCTAAATTATTAATTGATGCTCCTGATGACCCAACAGTTTGCCCATAATCAAAAATCGTTGTTGGGTTTGTTATTTTATGAAAAGATTCACTTACAATTCTTTCTTTCATCTCCTTTGGATTATATTCAACAAAGGCACCGTTTAATACTGTACCAACTGATAGTTCTGTACCACCAGTAAACGTAAAACCAGATGTTGCACCAGTAAATGTTGTGGTATTTCCTTGCATTCCATTTTCTATTGATGTTGTTCCATTAAAATGTTGGTCAATCCATGTATCATGAAAATTAAATTTGTAACCAACTTTTGGTGGGTAATTAAAATATCCATTTCCATTTCTAAACAATGCGGTTACATAAACTTCTGTTGGTGTAAATCCTAAATTGTTTGTTAACCCACTTAATTTAAATGGTTCTTTAAAATCATATAAAACTGATTCCATTCTATTTCTTTCAACCAAAACATCATTGTCACCTGAAAAATTTTCAAATATTAATTTTTTTTCATCTTCCCATATTGGAGTTTCAAATCCAACTTTATCTAAAATATATCCATTAACATTTGTTAATGTTTTATGTTTATGTACATAATAAGTTGATGTTGAACCTATTATATTATTTATATCTAAACATCTCTTACCAAACATAATGGTATTAAAAATTTTAGTTTTAGGTATTTGTGATTTAAGAATATTAACAACATATTTTTCTGAACCATAAATTTCGTTACCAACACTTGTTATTGAATATGTTCTTCCCGATGCATTACCTGTAAATGTTCCTCCCGATAAAACTATATAATCACCATTAGTCATTCCATGTTCAACAGGACTTGTTAATTCGTAATATGTTCCACCTGTATATGTTACCCTAAATGGTATTCCATCATTAGCGGTAAAACCACTATATGTACTGCCAGTTAAACTATATTTCATTGGGAAATTAGTGTCCCCACTATATACATAACTTAAATATAAATTCCAATTTTGGTATGGAGCATTAATTGGTGTTACATTTGTATGTGCTGTTGACCCCGATTTAACAATGTTACTTGTAAAACCAGTTGGTACTGTGTTACTTGTTATAGGTAAATTTACTTCTCTATAAACATCACGTCTCATGAATGCAAATTCATCGTACGGTAAAAAACCTGTATGGTCGGTTGTGGTCCCGTCCCCAATCAAATATAATCTATCTTTCAAATAAGTATAATCTGTATTTCCACAATAAAGATTACGAAAAACCATTTTTAACTTACCATATATTTTATAATTAATGGAATCGTTTCTTTCTTTAGAATATAACTTGGCAACATCTAATACAATATCCCTTTCACCGATTCTTAGCAAAGATTCTGAAGTATCAAGATTTAATTTTAAATCTAATTCTTCGTCAGGAGCGTTGGCGAACTTTTTACTTGGTAATACTATTTTTTTATTTTCTTCCAATTTTATATTTTTTTATTTATTGTCCCGCAACATAATTAAGAACCGTTATTGTACCTACTTTTATATCTAATGTATCTGCAAAAGTTCCTCCACCTTCACAAACACTTCTATCACCATATGTCAAGGTTACCGATAATGTTATACTAGATGTTGTAACTGTTAACGGAACCCAAACTCCACCATTTGTTCTATATTGAACAGCTTCATTAGGTACTACTAAAGTGTTATTTACACCTCTAAATGTTATTTCTATTTCGTCTATAATAGTTTCAGAATAAAATTCATTCTGAGGTGATTGACATTCACTAGTTAAGCTGTATGATTCTGATGATGTATTTACATTTGTTACATTTACATTTGAACCTCCACTATTTCCATTACAGTCACAACCAGTATCCACTATTGCAAAACCAACATCATTATAAACCGCCGAAGTAAATTGATCTGCTTGTGTTACAAGGAAACATACTAAAGTTCCACCAACACTCACCGTCATTGTGTCACCACTTACTACTGTTGGTAAGGTTGATGACCAAATCGTCACGCTACCTGTAATATCACATCTATCACCAGTAATCATATATTTCTTTTCACTAAGATTACAATTCGCACAATCCGCGTATCCTTGGAACATTGGTTGACCTAAAATAAATGGTCCTGAGTCACTAATACCATATCCAGTTATTCCGTCTGCAACTGGATCTGTAAATGTATATTGTGGACCTAAATTAGATTTTAACGTCATACATTTAGCGTCCCCAATTACCGTTCCTCCACTATACATCTGTATTCCATAGACTCTGTCTATTGTGAGTGCTCCGAAAATTGAATATACCACAACATTTTCACCAGTATCGCAAGTTATTCCACTATATCCTGTAGCTGTAAATCCTGTAAATGGTGGGTCACAACTACTACAAGCGGCCTGTCCTGTTCCAACAGATGTTTGACCATCTAAATTAACAGTCCATGATGTTACATATTCTGTTTCAACTCCAATGGCTAACAAACATTTACCTCCAATACTATATATTGAATTTTCTGTAATTGATGTTGAACTTCTAGCAATTATAGGACTAACATAACCTTCACCAAAACCACATGGGGAATCATAATCAATATATAAAGTTTGTTGTGCAAAATTTGCCGTTGAATACCATTGAGTTATTTGTGCATTACTCATACAAACAGGAATTACTAATGGTGCCCCAAATCCAAAAATTGTTCTTTCAGTACCAGAATATTTCAAATCATTACAATCTCCCATCGCATAATAATAATATCCTGGTTCAACGTCAAATACAGATTTTGTTGGAGTTGGTGTTGGTGTTAGAGTTGGTGTTAAAGTTGGTGTAGGTGTTGGAGTTAAAGTTGGTATTGGTGTTATAACATCTAAACAAAAATCTGTTGATGGGAACGCACCTTTAGGTCCGTAATATTTTATTAAGGTATCTAAAGATGTTTTATCTGGTCTCAAACCAAAATAAAATAAGAACGGTGTTGATAGTACTTGTTTGCTTCCTGTGTAGTTATTTATTGTTTTGAATAAGAAGGTTTCTTTAGAACCAGAAACATATTGATTTGTTTCTTTGACCCAAGTTTTATTTACAACAACATATATGTCACCTGCCAATGGATTTTTTGTTGTACCTAATGTAACATGTAACCATATATCACCTTCAACATAACCAACAGCACCATTAGTGGTGGTAATTGGAGCAAAGCGACTAATGTTTTCAAATCTCTCCAACATATCCGCATAATCACCATCAAAAAAATGACCATCATGTGTTTTAGTAATTGGTTTTAACAAGTACTCTTCTTCACCATCCGCCATAACATAATTTGTGGTTGTACTTGATGAATCACTTACAGAAAATAATCTTTGTAATTTCATCGAGGCAATAGATGTTTTATCCCATTGTTGGTCATCTAATAAATTTGAATCGAATGATCCAAAACCTTCACCTAATTTATTCCATAAATAAAAAGGTACTTTCTGTGAATAATCACCTAATCTAAAATTTAAACATTGTCTGATAAATGCACCATTATTATCAAATTTTAAATCTATTGGTATTGGACCATAATTTCCAGAACCGTCGGTAAAAAAATCACTTAAAGTAGAGTCTTCAGGGTCCATTATTTCTCCATTATAAAAGAAATAATGTGGACTATCTAAATCAAATGCCTCAATTCCTGCCTCACAATTTATTGACATAAGTTGTGTAATATCTCCGTCAAATACATTCACATTAGTTCCCATTCCTGTCCCTGTGAAAAAATCACCAACATCAAAATTTCCATTATTTGTATCTAATCTATAGTTAATTGCATATTCCACAATATTTGCTGGATCTTGATAAGATGTTGCATTAATATCTCTAACAACTGAACAGGTTGGGTCAACTCTTGGATCTTGACATATTTCAAACAAAAATTCATCTCTAACACCAACGTCATAAAATGTTGTTGGGTGTAAAATTTCTTTGTACCCTGAATATTGTTGTCCAATAAATCCACTTGTTGGATTATATGGTGTTGCCCTATAATAAAACTCTTTGTCTAAAACATTAAAGAAAACCAATTCTCTTGGATACTTTGTACCTCTTTGATTTAAATCTAATGCGGCTTCATCATCCCATCTAACTCTTTTATCAAATTTGAAGAAATATAAAATACCATTTAACCAATTATCTATAAATGAATAGTTAACAACACCACCACAGAAAAATACACCAACTCTTTTTCTTTTATACCATTCTTTAATTACATCTATACTTTTTGATGGTCCGTCAATTACGGGTACAACGGTTATAACACCATCTCTAATTTCAGTTAATCCTGATTTTGTTTTTTTATTATATGTAAATTCTCCACCTTCAGTCTCAACAACGTTTGGTAGTCTCCTTGTTGTTGTATTAAACACATTTAAAACATCATAATTTGTTCCCGAAACGTCAATGTTAATATTAGTACCGGTTGCACCAACAACCGCGGCCATTATTGTCCAACCAGAACCAGGACTAACTAATTGTTCTTTTAAATTAGGTGTACTTGGATAATATGGTTTACCTAATAAATGATATGGATTTATTGTTCCTAAATAATTATAAGAAATTCTTTTGGAATTAAACTCACTAACGAATCCACTTTTATTACCACTATTTGATGGTACCGTATTTGTTCCGTAACTATTATTATTTGACCATATATATGCGTAAACTAAATTTTCATTATAAAATTTATCATATTTTCTACACCCTTCTTCAATGACAAATGTCGTATTATTTGAAGGGTCAACAGTATCAACATCTGATGTACATTCTTCACAATCAGGATATGTTGTCAACGGTAAAACGGTTTGCCCCGATTCTTGTAAATCATATGCTAATTTTATAAATCTAGTTGCAAGATCAAAAAATGGGTGGTTAGAGAAGGTATAATCTTTAGGTCCTAAAAATCTCGCTATAGTCCATAAAGTACCCGCTAAGGTTTCAATAATAAAAATATAAGCCACCGTAAAAATATATTGTAAAAACAATAATATTTCTGACACAATTAATCCAAATTTTATTCTATTTCTAAATCCAAAATTTGTTGGGAAATAATTTGCTTTAGATGCACAATCATCTTCAACACTTGGTCTAATTTCTTTAATTCCTAAAAACGCATCTTTCCTTGATAATCCTAAAAAGTTTTCTATTCCAGATGTTTCATAGTGTGACCCTTGAAATGATGAAACTGTATATACCTTACCAAAAATAAATTTATAAAAAACATCTTGTGGAACACCTAAATCACAACCAGAACATGTACCTAACATCGCAGCACTTTTATGACTTTCATATGCTCCATTCATTAGATGATTAGTATCTAAAGTTAGGTCTGTTGGTGGAACAATGTTCAAATAATCTTCAAATATATTTGAGAATTGATATGTTGTTAATAATGTTTCATTATATTCTCCACTATTATTTTGTCCTAATGTATCTTTTGTATATTCTCTAATTTGTGGAACCAAATATTTTGCAGTACCTGTTTTATCGTTATTGCCATCTAAGGTAAATCTAAAACGTGCAACCGTTGTGGTTGGTATTCCTTTATTTATATCGTTTGTTATTTCTTGTTCACCAAATTCATTTGTATAAACATACTCCATGTTCATTGGTAAGACAACCATTGCCGTTCCATCGGTATCAATAGATTCACTAGGATTAAAATATTCTAACTCAGGATATAACGTAACTTTATCAGAACCAAATATTTTATTACCTGTATATCTAACCGCCTCAATTCTACCTTCTGTTGTTTGTAAATTACATTTGTAACCGGACTTACGTCTAATTACACCACTTCTTTTAATTGCATCTCCATTATCATCTGTAATCGTGGAAGCTAAAATCAATGATATTGGTTCAATTTTAATTCCCTTATCTAATAAGTCAAAATCGGTTCTTGTTATACCAATCTGACATAAATCCATATTACCCCAAAACGGATAAACCTCAACTGTTTTTTGAAAATTAACAATTTGTGGTAAACCATCCATGTCTGAACCCGATTTGAAATTGTAGTACCTATCAAATTGGTCAATACCAACTCCCTTTTTAATAAAGTCATATGGTCTTAAAGAAAAACATCCAATGTCAGATAAATCAATATCAACATTTATTGTTTGTTGACCTAAAGGAACCCCCCAAATCATGAAATCACCCGATTCATTAGTCTTAACGGTATATGTGTAATAACTTTCATATACCTCCAAGTATTCCTCTCTTGTTAAAATATCAGTTTGGTCGGGAAATGTACCGGTTGGTACGTGTCCACCATGTTGTTTTCTTGCCGGTAATAAATTGTATCGATAGTTATTTTCGTCTTTTTCTGATATTGATGTGTATGGGTATAATGCAGATATAACCGGGTCATCCGAATGTATAGTTAATTGAGGTACAAAAATCGATACTTTAGCGTTTGGGATACCAAACCCGTCATTTGCGGTTACCCTACCACAAACAACCCCATAATCAGCACAAAGTGATGTATAGACGTCTTGTTGACTGAATTTTAAAGACAAAATTTCAAGCAAATCGTAATCTTGTTTGATTTCGACTGTGACTCTTTGGTCTTTACCTATATTTGTTGAGATTCTATGTTTCTGCATGGTTCTTATAATAAATAGAAACTATCCGATTTTCTATTATTATACAGAAAAAACATTTTAATATGTAGTCGTTCCTAATGTTTTAGTTCTAACTTTTATATCAATATTTGGAAATCTAATTTGAAATATTTGATTTGATTTCATAAAAATGGTCATATCTGATTGTAAAATTTCTTTTGTCAAAGTATCACTATATGCTTGAGCCACTTCAGTTGAAGAATATTGACCACCAATTTTATTAAAAACACGAACATCAATTACGTTAGTTACTCCACCAACGTTACCAATTTCTCTTTTTAAATCTCCCACAAACAATGGGTCTCCCATTTTTCTTTTTTCAATAGCAAAGAAACTTGTTGTATTTTGAATAACCGTTCTAACAATATCAGTTGGGTTTTCGTTTTTATCAATATGTAAATCAATCTCTAAACCAAAGTCGATAACCTCTCCACTTGCAATGTCTATATAATCATTTATCATTCTATATTCAGAAAGATAATTTATGATGTTATTCTTCAATGTGTTAGAAACTGTGTCAGTCAAATTACCCAAATCATCATATGACAGTAATTTAATTCTAACTTTATTATCTTCTTCCATCACATTAACTTTAGCCGGTGCACCAAATGTAGATGGCATTGTCTCAATTAATGATTTATAATCATTTAATGTTACCGCTCTATTTTGTGCCGCAAAATTATATGCAACCATGTTTCTAATTTCTTCTATTGTTGGTTGATCTGCACCACCAATAGCGGGAGTTACATTGGATACTCTTAATGAACTAACTACTTGACTATTAACAGTTCCGTTTGGACCGTTTACGTTAAATTCAACATCATCCACACTATTAATAACATTCACACCTAAGTTTGAACTTTTTCCACCACCGATTCTGTACTTAACAAATAATGTGGTACCGGCTTTTGGTATTGACCCCAAAGACATGTTATTCAAATAACTTGCTAAGTTTACTTTAAGTGAACCATTCATGTAATTGTCTAAATTATCTAATGGGTCCACATTTCCTGAACCAAATGTCAATGAATAATAACCTTCAGGGGTATGTTCCGTATAAAATTTATTAACAACATCAATATATTTTCCCGCCTTAAAATTATCTTTATCAGATACCGCAGTTGGGTCGGGTATGAAAACTTTATCTTGTATTAAAGACTTAACTTCATACCATTTATTTGTTATCGTAGTAAATTCACTTGATGTTGGATTTGCATTAAAACTTGTACCATCCTTATGAATAACCGAAGTAACTCCTAAAACATTTTGTTCAGGTAAATAAAGTCTTAAAAAAGGTTTTTGGTCTAATTCTGTAATAACCCTTCTGTATATTCTTGAGACCCCATTAACGACAGGTTCTCTTTTAGTTATGGTATATGATACCAATGTGTTATTGCTGTCAAAATTTGGTATTTTTAATCGATTTGGTTCACCTTTGTCATTAAAAGGGCTTGAGAAATCAATATCAGTAATAGATTCAAATATTTGACCCGCACCTGAAACTTGAGCGCCAATTCTAATTGTACCCAAATATCTTTCATCTTCCTTATCTCCCCTAACAGGAACATTTATTGAGAAATCAGCTAAAGATACTGATGGTCTATTACCCGGTATCTTAATACCATATGTTTTTGCAATATGAAATAACGATTGTCTTTGTTGTGCAAAGTCCAACATAGTTTCTTGCCAAACTCTGTCAATATGAAAATGTAAATTATCCGCAACCGCAGCATTCAAATCCAATAATACCGAAAATATGGATGCGTCGTTTGTGTTCTTGATTAAATCAGGATAGTATTCGGTAGTTAGGTTTACTAACTCTTGTCTTAATCCAGCGAAATCTCTGGTTGCGTATGATATTTTTTTAGCCATTTTATATGTTTAATATTATAAAGTCCGAAGATGAAAAAGCTCCGTTATTAACTGTGTAGTTTATTTTAACCACCGCAGTGTATGGTTTAGTTGCATTGTCACTTACTCTAAAAAGTCTTTCATCTTCATTTTCTGTAAATGTCGTTGTGTGGTCAGGGTCATCTTCCGCTGACATAACCAAAATTGAATTGATATCTAAATTCGGTATATACTTTTTTACAGATTCCCTAATTTCATCTTCAATTAAATTAAAGGTCACACTATCGTTTTGGTCAAAAATATATTGATATAATCTAGTTCCAAAATCAGGTAGATAATACCTACTTCCCTTTTTTGTCAATAAAAGATGAATTAGATTTGCTCTAATTTCCCTTTCAGGACTACTAGTCATTTTTATAAACTTACCTTGAAGACTATCCCTAAATGGGAAATATATACCATATGTTACTGCCATTACAATAAATATAAACAATACTAAAATGGTAATAAATAAAAAATCCAACCTAAGTTGGATTTAATATACTATTTCAATAATCACACAATTATCTTAAGAACCACACCCATCACAATCAAATGGAGAATCTGTTGGTTTTATGGTTGTCATTTCCATTTCCGGAGTTTCTTCGCTTATTAATGTGTTATTTGTTGGGGTTGATAAGAACACCGCAGCTTGTTGACCAGGATTTTGTTCTACGGGTTTTGAACTTGACATGTCAATACCCAATCCTTTTAACGCGTCCACCGCAGCTCTCGTTCTTAAATAATACATACCCGTTTTCAATCCTAATTTCCAACCAAATAAATGGGCTGCCAATAATTTGGGTTTGGTTGCGTTATCAATAAATAAATTTAAAGATTGAGATTGATCAATAAAGACACTTCTATTTGCCGCCATTTGTAGAATTCTCTTTTGTGACATTTCCCAAACCGTTTTATATCTTTCTTTGAGTTCAGTAGGTATTTCAGGAATATTTTGAACTGAACCATTTTCCATGATTAATTTATTTTTTAAGTTATCATTCCAAACATTCAATTTAATTAATTCTTTAACTAAATGTTTGTTGATAACAATAAACTCACCACCTAATGTTCTACGAGAATAAAGGTTAGTTGTGAATGGTTCAAACGCCTCATTATTTCCTAAAATCTGTGCAGTAGATGCTGTTGGCATCGGAGCAACTAATAATGAATTTCTGACACCTTTAGATTTAATTTCTTTTCTTAAAAATTTCCAATCCCAACGACCTGACAAATCTGAATCTTTTTTACCCCACATTTCATATTGGAAAATACCTTTTTCAATAGGTGAACCAACTATGGATTCATACGGTCCAAATTCTATTGCCAAATCTTTAGATGATGTTAATGCTGCAAAATAAATTGTTTCAAAAATATCCGTCTGTAATGTATCTGACAATTCACTTTCAAATGGTAATCCCAATAAACAAAAAACATCAGCTAAACCTTGAACCCCTAAACCAACAGGTCGATGTTTGAAATTTGAACGTTTTGTTTCTTCGGTTGGATAAAAATTTAAATCGATTACGTTATTCAAGTTTTTTACAACTTGGTAGGTATATTCATATAACATTTGATGATTAAATTCACCGTTAATGATATACTTAGGCAATGCGATTGATGCCAAATTACAAACAGCTTGTTCTGTTGGTGAAGAGTATTCAATAATTTCGGTACATAAATTTGAAGATTTAATTGTACCTAAGTTTTTTTGATTTGATTTATAGTTTGCCGGGTCCTTATATAACATATAAGGTGTTCCCGTTTCAATTTGAGAAGTTAAAATTGCATCCATTAATTTTCTCGCCTTAATTACTTTTCTTGCCTTTCCTTCCTTTTCATATGATTCATATAACTTAGTGAATTTTTTTTCTTCAGGTGTGTCATATACGTCAGATAAACCAGGAGCTTCGTCTGGTGAAAATAAAGACCAATCACCATCTTGTTCAACACTTTGCATAAATAAATCTGGTGTCCACATTGCT